>QWCB01004314.1_pt1 | contig 10094 bp, 11 predicted proteins | sample 1972511 | NCBI WGS metagenome assembly QWCB01 (sample SAMN09866719, study PRJNA288562) | Human gut metagenome isolate term5_stool, whole genome shotgun sequencing... | isolation source: gut | host: Homo sapiens | place: USA: California
TTAAAAATAGATTTTTAAAAATATAAACATTTATAATTTGAAGATAAATTTTTAAAACCATAGTCAAGTTATTTTAGATTTAAAATTAAGGTGATTTAATGATATACTTAGACAATTGTGCAACTACAAAAACTTGTGATGAAGCTATTGAAGTCATGATAAATGCAATGCAAAAAGACTTTGCAAATCCGTCTTCTCTTCATTCCTTCGGCTTAAAAATTGAAAAGGAAATTGAAGAGGCTAGAAGACACATAGCAAAGCTTGTAGGTGTAGCTTCCGATGAAATTTATTTTACATCAGGCGGTACTGAAAGCAACAATATTGCTATCCATGGTCTTATAAATAAGAATAAGAGGAAGGGCAATAAGATTATTACAACAGCTATTGAGCATGCGTCTATCTATGACCGGTTTACATATTATAAAAATTTGGGCTTGGAAGTAAAATTTATAGGAGTAGATAACTTTGGCAAGCTAAAATTAGAGGAGCTTTTGCAAGAAGTTGATGAAAATACAATAGTTATTTCTTTAATTCACGTTCACAATGAACTGGGAACAATAAATGATTTAAAAGAAATAATAAAAAGAGTTAAGGAAAAAAATAAAAATATCCTGGTCCACGGAGATGGAGTTCAGGCAGTAGGAAAAATTCCTGTAAATTTAAAAAATCTAGGAGTCGATACATACTCATTTTCCTCTCATAAAATATATGGACCAAAGGGATGCGGGGCATTATACATTCGCAACGGACTTGATATTGATCCGCTTGTAATAGGTGGAGGTCAGGAAAGAGGCCTTAGGAGCGGGACAGAAAATGTACCGGGAATTTTAGGCTTCGGTAAGGCAGCCGAACTGGCTTATAAAAACTTGGGTGCAAGAATTGAACATGCAGGACAAATTAAAAAGTATTTGTTGAAACTTTTAGAGGAAAATTTAACCGATTATCAAATAAATACACCCGAGGAATCTTCAAACTTTCACTTGAGTCTTTCCATAAAAAATATAAGAGCGGAAGTTCTTCTCCACTATTTAGAGGGAGATGAAATTTATATATCAACAGCATCAGCCTGTTCATCAAATGGAAACCATAAGTCCAACACCTTGAAAGAAATAGGGCTTGATAAAAATTTAATGGACGGCACAATTAGAATCTGTACATCAAAAGATACAAGTTTTTCAGATATTGATATTTTTGTTGAAAAATTAGTTAAGTATGTAAAAGAAATAAGGAATATTATGGTAGGGTGATAATTTGGAAAGAGTGATTTCCATGTCTTTGGGAGAAATAGTTTTAAAGGGCAATAACAGAGGTCAATTTTTATCAAAGCTCCTCGGACAGGTAAAAAGAAGTCTTATGGGTTTAGATCATGGAGATGTCTATCATTCCATGGGGAAAATTTATGTAGAAGGATACAAGGACGAAAATTTAATCATACAGAGATTAAAACATGTTTTCGGTATAGTTTATATATGCCCAAGCTTAAAAGTTTCAAGCCAATTACCGCAAATTGAAGAAGCTGTATTAAAAGTAGTTGGAGAAAAATTAAAAGAAAATCCGAATCTTAAAACTTTTAAAGTTGACACAAAAAGAGGATATAAGTCATATCCAATGAATTCAATGGATTTCAATATAAAATTGGGCGGGTTAATTCTACAAAACTTTGACCTTGGAGTAGATGTACACAAACCTGATTTTTACCTATATCTGGATTTTAAAAAAGAATTTTCTTTCATTTATACAAATAAAATAAAAGCTTACGGAGGACTTCCACGGGGTACAAATGGAAGAGGACTTCTACTCTTGTCGGGTGGAATTGATTCACCTGTTGCAGGGTTTTTGATGGCAAAAAGAGGAATCTCAATAGATGCCTTGCATTTTCATTCCTATCCCTTTACATCCCAAAGGGGAGAGGAAAAAGTTATAAAATTAGCTGAAAAAATTTCTAGTTATTCAGGGAAAATGACAATGTATTCAGTTAATCTCTTAAATATTCAAAAGGAAATTAATAAAAATTGTAAAGAAGATCAGATGACTCTTCTTTCTCGTAGGTTTATGATGAGAATAGCCCATAAATTAAGCCTTTTAAATTCATACGATGCTATAATAACAGGAGAAAATTTGGGTCAGGTAGCTTCACAAACAATTGACGGCTTAACAGTTACAGATGCAATAACAAATAAACTCGTATTCAGACCCCTAATTGGCATGGATAAAGTTAATATTATTGATATTGCAAGAGAAATTGGAACCTACGAAACTTCAATCCTTCCCTTTGAGGATTGTTGCACCGTGTTTTTACCCAAACATCCATCACTGAGGCCCACAATTATAGAAATGGAAGAATCCGAAAAAGGATTAAAAATTGAAGACTTAGTAGATCAAGCAATTGACAATATGAAAATTATAAAAATAGGAGGAAAATATGAAAAAGAATAAGGGAGTGGCAGGTCTTGTACTTGTAATCATCATTGCTATAGCCTTAGCTGTAGTTTTAGGCGGTCAGTACAATAGACTTGTAAATTTAAGTGAAGATGTAGACCAAAGTTGGGCTCAAGTTCAAAATCAGGTTAAAAGACGTGCAGACTTAATACCCAATCTCACAAGCACTGTTAAGGGTTATGCAAAACATGAATCAGATACCTTAACACAAATTACCCAAGCAAGAAGTGGAATAGAAAATGCATCCACACCCAAGGAACTTGCAAAGGCTGATGCAGAATTATCAAGAGCCATTAATGTTGTTGTGGAAGCATATCCGGAATTAAAGGCAAATGAAAACTTTTTAGACCTTCAATCACAGTTAGAAGGAACTGAAAACAGGATAGCCACAGAAAGAAAAAGATACAACGAATCTGTTACCGTTTATAATAAAGCGGTTAAGAGATTTCCAACAAACCTAATAGCCGGAATATTAGGCTTTAATGATAAAGAATATTTTGAAGTTTCAGAAGAAGATACAAAAGTTCCTAAAGTTGAATTTTAGGTGATTTTATGAAGAAAAAGCTATTATTTTTAGTTACCTTTTTAACTTTATTAATAACCTTTGTAAGTGCAGACCTTGTAGATAAAAATCAGATGAATTACTATGTCTATGATCCTGAACATATTTTGTCTGATAATTCAGTTACTTATATCAATTCCATAAATAAGGAATTAAAAACCAAGACAGGTGGAGAAGTTGCAGTAGTCATACTTGATAACATTGAAGAAGGAGATGCCAAAGAATATACCACTGAGATTTTTAATGAGCTTGCTTTGGGAGAAAAGGGAAAAGATAACGGGGTCCTGATTCTTATGGCAATAAAGTCCCGAGACATACAAATTGAAACGGGTTATGGTGCTGAAGGTTTTGTAACAGATGCCAAAGCTGCAAGAACTTATAGGGCCATGGCCCAAGTAATTAAAGATAAGGAAAATAACGGCGAAGAAGGCTATGAAGCAGGAATCCTTGAAGGTTTCAATACCATTATTAAAGATTATGAAGAAGAACAGGTTGGAAATGAATTATTCGGATATGTTGCGGCAGGAAATAACCGGGACGGACTGGCTCTGCGTGCAGCAGGATATTTGATGGAAGCAAGTAAGAAAGCAAAAAGAATTTTACTTGTACTGACGGATGCAAACCCTATGGACGACCAGAATATCGGTGAGGGAGCTTTTTATACGAACAAGGAATATACTGACCAGCCGGCAATAGAGGATACAGCAAGGGAAGTTCAGAGGTTAAAGCAAAAAGGAATCCAGGTCATAGGAATCTTCATGGGAAGTGCAAAATCCAGAGAGGCAGCAAGAGAGATATTCGATCGAGAACTGGTGCAGATTCAGAATATTAATGATTTTGCCGGGGCAGTGGGGCGAGTGCTGGGAGAAGTGATGACGCCATAGGGGACGTGAAAAAGTGGCTTTTTCAGTGTCCCCTATGGCTTACAAAGCACATATATTAATAACAAAAGCATCTGGAGTTAATGTATGACCAGTCAGAAACTAGAAAATCTTTTAAATCTTGCACTGAATTCCGCGGAAGATGAGCGGGAAAAATCCTTGAATTTAAATGTTGGATATGATCCGCTTGACCGGGAATGGGATCTGATCATCAAATATTCCGTAAATCTGGATCGAGTCAGGAAGATAGCATCCAAAGTAACAGAACTTCAAAATGAATATGCAGTCATCCGAATTACAGAATCCAGAATCGACATCTTATCGGAAATTCCGGAAGTTGAATATGTAGAAAAACCAAAACGGCTGTTCTTTCAGGCAGCAGAAGGAAGGCGTGTGTCTTGTATCAATGCGGTACAGGATACACGCCTTTCTCTGTATGGACAGGGAATATTGGTTGCAATCATAGATTCGGGAATCGATTATGCGAATATAGATTTTCGAAATGCGGACGGAAGCACGAGGATTCGGTATCTGTGGGATCAGTCTCTGAATCCGGCAGATGGGGAAACAGCACCGGTTGGATACAGCATCGGTGTGGAGTATACGAAAGGACAAATAGATGAAGCATTAAATGCACAAACTGTATCAGAACAGAGAAGGCTTGTGAGAAGCCAGGACATTTCCGGACACGGTACGGCAGTGGCGGGAGTAGCAGCAGGAAATGGAAGCAACAGTGGAGGACGTTATGCCGGAGTTGCCATGCAGAGTGAATTGATCGTTGTAAAACTTGGTAATCCCATACAGGAAGGATTCCCAAGAACGACAGAGCTAATGATGGGGATCGATTATATAATAAGAAAGGCACTGGAGCTTCGGATGCCTGTAGCTGTGAATATCAGTTTTGGAAATACATACGGCGGACATGACGGGACGACACTTCTGGAACGGTATATCGATGATGTGTCCAACATATGGAAGAGTGTATTTTGCATCGGAACCGGAAATGAAGCGGCAAGTGCCGGGCATACTTCCGGTAGAATTATTTCAGAAGGAGAAGAGACAATTCAGCTTGCAATTCAGAGCAGACAGTCATCGATCAGTATCCAGATATGGAAAGAATATACGGATCAAATAGAGATTTCGATCATCAATCCATCGGGAGTGCGGGTCGGACCGGTACCGGAGATATTGGGACCACATCGCTTCCGAATTGGTCAGACAGAAATACTGCTTTATTATGGGGAACCAAGTCCTTACAGCATTTCCCAGGAAATCTATATAGATCTGCTTCCGGTAGAAAGTTATCTGACAGAAGGAATATGGAGAATTGTTCTAAGTGCCGGGAAGATTGTGACAGGACAATATGAAATGTGGCTTCCAAGCGACAATGTATTGAATCGTGGAACAGGATTCTTGTTTCCAACAGATGCTACGACGCTCACAATTCCATCTTCTGCCAGCCGTGCAATATCCGTAGGAGCATATGACGCAAGGACATTTGCATATGCGGATTTTTCGGGAAGAGGATTTACCAGACTTACAAATATGGTGAAACCGGATCTTGTGGCACCGGGAGTGGAAGTTATGACAACAACAGTGGGCGGAGGATATGCGGCATTTACAGGAACATCCTTTGCCACGCCATTTGTGACAGGAAGTGCAGCGCTTTTGATGGAATGGGGGATTGTGAGAGGAAACGATCCATATCTATATGGGGAAAAGGTGAAGGCGTATCTGAGACGTGGAGCGAAAAAAGTACCGGGATTTGACGAGTATCCGAATGAGGAAGTGGGGTATGGGGCCTTATGTACAGCACAAAGTATCCCAAAAGTATGAAAACGGCTGATTTGAAAAAGTAAATTTCAGTGCCCGAGTAATAAGGATAAAAGGTACATTTTTTTAGTAGGATAATGTTTCCAAAAGTGCTAAAATAAAATTATCATACATAAAGCGAGGCGTAAAACAATGAAAAAAATCAAGTGGGGCGTTATAGGAACTGCCGGAATTGCCAGAAGTTGTACCATTCCGGGAATGATACAGGCATACAACTGCGAATTATATGCAATTGCCGGAAGAAGCATAGACAAAGCTGAACAATTTAAAGAAAAATTCGGATTTGAAAAAGCCTATGGAAGTTATAAAGAATTGTTGGATGACCCGGAAGTGGAAGCGGTATATATTGCGCTGCCAAATACTTTACATTATGAGTGGGCCGTGAAAGCTATGGAAAGCGGCAAACATGTATTGTGTGAGAAGCCGCTTGCACCGTGTGAAAAGCAGGTAAAAGAATTATTTGACACGGCAAAAGAGAATCATGTATATCTTATGGAAGCTTTTGCATATCAGCACAGTCCATATATCGCTGCAATTAAGAAAGAGATAGAAGATGGAACGATAGGAGAAGTTCGTTATATAGATTCCGCATTTATCACATCAGATTATAATAAGGAAAATATCCGGATGAGACGGGAGACTCTCGGAGGATGTACATACGATCTGGGAGTATACAGCACAAGCCTGACGTTAGGACTTCTGAATGAAGAACCAGAAAAAGTCGAGGCTTCCGCAATCTTTTCGGAAGAAAAGATCGATAAGCTGACTTCTGTGGTCATGGAATTCGCAGATGGAAAGAAAGCAGCATTTACCTGTGGCATGACACTTGCAACGGATCAGGACAGGAGACTGGACCGTCTGGAGATAGATGGAACGAAGGGAAGCATTACCGGAACCAAATTTTCATTCAATGGTGATGGAGAATTAAGCTATACGATTCGTACGGCTGAGGGGCAGGAAGAAGTAAAGACGGTAGAAGTTCCACAGAATTATCGCTTGGAGGTAGAACAATTCGGCAGATGCATCGATGAAAATGAGAAGCCGGCGGTTACGGAAGAATTTTCGCTGAAAAATGCGAGACTTGTTGAGAGGATTCTGGAGGAGATCGGATATTAAGATGAAAAAGAATGAAAAGATCAGGACGCCGTTAGGAATCATTTCTGTTTTCAAGAATGAAATACCTGAAAGATATCATTGTGCAGCGGAACCGGAGATTTTACGTATCAGTGAGACGCATATACGGATTCGGACAATAGATCAGGCCGTATCCTGGGGAGAAGAAGTGTATTCACCAAGACTTCATCAGAACTGTATGAATCCTGAAAATATTACACTGTATCCACTGGAGATTGAGTGGAATGGGGATAAAGTTACGGTTTCAGATCATTATGGGATGAAAAGGTGGATAACCGGGGAAAAGTTACCGGAAATTCAAGACTGGAATCTAAAACTGAAAAAATTAAGATGTAATCCTTGCAGAAACTGTGGAAGATGTTAGGAAACGAAAGAAAAGAGAGAAAAATATGAATTATTCAGAATGTATAGAAAATGCAAGAACACGTATTGGAAATTATTGTAAAGCCTGTCCGGAGTGTAACGGACGTGCCTGTAAGAACCAGATGCCGGGACCGGGCGCAAAGGGAGTAGGGGATACAGCTATCCGCAATTATGACAAATGGAAGGAAATCCGTGTACAGATGGATACAATTGCCGAGAATAAACCGGTGGATACATCACTGGAGCTCTTCGGGAAGAAATTCAAATATCCGTTTTTTGCAGGTCCGGTTGGTGCAGTAGGATTACATTATGGAGACTGCCTGGATGATGTGGCATATAATGATATTCTGGTATCTTCCTGTGCAAAATACGGAATTGCTGCATTTACAGGAGATGGCGTGGACAGTAATGTGATGGTTGCAGCAACAAAAGCGATTAAGAAAACAGATGGAATCGGAATCCCGACTGTGAAACCATGGAATCTGGATGTGATTGCCGGGAAGATGGAGATGGTACATGAATCGAAAGCCCTCGCAGTGGCGATGGATATTGATGCAGCAGGGCTTCCGTTTCTTAAGAATATGGAGCCACCGGCAGGAAGTAAGACGGTAGAAGAACTCCGTCAGATTGCGAAGATGGCAGGCACACCATTTATTGTGAAAGGTGTTATGACCGTCAAAGGAGCATTGAAAGCAAAAGAGGCGGCAACGGCTTTATAAGAATTATTACTATAGTTGAAGATGAAGATGATTATATAAAATATATTATTAAAAATTTAGATAAAGAATTAACTGAGGAAAGGGCAAAAAGTTTTTTTACGGAACTTTTTAACAAGGGATATATGAACGAAAATGAATTGGGAATTGCAGTCTATGCTATCCTTGATAAGTCCCTTATGAATGTAGAAAAAAATAAGAGAAATTTAGTAAGGCATGATATAGTAAAAAATATTTTACTTAGCTTTCTAATAAGGAGTTAATTATGAAGTGTGACAGATGCGACAACGAAGCAAATGTAACTGTAAAAGCAATTATAAATGGCATAGAACATGATTTCCACTTGTGCAATGATTGTATGGAAAAATTATCCAAAGGCGAAGGAAATTTTCTTTTTGATGGAAATGAAAAAGATATTGATATAAATAATTTTGATTGGAAGAGTTTGGTTGATAAATTTGTTCCAAGCCTTGAGCAAATTATCGATTCTTATTATGATTACAAAATTTCCAAAAATAATTTTTCTTATGATTATTTTTCATCATTAAAAGAAGAAGCTTGTCCAAAGTGTGGAAATTCTTTGACAAATATAAAAAGTGGAGTTTTTGGATGTCCTCATTGCTATGAAATCGACAAAAAACTTACGGTAGAAATTTTGAAGGCTGTAAATAATTTGAAAAAATATGACGGAAAATTTCCAAAAAAACACAGAGATTTCAGGGAAGTGGCAATAAAAATTAAAAATTTGCAAGAACAGTTGCAAAAATCAGTTGAGATTGAAGATTTTGAAAAGGCTCAAGATCTTAAAGAAAAAATAGATGAATTAAATATGAAGGTGAGAAATTGATAGATTATTATAAGGACATAATACTTGAAAACAACTTATCTTTGAAAAGAAATATTGAAGGATATAATTTCCCCATAAGTCTTTCGGAAAAAGATTCTCTAGAAATTATTGAAAAATTTAGGGAAATTTATGGGGATGAATTGATACTTTTAGATGAGATAGATGAAAATACTTTAAATAAACTTATTAATGCAGGAATAATTACAGAAGATTCAAAAAATAAAGAAGCTGTGATTGGTCTTGTTTTTGAGGATGATTATATTCTTGTTATAAATGATAAAGACCATATTTCTATAAATATTTCAAATTTTGGAGAAGAAATCAAGCTTGCTTATGAAAGGGCGATGGAAATTGAAGAAGATTTGGATAAAAAATTTGATTTTTCTTTTTCTCCTCAATATGGATATTTGACAAGTTTTGGTAGAGATTGTGGAAATGGAATTGAAATAAGGTTTAAATTATTTTTGTTTGGACTTTTGGATAATACCCAAGCATATCTAACTTTAAAATCAAGTCTTGCTCATGATGGAATTTATTTTACAAGATTTGTTCCAGAATATTTTAAATCCTATGACGATGATATTTATATTTTGAAAAATTTCGGAAATTATAGGGAGAAAATGGACCAATATTTGGAAGATTTTGAAGATAATCTCGATATAATTATAAGAAATGAGAGAAGGTTTAGGAGAGATTTCCAATCTTTAAATGGATTAAATGATGAAGATATAAAAGATTCTATAAAAATTTTGGAAGATAATTTGGAAAGCAAAAATTTAAAGACTTTAACAGCCATGATAAATTGTCTTTATGATTTAAAAAAATATAATATTTTGGGTTTTAAAACAAAATTATCAAATCAAGAAATTGAGTATTTGATTTTCAATATTACAAAGGATAAGTACAAGGGCAACCGTGACAATGAAAGATATGAATTTTTAAATTCGTACATGGAGGCTAGATAATGGAAAATAACAAATTAAATAGGCTAACAGGTCAGGCTCGAAGGGAATCTTATTCTCTTAGCCACGATTATATAGGAGTTGAGCATTTGCTTTTGGCTCTTATGAAAACAGGTTCTCTTGCGACAAAGGCTTTGGAAGAAGCTGGTGCAAATTACGAACTTTTAAGGTCAATTGTAATAAATAATATTGGCAAGGGCTCTGCGGTAAGGCCTGCAAAGGAATATTCTAATAAGGTAAGACAAATTTTTGATAGGGCAAGACTTTTTGCTCAAAAAAGAAAAAAAATTTCTGCAAGCGAAGAAGATGTTCTTCTTGCAATTTTAAATGACGACGATTCATTTACAAATTTAATGT
>QWCB01004318.1_pt1 | contig 10089 bp, 8 predicted proteins | sample 1972511 | NCBI WGS metagenome assembly QWCB01 (sample SAMN09866719, study PRJNA288562) | Human gut metagenome isolate term5_stool, whole genome shotgun sequencing... | isolation source: gut | host: Homo sapiens | place: USA: California
CCATTAGCTGGTTGGAGATATCTAGGCAATACCTGTTCTCCTCCACCATTTTTATAAGTCCATCAATTTGTCCCCTGACAGTTTTTAATTTTCTAAGTTGGACTTCCTTGTCTGCTCTCATTTTTCAATTTTTGCAGAGTAGCCTGCATCTTCAACTGCCTTAACAAGTGCTTCATCAGCAAGATCTTTGTCAAGTTCTACCCTAGCACTTTTGTCTTCAAGCCTTACGTCAGCTTCTCTTACCCCGTCAATTCCTTCAAGAGCCTTTTTTACTGATGCCACACAGTGATTACAAGACATTCCTTCTACTTTTAAAATCTTTTTCATACTATCTTCTCCTTTATTTTTAATAATTTTATAACCTGCATCTTCAATAGCATTTTTTATTTCTTCTGGACTTAGACCTTGGTCTATAAATTCTACAGAAGAATTTTCATGGCTTGCCACAATATTTTTTGCCTTGCCAGTTTTTTCTAGAGCATCGGAAACTCTCTTCTCGCAGTGGCCACACATCATGCCTTCTACCTTTATTTTAGTTCTTTTTTCATTTTTTTCTATAAGATTTTTCTCTTTTGCGTTTTCTTTTTCACTTATGGGCTCGCCTTTATTTAGAGATTTTTTAAGTCCTCTTGGCTTAAATCTTCTAAGTCTCAAGGCATTGTTTACAACAAAGACTGAGGATAGACTCATTGCAAAGGCTGCAAACATTGGGGAAAGTTTTATCCCAAATGCTGGGAACAAAAGTCCTGCAGCTATTGGAATTCCAAGTGTGTTGTAGAAAAATGCCCAGAATAAATTTTCCTTGATGTTTTTTATTGTAGCCTTGGAAAGTTCGAGGGCAGAAACAACATCTAAGAGGTCGGACCTCATTAGTACCACGTCTGATGACTCAATTGCAACATCTGTGCCATGGCCTATTGCCATGCCTATGTCTGCCTTGGCAAGGGATGGAGCATCGTTGATTCCGTCCCCAATCATTAAAACCTTCTTGCCAGATTTTTGAATTTTGTCGATTTCCTTATTCTTATCTTGAGGTAAAAGACCTGCAAGAGTTTCATCAACTCCAATTTCTCCAGCAATTGCTTCTGCAGTTTTTTCATTGTCTCCAGTTAACATAATAATAATCTTTCCCATGTCTCTTAGGAGTTTAATTGCATCCCTTGATGACTTCTTAGGAAGGTCCTTTACTGAGATTATTCCCATGACTTCATTTTCATTTGCAAAGTACATAGAAGTTTTCCCCTGACCTGCCAGTTCTTCTGCCTTTGCCTTAAAGCCCTTTAGGTCAATTTTTTCTTCAAGCATGTATTCAAGATTTCCAGCAAAATACTTATTTCCAGCGATCTCTCCATTTAGGCCCCTGCCGCTAACTGAATTGAAGTTAGTGATTTCTTCTAAGCCTATATTTTTTTCTTCAGCATAATTTAATATTGCAGAAGCTAGTGGGTGCTGAGAATTTTTTTCTAGAGACCCAGCAATTTTTAAAAATTCATCTTCGTCTAGGTCTGTAACAACATCTGTTAGGATTGGTTTGCCTTCAGTGATTGTCCCTGTCTTATCCATTACGATTACATCAATCTTGTGGAGATTTTCCAAAACTTCTGCATTCTTAAATAGAAGTCCAAAATCTGCAGACTTGCCTGTTGCAACCATTATTGAAACTGGTGTTGCAAGTCCTAATGCACAAGGACAAGAGATAACCAAAACAGAAATTGCAAAGTTAAGGGCATTTTCAAATCCGTAGCCAAGATACATCCATACTCCAAAAGTTATTGCAGAAATAATCAAAACTGTTGGCACAAATACTCCAGCAATTTTATCTGCCAGCTTGGCAATAGGAGCCTTTGACTGGTTGGCCTCGTCAACTAATTTTATAATTTGAGAAATTGTTGTGTCTTCCCCAACCTTTTCTGCCTTGAACTTAAAGGACCCTGTTGTGTTTATAGACGCAGAGATTACCCTGTCGCCCACAGACTTTTGGACTGGGATTGACTCACCAGTCACTGCTGATTCATCAAGAGATGATGCACCTTCAATTACCTTACCGTCAACTGCCACAGATTCGCCAGGCCTTACAATTAAAATATCTCCAACTCTTACATCTTCTATATTTTTTACAACTTCTTTCCCATCTTCAATAACTGTCGCCATTTTTGGCGCAAGATCCATTAACTTTGCAAGAGATGACCTTGTCTTGTTCTTGGATTTTTCTTCCAAGTATTTCCCAACAGTTATAAGAGTCAAGATCATTGCTGAAGACTCAAAGTAGAGATTGTGCCTGTAAGCATCAACAAGTTCCATGTCCCCTTGACCAAATCCATATGCCATCATGTAAATGGCAAAGATTCCATAGATAAGAGCTGCAAGAGAACCAATAGCAACAAGGCTATCCATGTTGGGAGCCTTGTTCTTAAGTCCCTTAAATCCAGAGATGTAAAAGTCCCTGTTTATAAATACAACTGGAAGAGCCAATAGAAATTGTGAAAAGGCAAAGATAACTGCCCCTTCTCTCCCATGAAAGATCCTTGGAGTTGGCAAGTGAACCATGTGACCCATGGCAATATACATGAGGATGAGCATAAAGATGCTAGAAGAGATTAGCCTATGCTTTAGGGCTCTCTCCCTGTCATCCACTGGACCAGCTTCATTTTTTATTTTTTCTCCAGCCGGGCTTGCTCCATAGCCAATTTTTTCCACAGCTTTTATAATTTCTTCATCATTTATTTTGTTTTCGTCAAAATTTACCTTCATCGAGTTGGTCATGAGATTGACGTTGGCAGTGTTTACGCCATCAAGCCTTTCTACAGCCTTGGTTACATTGGCGACACAGGCCGAGCAAGTCATGCCTCTGACATCATATTTCTTTTCCATAGTACCTCCTACACCCCCCTAGGGGTGTTCTATATTTTTATAATAACACTAGAATAAATTTTTTACAAGTTTTTGATATGATTTTTAATATTTTTTATCAATTTTTTTGTAATTTTATTCGATAAAATTATTTAACGAGATAAGATTTCTTGCAAATAAAAAGGCAGCTTCGGCTGCCATTTTTTATCCCATTAAATTTTGGTTGATTTCCAATTATTCTTCTTTTAAGATCGTCATCTTGTGTTTATTAATTCTATGAAGTCTATCTATTAGTTGTTTTTTATTTTCATCTAGTTTGATTTCCTTCATAATATATCCATCTAGTTCTTCGTAGGTAAATCCCATTTCATCTTCGTCGGTTTGCCCTTCAAATAGTCCTGCTGATGGTTTCTTGTCTATAATTTTTTCTGGAAGTCCCAAGTATTTTGCCATTTCAAATAGATCTGTCTTCAGTAGATCTACTATCGGAAATATATCTGCTCCAGAATCTCCGTGTTTGGTAAAATATCCTGTGTAGTATTCAGAATAGTTTGAACTTCCCACTACCATGTAGGATTTACTTTGCGCATAATAATAAAGGGTGGTCATCCTTAGGCGAGGTTTCACATTGTGGATGCTCATTTCTACATTGGTTTTATCCACCGATTCCATAAATGCATCAAAGGTCTTAGTTAAGTCTACTTTTTTTAGAGTTATTCCCGTATTTTCTGCTACGAGTCTAGCGTCTTCTTCGTCCTGTGGTGCAGAATGTATCGGCATGATTATTCCTAGAGCATCATCTTTAAACGCTCTCTTGCAAAGTGCCGCCACAACTGCAGAGTCAAGTCCTCCTGAAAGTCCAAAGACCACTCCTTTAAGTCCAGCTTCTTCAACTGATCTTTTTATATAATTTACTTTTTCATCTATCTTTTTCTCGAAATCTTCTATTCTCTTAATCATTTTGCCCCCAAGATTTTATAGATACAGTTTGTTACATAATTTAGTCCGAGTTTGTCTGCGTATTCCAAAGTTTCATCTGCGTAAGTTCCAGGTTGGAAAAATATATTTTCTATTCCCATAGCCTTTGCTTCATCTAGGACTGAAATGGCTACTTTAGGATTTACTACCACATCCACCACGTCTATCTTTTCTTCAATATCAGAAAGTTTTTTATAGACTCTATGGCCTTCAATTTCATCAAGCTTTGGATTTACCATGTAGACATTGTAACCATGTTCTAGCATCCTCATTGGAATCTTGTATCCAAAGGTGGACTCGTCAGATCTTGCTCCAACTACTGCCCAATTTTTTAGCTCTACCATTTTATTTAATTTATCCATTTTACACCTCGTATAATATCTTTCCATCTACAGTTGGAAGGATTACCTCTCCCAGAATCTTTATTTCTACACTTCCGCTGGTCATGTCATTCATATCGTCAAATATCTTTTTATCCTCTGGGTCCACATCAATGGTGACGCTGACCATGTCGGTATAATTTTCTTCTATTACTTTATACCCATTTGTTATAAGGTAGTTTGTAATCGCTCCGTGGGCGGTGTAGTCGTAGGTGAATTTCGTTCGGTTCATGGATTTTATAAGCACCTTTGTGCCGCCATTTATCGCTTCTACTACTCCCTTTGTATATGCTCTTACAAGTCCTCCTGCTCCTAGAAGAACTCCTCCAAAGTATCTCGTAACCACCGTCACCACATTGGTCATGTCTTCTTTTTTTAAAACTTCAAGCATAGGCACTCCTGCAGTTCCACTTGGCTCACCATCATCGGAGTATCTTTGAATATTTTTTTTCTCTCCGATTATATAGGCGTAAGTATTGTGAGTTGCGTCGTAGTACTTGGACTTTTTTTCTTCGATAAATTTTAAAGCTTCTTCTTCAGTTTCAACTCTTTTTATAAATCCGATAAATCTAGATTTTTTTTCAATAAATTCTCCGGTAGATTCACCGAGCATTGAATAGTACATCATAAAAATTCACCGTACTCTCTGATTTCATTTTCGTTTAATATGGCTCTTACCTTTGTACCTTCAGCTAAATATTCCACAGATATAGCTTCTACTCCACTTAAAAATCTATCAAGCACATCTGTCTTGCTATATGGAAATAGAAGTGAAACTTCTTGATACTTTATATTCAAACATTTTTCGATAGCATTTAGAAGTTTGTCCATATTTTCATCATGCTTAGCAGATATAAATATATAATCTCCATCCACTTGAGGTAGGATTATATCTTCAAGCTCTGCTCTATCCATCTTGTTATATACAGTAAGAATTGGAACATCCATAACCCCTATGTCTCTTAAAATATTCATGGTGGTCTTGTACTGAATTTCTATGTCCGATGAAGACGCATCCATAACATGGACGATTAAATCAGAACCTCTTATCTCTTCCAAAGTAGACTTAAATGCTTCTATGAGTTTCGTCGGAAGTTTTGAAACGAATCCAACCGTGTCGGAAATTATAAAATCTCTTCCATTTAAAAGTTTTGACTTCCTTGAATTTGGATCAAGGGTAGCAAAGAGCATATTTTTTACGAATACTTCTCTACTGTTAGAATTTTTAATTCTATTTAAGATCGTACTCTTTCCTGCGTTGGTATATCCCACCAAGGATACGATTGGAAGTCGAGATTCCATTCTTCTCTTAGATCTAGTCTCTCTATTTTTTTCTGCAACTTTTAATTTGTCGCGAATGGAGTCGATTTCTCTTTGGAGTCTTCTTCTATCTGTTTCAATGATTTGTTCCCCAGGACCACGGGTTCCGATTCCCCCACCGGTTCTGGACCAACCCTTTATCCCGAGTAGTCTAGGCATTTCGTATTCCCTCTTTGCAAGTAGCACTTGCAGTTTACCTTCATAGGTGTTGGCGCGAAGGGCAAAAATATCCAAAATCAAGTTGGTTCTATCTACAATTTTTAATTTTAATTCTTTTTCCAAGTTTCTAAGTTGAATCCCTGTCAGCTCATCGTTAAAAATAATGGTTTCAACTTCCATATTTTTTGCGATTTCTTTAATCTCATTTACTTTTCCCGAGCCGATTAGAAATTTTGGGCTGAACTTCTCAATATTTTGAGTGACAACCCCCATCACTTCTCCACCATCTGCTTCAACAAGTTCCCTAAGTTCTTCCATGGATGAACTAAGTGAATTTGGAAGTGCTCCAAGGTCTGTGCCGACAAGTATAACTTTTTCTTTTTTCTTTAAATTTTCAATGTATTCCATAAAGTCATTATACAATAAAATTTTAATTTTATCATTTTATAGATTTTGAATTTTAAATAAAAGATGGTGAAAGTCCCCTGTTTAATACAATATTGAAAAAGACAAAAAGATTTCTAAATGCTATAATGAAGTTGGGAGGTAAGAAATGAATTTCAATTTAAACTTAGATTTTAAATTTAATTTTAAAGATTTAAAGAAAAAAGAAAAAATAAAAGTAATAATTCTATCTATACTTATACTACTTATAACTATAGGTACTATTTTTGCTACAGTTTTTTATTCAATTATAAAGAAATCTCCTCCTACCAATTTGAAAAATTTGTCTTCGAGTTTCGAACAGACCTCATATATCTATGATGAAAAGGGCGAACTTTTAGAAAAGATTGATGCAAGACAGTATAGGACCATTCTATCCATTGATGAAATTCCAAAAGTGCTGCAAGATGCATTTGTATCCATAGAAGACCAAAGATTTTATACTCACCACGGCATAGATTTAAAATCTATTGCAGGAGCGACATTAACAAATATAAAGAGTAGAAATCTAGTTCGTGGTGGTTCAACCATCACCCAACAACTGGTTAAGAATGTTTACTTAACGAACGAAAAGACTCTCACTAGAAAGATAAGAGAAGCATATCTTGCACTTCGAGTTGAATCTGTTTTATCTAAACCAGAAATTTTGGAAGGGTATTTAAATAGAATCGACCTTGGACAAGGAGCATTCGGAGTTGAAGCTGCATCCCAATCATATTTTTCTAAACATGCAAAAGATATAAACCTTGCTCAAGCTGCCCTCTTGGCAGGAATTGCAAAATCTCCAGTTGAATATCCTCCAGTTAAGAGGCTCACTGTAGATAATTTTGACAAGGATAAGAATAAATTAGTGGGAACTACTGTAATAGACGGAATAGAATACAACATAGTTCTAAATGACAAAGCTTTTGAAAGACAGAAAATAGTTCTTAAAAAAATGTTAGACCTAGGAAAGATAACCGAAGCAGAATATAAAGAGGCGTTAGATTTCGATATAGTTGGCTCGATCAAACCAGGTATTAAAAAATACCACCAAATGAGCAGCTACTCCACCGACTTTATAAAGGCTCAGGCGACGAGAGAGCTTATGAAACTATACAACGTCTCTGCAGATGAAGCTGAATACAAACTACTTACTAATGGTTACCACATCATAAGTTCTATTGACAAGTTAAAACAAAATCAGCTAGAAAATGTATACGAAAATCTAAAAACATATATAGAAATTGGCGGAGAAAGCATCGGACTTTCCATAAATATAGATGCAAACGAAAATATCATCGACTCTGCAGGAAATTTGGTGTATCTAAATCACGACAAGTATTTCGATGAAAATTTCAATTTAAAATTATCTAAGGATGACTATTCTATTTCAAAGTCCAACGACCTTTCAATAAACAAGAATTTTTTAAGAGTAGATAAGAAAATCGACATAGTAGACACCTATAAATTCAGCGATAAATCCCTTTTAACATATAGTATTCAAGAGATAAAGGTGCCGGAGAATTCATTTAAAAATCAAAAGGATTATATCGTTATAGATCACGCATTTTTAAAAGACAATCCGACATTTTACAAAATTGTAGACGATAATCTAATAATTTCAAATGAATTTATAAATGCAGATAGAAACCCTATAACTCAGCCGGAATCTGCATCTCTTATAACCGATGTGCAAACCGGATATATTAGAGCAATTGTAGGCGGGCTTGATACAAAATCTAAAAATCAAAAAATATTTAATAGAGCTTATGACAGCACAAGAAATCCAGGAAGTCTTTTGAAACCATTCTCTGTGTACTTAGCATCTCTACTTAAAGGAGATAGACTTTCAGACGTGGTAGACGATGTGCCAATGTTTGTAGATGGCAATATGTGGCCATCCAATGAATATCCCGGCTATAAGGGACTTCTCACAAGAAGGCTCGCACTAGAAAATAATTCCAACGTGGCAGCAGTTAAAATACTTCAAGAAGTTGGATTTAAAAAATCTGTAGAAACTCTAAAACTAATCGGACTTATAAATGAAAATGATAGGTTCATAACCTCAATAGAAGATCCAAACAAAAATGACGAAACACTAGACGGACTAGGACTCGGCAACTTGCACTACGGCTTCTCACCTTTTGATATGACTAGTGCTTATTTAACCGTTGCAAGGCTCGGCGACTACAAGAAACCTACATCAATAATTAAAATCATAGATAGTAGTGGTGAATCCTTAATCGACAATTCAAACCCAAAAGGTAAGAGAATTTACAAAGAAACCATTGGTCATCTGCTTAGAGATGCTCTAAGGACAAATGTCACCCGTGGTGAACTAAAACCTATGGCTAGAAAGTATGACCAAGGAGCGATGATGGGTATCAATAAAGATAGAAGCGACATGTGGCTAAGTGGATTTACAAACGACTATGTAATCACCACATGGTTTGGAGCCGACTCACCAAAAATAGAAGTAAATGTAGACAAAGATTATCTTATAAATTTCTACAAAGAAATAGAAAAGATTGCTCAAGATGGAGAATTGCCAGACAAATTCAAAACACCTGAAGGAATAGTGAAGAAATTTATCTGTGAAAAATCTGGTAAGCTTGGCACAAAACTCTGTGAAGAAGCACAGGATGGATACTTAGAAAGTTTTGAAACGACAAATGTGCCTACAGAGTACTGTGATGGACATGTGAAGCTACTTATCTGCAACTCTTCTGGCAGACTCGCAGGAGAATACTGTCCAAAAGAAGATGTAGAACTAAAGATACTGTTCAAAAGAAATCCACCATACAATTCAAAAGATCACGGCGGCATATACCCGGATGACTATCAATATGTGCCATCCCTTTACTGCAACGTTCATGACGAAGATTGGTACATGCACCACAAGAAAAGAGGTAGAAGATGAGAAAATTAAAAATGATATTCTTAGCATTTAAAGCACTTAAAAAACTTAGAAAAGTTCCAATGAAAAATGTAAAGAATATCTTTTTCGCAGCAAGAAGAATAAAAAAGAGAAAAAATTTATTATAGATCTCCCCTGGTGGGAGATTTTTTATTTTAGTTGAAAAAATAATTCAAAAGTGGTAAACTAAATAAGATGTTTTGCGGAAGTGCTGGAATTGGCAGACAGGCATGTTTGAGGGGCATGTGCGACTATTCGCGTAGGGGTTCAAGTCCCCTTTTCCGCACCAATTACCGATACGATTGTATCGTTTTTTTTATTTTTTTGTTTTTTAATTTATTTCATAATAAAACTTATCACCAAAATTTTATTCGAAAAAAAAGCACCTTTTGAGATGCTTTTATTTTAGGATATTAAGTATTGTGTCACAGGATTTTTTAATATCTTCATTTAAAATTTTATAAAAAATTTTGTCCTTATTTATAGAGTAATTGGCGTCATAGTATTTTATCATCAAGTCTTTAATTATAAGATCGAAGTTTTCTTCATCCACCAACTTCAAATAATTTTCGTATCTCTTTGCACTTATATATCTCTTTAAATTTTCAAGTGCCGAGATAATCTCTTCTTTTTTCTTAAGTCCATAGTCACTTAAATAGTCGGACTTAATTCGCTCTGTTCTTCTTTCAATAGTGTCCTCAATTAAAAAAACTTTATCCGTCTGAGCCATAGCCTTTATAAGTTCCGAAGGAAGATTACTAAAATTATAAGCGGTAACAAACATATGAACAAAAAACTAAAAAATGCAACAATAAAAAATTCAAGCATAATATTAAAGCATTGGAGTACCGTATTTAGGCATCAAACGAAGAGCTTTGACATCTTGGTACATTTGTACCCAAAACTTATCGTCTTCGGTCTCTGATGTAGCAAAAACACGGTTACTCGGTTTACACTCAACAAATGTAGTATTTAAGTTCGGTTTGTCCTCAAAAATACGATTCAAATGCCAAAATGAAAGATTACCACGGAAATCGCCATGAGCTTCCGAAGGATGAT
>QWCB01004762.1_pt1 | contig 10089 bp, 9 predicted proteins | sample 1972511 | NCBI WGS metagenome assembly QWCB01 (sample SAMN09866719, study PRJNA288562) | Human gut metagenome isolate term5_stool, whole genome shotgun sequencing... | isolation source: gut | host: Homo sapiens | place: USA: California
TTGGTAGCATTTTTTTGAAACTGCAATAAAATCTTCCCCGATGTTGGGAGAGGATATATAGTAATTTACAAGGACGCCAACAACAACTCCTATAACTGTTCCTAGGATCCTATTTACTGCGTAGAGAGCCTTATTTGAATCAGAGCAAAAACTTGCAACGAAAACTATGCAAGAAAGTTGTGCCATGTCACGCATCTTTATTACAGAAAGTATATAGATTGTAATCAAAATGCCAAGGCCTGCAATTAGTGGCTCAACTAAATCGGGCACAGATATTTTGGAACTTAAATAGCCAAGTATTACTCCAAAGACGCAGGTAAAAATTCTCTTCTTCATGTCGCTAAGTGATTCTGACATTGATGGCTTCATGGAAGAAACTGCAGCAATGGATACAAATATTGGCGAATTTAAGTTTAAAAGGTAGGAGATATAAAGTCCAATTACAACAGCTAGGGCCGTCTTAATTGCACGCATGCCAATTCTGTATTTGTAATCAAATTTATTTTTGATAGCCATGTAATCCTCCCATCTATTTTTTTAATATGCAAGATAATTATATCAATAATGGATATAAAAGTACATTTTGATAATTTGCCAAAGTCTTGATAGTATTTGTAAAAATTGGGTAAACAATTAACAAAGAAAAGGAGAGTGACATTTATGTTATTGAACTTTGTTGGAAAAAACATTGAACTTACAGAATCTTTAAAGAATGTGGCAGAAAAAAAATTCTCCAAATTGGATAAATACTTTTCTGAAGAAGCCAACGCGAGAGTTGTATTTTCTACTGTAAGAGAAGAACAAACTGTTGAAGTTACAATATTTTTACCTAAGACAATTATTAGAGCAGAAGAAACTACAGACGATATGTACTCTTCAATGGACAACGCTGTGGATGCACTTGCTAGACAAATTAGAAAACACAAGACTAAATTAAAGAGAAGATACCAAAACAACGAAACTATTAGATTCGATGAAATTGTTGAAAAGGAAAAGGAAGAAGCTGAAAACAAAATCGTTAAGAGAAAGAATTTCGAACTTAGTCCAATGAACGAAGAAGAAGCAATTCTTCAAATGGAACTTTTAAATCACAATTTCTTCGTATTCTTAGATGGAGACACTGAAGCTGTTTCTATTGTCTACAAGAGAAAAGATGGCAATTACGGAAAGATTGAAGTATAAAATAAAAATTTATGGGCGCTTAGGCGTCCTTTTTTTTATGGAATTTTTGTGTAACGAATTGTCAAATCAAATGCAACACCTATGGTAAGAAACCAAAAAGTTCTTCTTTAGGTGTTTTATATTTTATGCATTTCCTAGGTCTGTTATTCATTAAACTTAAGTTATAATTTAATTCATAAATATTTACTTCTGATAAATCCATACCTTTAGGATAAAACTCCCTTAAAAGTCCATTACTATTTTCATTTGTGCCTTTTTGCCATGCACAGTAGGGGTCACAAAAATAAGTTTTACATCCTAATTCCTTTTCTATTTTCTCAAATTCTGAAAATTCTTCACCTCTATCAAAAGTTATTGTTTTTACTAATTCTTTTGGAAAATCTTTTAATGCATTGATTATTGATGGTGTTATATTTTCCGACTTTCTATTTTCAACTAGAATTGCTATATAATATCTAGATTTTCTTTCTGCTAAAGTTACGAAACAATATCCACTTTTCCTTTTATGATCTAATCTGCCTGATTCTACTGTGTCTGCTTCCCAGTGACCTAGCTCTTGCCTTTTGTATATTTCTTTAGGTCTTTTCTTAATTGTTCTCCCTTTATCGTTGAATTTTCCTCTTTTTTCTGCTGGTCTTTTAAATTTTCCTTTTCTTCTCAAATTTTCATACTAGTTTTTGGTAGCTTTTTTGCATGTATTAGTCTATATATGGTTGATGTAGATGGTATTTGATGAATCACATTTGTGCTTCTATTTGATATTTGTTCAGGTGACCAATGTTCGTTAATCTTTGTAGTTAAATAATCAATAACATCTTTAGAAAAATTACTTTTTCTATGGAAGTCCTACCTTCTATCAATATATTTGTCATTTGCCTTTATTGGGAAGTACTTAGTATAACTTCCTTTACTAGCTTTTATTTTAGATGAATTTCTTTTAATTTCTCGAGATATTGTACTAGGTGATCCTTTAAGCGCCTGAACAATTTCCCTTATACTCATTCCTAAATTTAAAAATTGATAAATACCAGATCTTTCTTCTATGGTAAGATGGTGATAGCTCATAGTTAATCGCTCCTTTTTATATGTTTGTTTTGGTCACTTACATATTAACACAGCTTATTAGCTATGAGTTTATTTTGTGTTGCACTCGTTATGATAAAGTATCTATATAATAACATACTATGTATTTGCTGTACCATAATAAATAAAATGAAAAATTTTTTGCAAAAACGATTGACAATTAAAAAAAATTTTCATATACTTGTATAAAGATAAATTGTTAGGAGGTTAAATTTTGGGGGAAAATGTTTTAGAAATAATAAATAAAAATTATAATTCTTTTTCTAGATCAAACAAAAAAATAGCTAAATATATTCTAAAAAACTATGATTTAATACCACTAAGAAATCTAAATGAATTAAAGGAAGAAATAGGTGTTAGTGAAGCTACTATAAGTAGATTTTCAAAAATCTTAGGTTATAAGAATTTTAATTCATTTCAAAAAGCTTTTGAACAATTTACAAAAAAAAATCATTTGTCTTTTGAAGAAATAAAGAGCAATTTACAAAAGGAAGATGAAAATTTTTTATTTAGTGAATTATCAAACAGCTTAGATACTCTTAATGTTTTGTATAGTAAAGAATTGGAGGAAAAATTAAAGGAGGCATCAAAATTATTAAATTCTTCAAAAAATATTTTTATTTTGGGTTCTAGAACATCTAAGTCATCAGCTTTATTTTTATACTATATGCTTAGAGAGTTTTCAAATAATGTTTTTTTGTTAGAAAATTCGAATGATGACATTTCTTTTAAATTAAATGGTTCTGATGAAAACGATATTTTAATTGCAATTAGTTATTCAAAATATACAAAGTTTACTTACGAAATACTAAAATATTTTAAAAAGCAAAATTCTAAAGTTGTTTCTATTACAGATTCTAAAATTTCTCCATTATCTAAATATTCAGATATAGTTTTAGAAGCTAGAAATAGTTCCAAAACATTTACAATTATATCAACTATTGTAGTTATAAATGCTTTAGTTCTGTATTTTGCAAATTTAAATAGCGAAAGAAGTATTAAGTTTTACAATCAACATAATGAAATATCTAACAGTTTAAGCTTATATTTAGATGTTATTGAAGATGAATAAAACGGAAAGGAGATTTTTGTAATGATTTTTAATTTGCCGCCTATCTTAGGTTTGTTGCCATTAGTATTATACATAATATTAATGTTGCGTGGAAAAGATATGAATGTTTCAGTTCTTGTTTGTGTAGTTCTAGGAGCCATTTTGACGAAACAAACCCCTTTAGCTTTTGCTGAAACTTTGAAAGGATCTCTAAGTTCCTTCCTATCCTTAATAGGTTTTATTATAGTTTTAGGAGCAGGGTTAGGCGAAGTTTTGACTAGGACAAGTGTAGCACAAAATATAGTTTACACTGTAGTAAATAGGTTTAATATTAAATCACAAAAAGCAGCAATAATAATCTCTATGGTTATTTCTACTTTATTAGTTAGTATGTTAGGTACTTTATCAGGTGCTAATGCAATAATTGCACCTATACTTATACCAATAGTTGCTAGTCTAGGAATTACGCCTAATACATTGGGAGTTATTCTTCATGGAGCAGGTGCAACAGGACTATACATAGGACCATTTGTTCCACCAGTAGTCACTATTATGGGATTAACAGGATTGTCATATACCCAATATATGAAATCAGCAGGAATACCTTTAGCGATTATTGTTTGGGGTTCAACACTTTTTATGGCTATTAGAACCCAAAAATTAACAGAAGGAAAATTTCAATATTCTAAAGAAGATGCTTTAAAAGATGATTTTACGCCAACACCTATTATCAAAAGAGCAACATTGGTATTTGTGTTAACTATGGTAGCAATGCTTACTTATGGAATAATTATGAAGGCAGGGGCATCATATGCAATATTAGTTATGATCGTTTGCTCATTAACAACTGCTATAGCTGGTAATTTAGGATTTGGAGAAGGCCTTACTACAATGGTTCGAGGTGCTTCTAAAATGTTCTGGATGTTTTTCATGTTTGTATTATTTGATCCTTTTTTAAACTATGTTGCAGAATCAGGAGCATTTGATGCATTAGCAGGATATATGCAACCTCTTATAGATAAAGGTGGAGTGGTAGCTTTCTTAATGATTACTACAGCAATAGGAGTATTTGCAGTATCAGGAGCAGGTATAGCACAAGCAAAAATGACCCATGATATATTTTTCCCTACAGCTATGTTATTTAATGTTCAAATGCCTATTTGGGCTTTAGTAATATTAGTTTCATGTCAAATAACTTTCTTTGTAACTCCTACTGTGGATATGGTAGGTCAAATGGGATTAGCAAGATCTAAGGATATTAAAGCCATGTTGAAAAATGGATGGGTTTTAACCATAATAACATTCATTTATGTATTTGTTAGAGCGTTATTGTATTCAAAAATGTAAAAAATGGAGGTATTAATTTATGAAGATAGCATTATTACAAACTAATATACATTTTTTAGAACCAGAAAAAAATTATAAGAATGTGGAAAAACTAATTGAAAAAGCGATGAAAGTCGAAAATAAACCTGACATTTTATTATTACCTGAAGACTGGGCAAGCGGCTTTTCGGATAAAATGTTTCATGAAATTGAGAAACATGTTGAGTGTTTTGATGGTCCATCTTTAACTTTTCTTAGAGAAAAAGCTAAAGAATATAAAGTATGGATAGTTGGAGGATCAATAAGTGTAAAAGTTAATGGAGATAATTATAATACGACTTATGTTATTAATCGAGAAGGTGAAATTGTCGGAGATTACAGCAAAATGCACTTATATTCTGACATGGATGAAAATGTAGCTTATAAACATGGTGAAAAAACTGATTTAATAGAAACTGAATTTGGCAAAATAGGATTAATGATTTGCTATGATATTAGATTTTGCGAATTAGCAAAAACCTATGCATTAAAAGGAGCAGAAGCAATTTTCGTAGTTTCAGACTTCCCAAATCCTAGAGTAGATCATTGGAGAACTTTATTGAGGGCAAGAGCTATTGAAAATCAATTGTTTGTAGTTGCTTGTAATAGAGTAGGAGAAAGTCCTATGGGAACATACTGCGGTCACTCTATAATAATTGATCCTTGGGGAAAAATTGTTGCAGAAGGTACAGACCAACAAGAAATTATTTATGGTGAAATTGATTTGAAAGAGATAGAGGAGCCTAGAGATTTAATTCATGTTTTCAATCATAGAAGACCTACAAGTTATCATGAATTAATAAAAACAGAAGGTGTTTTAGGAAAAGATGAATAAAATAAACATTAATAAAAATGATGTTAAAAATTTTAATAATAAATTAGTAGAAATAAGAAGAGATTTTCATATGTACCCAGAATTATCTTATGAAGAAAATAGAACTTCAATAAAAATAAAAGAATATTTAGATAATTGGGGAATAAAATATGAATCTAATTTTTATAATAATGCTATTATAGCTTCCATAGGAAGTAAGAAAAGAAATAAAACAATAGGATTTAGAGCAGATATGGATGCTTTGCCTTTAACGGAAAAAAATGATTATGAGTACAAATCAAAAAACAATGGTATAATGCATGCTTGTGGACATGATGCTCATACTACAATATTACTAGGTTTATCAAAGATATTAAAAGATCATGAAGATAATATTGATGGAGAGGTAAAATTAATATTTCAACCTGCCGAAGAAGCATCACCCAAAGGTGGCTCCCAGGGGGTTCTTGAATCCAATAAAATAGGCGATTTAGACTATATATTTGGCCTTCACATGTGGCCTTTTATTAAGGGTGGAACTTTTGGAATAATGAGTGGACCGACAATGGCATCTTCTGATCATTTTTATATAAAAATTCATGGTGAAAGTTCGCATGCTGCTAAACCTCATCTTGGAGTAGATTCTATATTAATTGGTTCTCAAATTGTTCAAGAAATTCAATCAGTTATTAGCAGAAATATAGACACACTAAATCCTGCTGTTATTACAGTTGGTAAAATTACTGGTGGTACCAGATATAACATACTAGCTAATTATTGTGAATTGGAAGGAACAGTCAGAACATTTGACGAAAATGTTAGAGACTATATCGAAAACAAACTAAACCTAATTCTTAAATCTAAAGAAATCGAGCATGGATGCCAGTGTGAATTGATATATAAGAGGGGTTATCCTGTTGTTGTTAATGATAAAACAGCTACTGAATTTATAAAAACTGTTGCCAAAGATTGTTTTGGTGAAGATAAAGTTAATGAAGATTGTGAGATTTCAACAATTGCAGAAGATTTTAGTTACTATTTAAAAAAATATAAAGGTTCATTTATTTGGTTTGGTGTTGATGGCAATCATGAGCCACTACATTCTGATACTTTTGATATTGACGAAGAAAACTTATGGATGGGTTCATACTTGTTCGCAAAGGTAGCAGAAAAATATTTTGAATAAAAAGGAGGTTTTTTTTGAAAAACATTATAAAAGATTTTCAAGTAAAAGTTGTAGAACTTGAACTTAAAAAAAGTTGGAAAATATCATTATATGAACAAAGCACTAGACCCCACTGTATTGTAAAAATTATGACAGAAGATGGTGTTGTAGGATATGGAGAAGCCTCTCCTTCACCAGCTTTTATGGGAGAAACTGGATATACAATGGAGCTAGCAATAAATAGATACTTAGGACCATCTATTATAGGAGAAAATATTTTTAATATAGATAATATTCACGACAAATTAGATTCGGCAATATATGGGAATTATGCTGCTAAATCAGCGATAGACATGGCTTTATATGACCTTATGGGTAAAACTTTAAATGTACCAGTTTATAAATTACTTGGTGGAAAATACAGGGATAAGATAGAACTCAGCTGGGTTGTTGGCATGCAAGACTTAAAGGGTTCTATTGAAGAAGCAAAAGAAAGATTATCTGAAGGATATAAAGTTATTAAAATTAAAGTTGGTATTTCCCCTGAAAGAGATATCGAACTTTTAACTAAAGTTAGAGAAGAACTGGGATATGGATTCCCAATTAGATTGGATGCTAACCAAGGTTATGATTATAGAACAGCTTTAACAACTTTTAAAAAATTGGAAGAATTTCACTTAGAAAGTATTGAACAACCAGTAAAAAGATCCGACATTAAAGGGTTAAAAATGTTGAGGGAAAGATTAGATACCCCTATAATGGCAGATGAATCCATTTCTAACTTTCATGATGTAGTAAATGTCGTAAACAACGATGCTTGTGACATTGCCAACATAAAGGTTGGAAAAGTTGGTGGTTTATCACAAGCAAAAAAAATTGCTAACTATTTAGAAGCTAATGGATTACATGCTACAGCTGGAAGTAATCTTGAAGTTGGGTTAGGAGCAGCAGCTAGTTTGCATTTTGTCGCAAGTTCAAAATATGTTGACATTCCTAACGATCTTTATTTAGGAAATATTCTTCATAAAAATGATATTATAAAAGAAAAATATGACTTAGTTGATGGATGTTTAACTGTTCCAGAAAAACCTGGTCTTGGTGTAGAAGTTAATGACGATATTTTTGATTAATATTCAGTTTAAAAGAACCTTTTTATAGGAGTTTAAAAATGTTAAATGAAAAGATTAGTTCTTTATTAAATAATGTAGAAGGTGAATTTGGAGTTTATTTTGAAGATATACAAGATCACAACAAAGTCATGATAAATGAAAATCTTATTTTTTGTGCCGCTAGCACAATAAAAATTCCACTTGTTGCTCTAGTTTTAAAAGAGTATGAAGAATGCAAATTTGATATCAATGATAAAGTAGATATCAAACTTGAGAATAGAGTTGGTGGAACAGGGGTTATAAGAAATTTAGACAAAAGTTTTAAACCAACAATATTAGATCTCATGAATTTAGCTTTAGTTGTTAGTGATAATATTGCAACAAATCAGCTTATAGATATAGTTGGAGGATTTGGCAAGATTAATGAATTTAGTCAAAGTATTGGATTAAATAATACAAAATTTCAGCGTAAAATGCTTGATTTAAAATCATTAAATGAAGGCTTAGATAACTTTACTACTGCTAAAGACTTGGGAACACTCCTAACATTAATTGCTGAAGGTAAATGTGTTTCAAAAAAATCATCAGAACTTATTATAAAAATATTAAAAACTCAACAATTTAGACAAAAACTACCTAATTTTATACCTGCTGTGACATCATATGATGCCAATGCTACAAATGAACTCCCAGATGAAGGCAAGGTAATGGTAGCTAATAAAACTGGTGATTTATGGAAAACTCAACATGATGTTGGAATCTTCATTCTTCCTAAAGGAGAAAGGTATGTTGTAGCGGTATATAGCCAAAAACTATCAGAAGATTATGAAGGAATAGAAGCTATTTCAAAAATTTCTAAAATTGTTTATGATTATATGTTGGTAAAATACAATTACTAATATATCATAATTATTTGTCCAATAAGAAATATGAATAAATATTAATGATACATGGTTTAAGCAAAATGCTATAAACCATGTATTTTTTGGCAAAAATTTAAAACTCTAGATGAAAATAATCTTACTAAGAATAATACAAACATTTTTAAAAGCCTTCATAAAAAGTTTTATATTACATTATTTTGTTAAAATGAATATAAGATAGAAATAAAAAAGAAGGCAGACCCAATTTAATCATCTATGTATTATAAAACCTCTTTCCTTTTGTAGTGGAAGCAAAGCAAGTCTTGTTATAAACATATAATAGTCTTTTTTATTATCTAAAACTTCATATTTAATTACTAAACCTGATGATATAAAATTGATGTGCTTTTTAAAGTCAAAATAATATACTATGAATTTTTTTCACTTTAAATATATATTAGGAGATACACCAGAAGAAACAATGAAAAATATGGGAACGATAGCTTCACCTGGAATAGTTGGAACATAAAAAACAATTGTAGACATTTTTCAAGAAAAAAGGCTCTATGTCAAATATTGGGGAGGCTCGTTAACTCGAGTCTCTTTTTTGTGTAGAAAATTTTTGCAGCCAATAAATTTTATTTATGAAGATGAAAAATATTTTTACATAAGATAAATATTAATTTTACATTCCTCTGTTACATTATAGCTAAAGAAAATCTAGGAGGAATAAATGAAAAGTTTTAAGAAAAAGTTTCGCCTTTGCTGAAAAGAAAGATTATGGCAGTGCAAAAAATGTAATCATGATGATACCTGATGGCATGAGTATAGAAGCACTTACTACAGCAAGATGGATGACTAAGGACAAAAAATTTGTAATGGATGATATGGCAACAGGTCTTGTTAGAACAAACAATTCCAACACACCTATTGCAGACTCTGCTCCAGCAGCCACAGCTATGGCAGCAGGAATAAAAACAGAATCACCTTTTGTAGGATGTTATCCAACAAAGGCTGGCATGCCAGGCGCTGCTGAACTTGAAAAGGATAGGGCAAAACAACCTATAGCAAATGTCCTTGAAGGCGCAAAGAGAAGTGGAAGATCCACTGGTATTGTTTCAACTTCAAATATTCAACACGCAACACCAGCTGACTTCTCTGCTCACAATCCTGACAGGAACAACTATGAAGACCTTGGCGAACAACAAGTTTACCAAGACATGGAAGTGGTTCTAGGAGCAGGTAGCACTTATTTAAGTAAGGAAACTAGAAAAGACAAGGAAGACCTTCTTGCTGAAATTAAAAACAAGGGCTACGATTATGTAACAACTAAAAAAGCAATGGAAGATTCAAAGGGCGACAAAATTTGGGGACTTTTCGAAGACAAATCCTTCCCTTATGAAATTGACAGAGATAAAGTAAACAAGCCTTCTCTTGCAGAAATGACTGACAAGGCA
>QWCB01004751.1_pt1 | contig 10081 bp, 7 predicted proteins | sample 1972511 | NCBI WGS metagenome assembly QWCB01 (sample SAMN09866719, study PRJNA288562) | Human gut metagenome isolate term5_stool, whole genome shotgun sequencing... | isolation source: gut | host: Homo sapiens | place: USA: California
ATCTCGTCCCCTTGCCGTTCGACACCTCGTGGGCCGCGATCATCCTCTGCGGCATCCCCATCATTTTAGAGGCCGTCATCGGCCTTGTCACGGCGTTCGACATCAAGGCAGACGTGCTCGTCTCGCTCGCGCTGATCGCGTCGGTCTGCATCGGTGAAGACTTCGCCGCGGGTGAGGTCGCGTTCATCATGCAGCTCGGCGGTCTTCTCGAAGAGCTGACCGTCGCCCGCGCCCGCGCGGGCATCGAAAAGCTCGCCCACATCCGCGCCTATCAGGCCGCGGGCGATAAGGTCTGCATGATCGGCGACGGCGTGAACGACGCGCCCGCGCTCAAGGCCGCCGATGTCGGCCGGCGTGGACAGCGACATCGCCGTGGACACCGCGGATATCGCGCTCGTCGACGAGAAGTCAAGGAGCTGCCGCACCTCATCGCGCTCTCCAAGCGCATGATGCGCACCATCAAGCTCAATATAACATTCTCGCTCACGCTCAACTTCATCGCCATCGTGCTCGCCATCATCGGCACACTGAACCCTGATGTCGGCGCGCTGGTCCATAACGCAGGCAGCGTGCTTGTCATCACAAACTCGGCCCTGCTGCTAAAATGGAGGCGAACCGCCTCGCAGAGTTTCGCGTCCGCAGGCGCGAAATCTGTTTGATCGTAGATTCCGACGACAGGCGCGTCGGAATTTACTCTTTGCGCGGAGCGCGTGTCGCAGCCGCGCTGCGAGCGGCAAGGCACAAAGCGCAGCGAATCCTTTTCAAAAAGAGTGGATTGCAAAATTGCAATCCACCCTTTTTGATTTTCTTTTATTTTCTGCGCCAGACAGAGGGCATTAAGAGGACAAGCAGCGGCATGATCTCAAGACGGCCGAGCAGCATGATGGCGCTCATCGTGAGCTTGCTGATGCCGGAGAGGAAGCCGAAGTTGCACGTCGGTCCCACTGCGCCAAGGCCCGGGCCCACGTTGCTGATGGCCGTGAGCGAGGCGGTGAACGCCGCGGTAAAGTCGATGTTGTCAAGCGACAAAATCAGCGTGCCAAGCAGCAAAATCGAGATATAGGTGAAGAAGAAGACCGAAACGGACGAGACGGTCTCCTCCGTCACGCGATGTCCGTCGAGCGTGATGGGGCGCACCTCGCGCGAGTGCATCACGCGCCGCAGATCACGCCGCAGCGACTTGCACAAAAGCACGATGCGCGAGACCTTGACGCCGCCCGCCGTAGAGCCCGCGCAGCCGCCGAAAAGCATCACCAGCACGAGGATACAGCGGCAGAACTGCGGCCAGAGGTCAAAATCCTCCGTGCAGTAGCCGGTCGTTGAAATGAGCGTTGTTACCTGAAAGGCCGCATTCTCGATGGCCGAGCCGATGTCGCGCCCCGTGCGCACGATCAGGTCCGCCGCGATCATTGCCGACGCGCCGACCACGACCAGCGAGTAAACGCGCAGCTCCTCGCTCTTGAGCGCCTCGCGGAAGCGGCGCGTCACGCAGAGGTAGAGGAGCGTAAAGTTCACGCTTGCGGCAAACATGAAGAAAATGAGGATCCAGTTGACAAGATGCGACTGATAATACGCGATGCTCGCATCCCGGATGGAAAAGCCGCCGGTAGAGATCGTCGTCAGCGCCGTGGTGATCGCATCGAACAGCGGGAGGCCCGCAATGCGCAGCAGCAGCGCCTCCGCCACGGTGAGCGCGATATAGATGCGGTACAGGATGCGCGCCGTCTCACCCGTGCGGGGGCGGAGCTTTGTGCTGATGGGGCCGGGGGATTCTGCTTTCATCAGGTTCACGCTGCCCTCGCTGAGCTTGGGCAGCAGCGCCAGCATCAAAACGAGGATACCCATGCCGCCCATCCACTGCGTGAGCGCGCGCCAGAATTGGATGCCCTGCGGCAGCGACGCAGGCGACGGGAAGATGGACGCGCCGGTCGTCGTCAGGCCGGAGACGGTCTCGAAAATGGCGTCGATAAAGCTGCAGCTGCCGCTGAAAAAATACGGCAGCGCGCCGAACACGCTCAGCGCGATCCAGCACAGTGCCACGCAGACAAAGCCGTCGCGCGTCTGGAGCCGCGCGTTGTCCGCGCGGATGAGCGAGAGCAGCACTCCCACGCCGCCGCAGATAAGCAGCGCGTACAAAAAGGCCCTCTGGTCAACACCACCGCCGAACACGCTCAGCAGCAGCGGCGGGATCATACAAAGCGCCTCAATGCAGAGGATAACGCCCACGATTCTGAGAATAAGATTTTGGTTCATAATGAAACTTCCTTGCCGCAAGCAGCCGGCACATCAGCCGAGAATATCGTTGAGGTCCTGCAAAAAGAGCTTTTTCGCCACCACGATCACGCGGTCGCCCGCATGGATCTGGGAATGACCGTTCGGGATCTCCATCCGGCCGTTGTGCACGATGGCCGCAACGAGCAGGCCGTTTCGAAAATGCAGGTCGCTGAGCGGCCGGTCGAGAAAGTGCGTGGCACTCGTCGCGGTGAATTCGACTGCCTCGATCGCGCCACCGAGGATATAGTGCAGGCTCTCCACCGCGCTGCCCTGCGAGTTGGCAAGGCCGCGGACGTAACTTGAGATCTGGCTTGCAATGATGGCCTTGGGCGAGATGACCGTGTCGAGGCCCGTGAGGTTCACGATGTCGAGATACCCCATGCGCGACATCTTCGGCACGACCTTTTTCACGCCGTAGCGCTTCGCCGTGAGCGCCATGAGGAGGTTTTCCTCATCGCGGTCCGTCACAGCGATGAACGCGTCGCAGTGGAAGATACCCTCGGATTCGAGCAGGTCGTGATTCGTGCCGTCGCCGTGGATGACGGTGACCTTGTGGAGCTTTTCCGCCAGCATCAGGCACTTGGCCTCGTCCTTTTCCACGATCGTCACGTGCGTGCCGATGTCGGTGAGCACCCAGGCAAGGTACTGTGCGATGCGGCTGCCGCCAAGGATGCTCACGCGGCGGATGGGCGCCATGGCCCTGCCCATCGAGCGCAGCACGCGCGTCGTCTCCGCGGGCGTGCCGATGACGTACACGCGGTCGCCCGTCTGCGGGACGAACGAGCCGTTCGGCACGATGACCTCTTCCCCGCGCTTGGCCGCGCACATGAGGATGCTGTTGGGATTTTCGCGGTTGTAGTCGATGAGGGACTTGCCGACAAGGCTGTCGCCCTCTTCGGTCTGAAAGCCGATGAGCTCGACAAGTCCGCGGGCAAACGTCTCCACGCTGAACGCAGACGGCACGCGCAGAATGCGCGAAATTTCCTGCGCGGCGGCATTTTCGGGGTTGATGATCATATCAAGCCCGATCTCGCGGCGCAGGATCGGTGCATCGCGGAAATACTCGGGGTTGCGTACGCGGGCGACCGTGTGCTTCGCGCCGAGCTTTTTCGCCATCAGGCAGCAGATGAGGTTGACCTCGTCGTTTTCCGAAACGGCGATGAGAAGGTCCGCCTCGCGCACGCCCGCCTCCAAAAGGACGCTGGCGCTCGCGCCGTTGCCCTCCACACACATGACGTCGAGCATGGAGTCAACGTGGTCGAGCACGGCGTTGTTGCGGTCGATGACGACCAGATCGTGGTTTTCGCCCGTCATCTGCTCGGCGATGGCGTAGCCGACCTTACCGATACCGACAATGATGATTTTCATTTCTGTGTTTCTCCTAAATTCTCTTCGGCTTCCGCCGTGTGCTGCTTACGCAGCATCATCAAAACGCTGTTGAATTCCGCCCCCATGATCAGCATGACTGAGGCGAGATACAGCCACAAAAGCAATACGATCACCGCGCCGAGCGTGCCGTAAATGACGGAGTAGCGCGCGATGTTTTCAACATAATACGAAAAAAGGAATGACAATACGAGCCACATCACGAGCGAGAACACCGCGCCCGGCCAGATACGGTTCATCCGGTGCGACTCCTGCGCAAGGCCGTACATCATCGCGATGAGGAAGAATACAATGCCGCCGATGATAACAAAGCGCAGGCTCGACCACAGGCGGATAAAGCCGTCGCTCAGCGTGATATAGGCCGACAGGTGGCTCGACACGTAGTTCAGCACCCGCCCGCCGACGACGGACAGTCCGATGGACAAAACGACCATTAAAATCAGGCTCAGCGTATAAAGCAGGAGCTTGAGCTGATAGCGCAAAAACTGCGTGGGCCGGTGCTCGCCGTAGGCCCGACGGACAGAGCCCAGAAGCGAGCTTGCCGCGCGGTAAGGAAAGTAAATGGAAAAAATCAGTGAGAACCACAAAAGCCGTGGGCTTGAATCGCGGCTGACATAAGTGAAATACTGCTCGATGATCTCGAGCGCCTCCTGCGGGATGAATGCGCGAATTTCATACAGAAAGCCGCTGATATCCACGGACATGATGCCGACTAAGTTGCTCAAAAAGATCAAAAGCGGGAAAAGCGCAAACAAAAGGTAGTATGTGAGCGCCGCACTGTCGCGGCCGACATGATGATCGAAGTACCGCCTGACCATCAGGTAGATGCCTTTCAAAAAGCGGTGCCGGTCAAGATACTGCTGCAAGGGCGATGCTCACCTCCTCAAAAGTCGATTTCTCTTTAATTTATGTAGTATAGCACAGCCCATTACGAAAGGGAAGCGCAAAAGCGCACCATGACATACTTTTTACAGAAATAAAGCCGGAAAAGGGGTTGACAGCACGGGAAAATGTGCATAATATAGTGCCGTTAAGTTCATACATCGTCCGGTAGGTAAGGCTACCACAAGGATACGGACTGCTGCCGCGGAGTAGTGGAGACACTATGAGAGGGTTTGAACAGGTTGCATCGAAAGCAAGGTGCCATCTAATGCAGTTTCACCGCCTCGTGATGCTAAAGCTTGAACGGTAAGGAAACTTCTGCCAGGGGCGGGTGTTTCTTGATTGTCGCTCCCATAGCCGCGTCGCCGGACGCAGGATATGGGGGATTTTTTTATCGCAAAATTCACCTGAACACTTTGATTTGGCACTATCTTCAGAAAGGAGGAGTCGGTATGGTCGGCTTTGAAGAAATGCGCGACGAACTGCTGGAAAGAATCGAGGATCTGCTCAAGCGAAAACAATATACCGCGCTGCGCGACCTGCTTGCAGACCTGGAGCCCGCGGATATCGCCTCGCTTTTTGAAGATTTGGACGAGGACAGCATTCCCCTTTTGTTCCGGCTCCTTCCCAAAGAGCCCGCGGCGGAGGTGTTCGTCGAGCTCGATCCCGACGCGCAGGAGATGCTGATCCGCGGCTTTTCGAACACCGAGCTCAAAGAGGTCCTTGACGAGCTGTATCTGGACGATGCGGTCGACATCGTGGAGGAAATGCCCGCGAACGTCGTCAAGCGCATCTTAAAGCACGCGGACCCCGACACGCGCAAGAGCATCAATGAAATTCTCAAATACCCCGACGACAGCGCGGGCGCGCTGATGACGACGGAGTTTGTCGACTTAAAGCGCGATATGACCGTCGAGGACGCGCTCAAGCGTATCCGCCGCACTGGTACGGACAAAGAGACCATCAACGTCTGCTATGTCGTCGATCCGGCGCGCAAGCTGCAGGGTATCGTCTCGCTGCGAACGATCCTCCTCTCCGATGAGGACGACACCATCGACGAGATCATGGAGACGCACGTCATCTCTGTCTCCACGCTCGAGGATAAAGAGGACGTTGCGCAGACCTTCTCGAAGTACAACTTCATCGCCCTTCCGGTCGTCGACAAAGAAGACCGCCTCGTCGGCATCATCACGGTCGACGACGCCATCGACGTCATGGAAGAGGAGACGACCGAGGATATCGAAAAGATGGCGGCTATGCTGCCGACGGATAAGCCATACCTCAAGACGAGCGTCTGGGATACGTACAAGTCCCGTATCCCCTGGCTGCTGCTTCTGATGGTCTCGGCCACGTTCACCGGCCAGATCATCGCCCGCTTTGAAGACGCGCTCAGCGCGTTCGCCATTCTGACGGCTTATATCCCGATGCTGATGGACACGGGCGGTAACTGCGGCTCACAGGCGAGCGTCACGGTCATCCGTGGTATCTCGCTCGACGAGATCGAATTTTCCGACCTCTTCCGCGTCATCTGGAAGGAGATCCGCGTGGCGGTCGTCTGCGGCGCCACGCTTGCCGCAGCGAATTTCGTCAAGCTCATGCTCGTCGACAAGATGATCTTCGGAAATCCCATCACCATCACGGTCGCGCTCGTCATCTGCCTGACGCTCGTGGTCACGGTGTTTGCGGCCAAGGTCGTGGGCTGCACGCTGCCGCTGCTCGCCAAGAAGATCGGCTTCGACCCCGCGGTCATGGCCTCGCCGTTCATCACGACGGTCGTGGACGCCATCTCGCTGATGATCTACTTCAACTTTGCCTCGCTTCTTCTCGGAATCTGATAAAAATACGAAAAACTCTTTTCAATCGCGCATGAACTGTGTTATGATGCATGTTGTATGGCATCGTACGATAGGAAAAGGCGGCTGTGCCACGCACAGCCGCCTTCTTTTTTGGAGGTCATTCATGGAAGAAAAACTCAGAGAATATGCAAAGCTGCTCATCGAAGTCGGTCTGAATGTGCAGAAGGGCCAGACCGTCGTGATCCGCTGCCCGGTCGAGTGCGCGTATTTTGCACGCCTGTGCGCCGCCGCTGCCTATAATGTCGGCTGCCGCGAAGTCGTGATGCGCTGGTCGGATGATTTTCTTGAACGCGAGCGCTTTCTGCGCGCGGATGACTCCGTGTTCGACGTCTTTCCCGCCTGGCAAGCAGAAATGCTCAACGGCTATGCTGACGAGGGCGCAGCATTTCTCAATATCTCCGCCCGTGATCCTGAGGCGCTGCTCGGCGTAGACCCCGACCGCCTGACGCGCGCGAGCCGCAGCGAGACGGCCATCCAGCCTTACGTAAGCGCCGTAATGTCCAATGCCTGCCCCTGGTGTGTCGCGTCCGTCCCCATTCCGAGCTGGGCGAAGAAAGTCTTCCCCGCTCTTCCCGAGCAGGAGGCGATGGACAAGCTCTGGGACGCGATCTTCACCTCCGTCCGCATCAGCGGCAAGGGCGACTCCGTCGCGCGCTGGCGCGAGCACGTCGCGCTGCTCAAAAGCCGCATCGCAAAGCTCAACGATCTTCACTTCACCTCGCTCTATTACCAGAACTCCCTCGGCACGAGCCTCAACATCAAGCTCCCCGAGACGCACGTCTGGGCCGGCGGCGACAACACCAGCCGCGCAGGCTTTCCGTTCGTCGCCAATATGCCGACGGAGGAGGTCTTCACCGCCCCGCTCAGAGACGGCATCGACGGCGTCGTTTACGCAGCCCTGCCGCTCGTGCACAACGGCAACATCATTGAAAACTTCCACTTCGTCATCAAGGATGGCAAGATCGTCGAGGCGCACGCGGAGAAGGGCGAGGACATCCTGAAAGCCGCCATCGCCGAGGATGAGGGCGCGTCGTATTTCGGCGAGGTCGCGCTCGTGCCCTACAACAGTCCCATTTCGAACCAGAAGATTCTCTTCTACAACACGCTCTTCGACGAAAACGCGGCCTGCCACCTCGCCTTCGGTGAGGCGTACCCCGAGTGCGTCAAGGGCGGCGAGGCCATGAGCAAGGAAGAGCTCAAGGCCGCGGACCTGAATGATTCCAACACGCACGTCGATTTCATGGTCGGCACCGCTGACCTTTCCATCATCGGCACGACGAAAGACGGGCGTGAGATTCCCGTGTTCGTCAACGGCAACTTTGCCCTGTAAAAAATGATACTGCGGGCGCTTGCCCGCTCACAAAGGAGAAAAACCATGTCTATGAATTTTAACCGCCTTTCCACCGATGACAAAATTCTCATCATGGAGGGCGCGCAGGTGCTCGGCGACGTCGTCGCGGGTGAAGGCACGGCATTCTGGTACAACAGTGTTTGCCGCGGCGAGATGCAGAGCGTGCGCATCGGCAAGCGCTGCAACATTCAGGACCTCGCCCTGATCCACAACAAGGTCACCATCGGCGACGATGTGTCCGTCGGCCACTGCGCCACCGTCCACGGCGCGACCATCGGCAACCGCGTGATCGTCGGCATGGGCGCGACGGTGCTCGACGGCGCTGTCATCGGCAACGACTGCATCATCGGCGCGGGCGCTCTTGTCACGGGCAAGATGAACGCGCCCGACGGCTCGATGATCCTCGGCTCCCCGGCCAAGGTCGTGCGCGAGCTGACGGACAAGGAAAAAGAGAGCATTCTTGCCAACGCCGCGCTCTATCTTGAAAAAAGCAAGGAATACCGCGCCCACGCCGCCAAACAGGCGTAAGGCAAGCACAGGAGGAATACTCATATGAAAATCTTAGTCATCAACGGCGCAAATATGAACATGCTCGGCCGCCGCGAGCCGGACATCTACGGCAAGGAGGACTACGCCGCCCTCTGCGCCCGCATCTATGAGCACGCACAGAGCCGCGGTGTGGCCGTGGAGTGCTTCCAGTCCAACCACGAGGGCGCGATCATCGACGCCATTCAGGAGGCCGACACGGCGTTCGACGGCATCGTCATCAACCCCGGCGCTTACACGCATTACAGCTACGCCATCCACGATGCGCTCAAGGCCGTCAGCATCCCCGCCGTCGAGGTCCACATGTCCGACATCCAGAAGCGCGAGGAGTTCCGCCACCTGTCCGTCACCGCCCCCGCCTGCATCGCCCAGATCCGCGGACACGGGTTCGAGAGCTATACTATGGCGATCGATATGCTGGCAAAGCTCAATCCTGAGGAAAAATAAGGTTCCTGCGATAGCAGGAACACAATATTTTCCGCGCACAGCGCGAAGGGATACGCCGCCTGCGGGCGGCAGGAGCACACCCCCCATTTTCTTTCCCGAGAAAGAAAACGGGCGGTGTGACCGTCCAAAAGAAAGGCGTTTCCCATTGCAAGCGAGCAGCTCGAAGAGCTGCAATGCTTGCCGATTGCACTACCCTGCGCGCGGCGGAGCCGCGTTAGCATTGCAAGACGATTTGCCTCTGCTTCTATCATCCTCTGCCGCTCTGCCCATCTTGTAGAAGTGCGCAGTAATTTCCGTCTACCGCGGCACTACTCAATGCGGCGAGCGCAGCAATGCCGCTATTTCGCACGCAGTCTGCCGCCAGGTAATCGTCACTCGCGCCTCACGATAGTAAGGCGCGGTTGCTGAATGTTTCAAATCGCAGGGATTCATGGCGAAGCCATGTACACCGCACCCGATTGCGCAGCGTGTGCAGCTCTTCAAGCCTCAGACCGGCAATGTTGGGGGTCGAGGGGCCCTCCCCTCGCGTTCTCTTGGGGGTTCAAGGGGGCCATTCTCTCACGTGAGAGAATGGCCCCCTTACTGCGCACTCCCGCACGCTGCGGGAGAACCAAAGACGCAGCCCCTTCGGGCTGCTCCCCCTTCCGCGCCCGCCGGGTGACGCGCTGCATTCCCACCCCTCCTCCCAGCGGCGCAGGACACCTTCTCCGTCATTTACCTCGAAGGTAAAAACGACCGCATCCTCCGTCTGCGCGCTTACGCGGTAGGTAAGCGTCACCGCCGTCATCTGCCATGGGGCGGAGCGCGCCATCGCCGCGCGGCAGGTCTTTGCGGCATCTGGCAGCAATTTCTGCTCGCAGCGGGCAAAATAGGCATCAGCGAGTGCGCGGTAATAGCGGTCGAAGCGCTTCTCGCGCCGGCTCTCCCCTTTTGTCTGCGGCAGCGTCAAGCGGGCGGTCAGGACGGTGATGTCCTCCCACTGCCAGCTTTTTTCCTGGGCAAAATCTTCTCCCAGCGTCAAACGCGGATGTTCCTTCATGCGCTTCCTCCCCGTTTTTTCATTTGGGGCAGTCTATGCCGCTGCGGCCAAAGCGGTGCGGCGCGAGAAAATGCGGGCGCGGCACTTTACTAATTTCGCACTCTCTGCTAAACTATATGGGATATTTGCAGAAAGGAAGGCGACGCATGGACAGCTACGAAGCTCTCGCCGCGTCCTACGACGAGCTGACCGAGGACGTGGAATACGAAAAGCGCGCGGACTTTGTCGAAAAGCTCTTTCTGCGCGCAAAGCGCCCTGTCAAGTCGCTGCTCGACCTCGCCTGCGGCACGGGCACGATGA
>QWCB01007144.1_pt1 | contig 10079 bp, 9 predicted proteins | sample 1972511 | NCBI WGS metagenome assembly QWCB01 (sample SAMN09866719, study PRJNA288562) | Human gut metagenome isolate term5_stool, whole genome shotgun sequencing... | isolation source: gut | host: Homo sapiens | place: USA: California
TGTTCTGCCAAGTACAGTGTTGAACCTGAAGTCATAATGGGTGGAGAGGTAGCTTTCTATCTCCTTGTTTTTGGAAGTTTGCCTACTATGCTTCGGCTTATCTTCTGTGCGTATATTGCTATTATCTGCGCATCTCTTCATAATCGTCCTAAAATGATTTTTGAAAGTGAAGTTAAGGAGGATAATTCTGATAGCCAAGCATTCTCAGTGTGCTTGCATAATGTTGCATAGACTTGCTATAAAATTCCTTGTAGGAAATCATCAAACATCTTAGTTTTTAGTGGATTAAATGGAGAAATCAAAGGTTAAAAGGAAATGATACAAATACAAAACCTTGATTGGCTTTGTAACAAACCACGCTCAAATGCGATATTCTGCACATTTGGGTAGTGAGCTATAAGTAAAGGAATGACAAAGAACGGATAAGACGCAAATAGCTATCCATTAGAACAAAAGTAACTATTCAGCGATAGCACTGCACCCTTAATCCACGATTGAAATATACAGCAAAAGACCTATAAAAAGATAAAATAAAGTGTCTATATTTCTTGCGCATGTGAGATATTTTTCGTACCTTTATGCCTATGAAAGAGCAAGTTACGGACATATCAAAAGTGCTGCAAGACATGACGGTAGAGATGAGGTTGATGCGTGAAACCATCAATCAGCAGTATGCGGAAATTGCAAAACTTAACCGTAACATAGATGCTCTGAATCGTCAAATACGCAAGAAGGACGAGACAATCGCCAAGTTGACAGAACGTCTGTCTAAATACGAGAACCCCAAGAAGAATTCCGGTAACAGCAGCACTCCGCCGAGCAAGGAGGGTATGAAAGACGAAATCATCAGAAGGACGAAGACTCTCCGCAAGCCAAGCGGCAAGAAGCCTGGCGGCCAGGAGGGGCATGACGGACATAAGCTATCCTGCTCTTCTGTTCCAGACGAAATAGTGGACGATGTTCCCAACTACTGCACTAATTGTGGTGAGTCCCTTGCAGATGCCGAGCGTGTACTTGACTATGTGACGCAAGTAATCTCAATTCCGGAACTGAAGCCGGTAGTCAAGGAGATACGCCACTATGTTATGATATGCAAGAGTTGTGGCGAACGTATCCGTACAGCGCCAAGACGCAAGTCCAATGATGTGATTTACGATGCAAGCGTAAAGTCACTTGTCGTGTATCTCAGCGTCGTGCAGTTTCTTCCATATGTGCGTATAGCAAATTTCTTGCGTGAGGTGTTCGGGCTTGCTCCGAGTGAAGGCTCGCTTGTAAACTGGGTGAGGGAAGCCAAAAGAAATGCACAGCCTGCCATTGAGAAAATCAAGGAATATATCATGTCGTCAAGTGTTGTCGGTTTCGACGAGAGCGGATGCTATTGCAACAAGCGTCTTGACTGGGCATGGATAGCGCAGACTGTTTATTACACCTTGCTTTTCCGTGCTGATGGCAGAAGCTCAAAAGTGTTGACGGACAAGTTTGGCGACAGTCTGGAACGAATGACAGCTGTAACAGACCGCCATAGCGCATACTTTGCACTTCATTTCCTAAACCATCAAGTTTGTATGGCACACCTGCTGCGAGAGTTGCAGTATCTGTCAGAACTGAACGACAAGCAGGATTGGTCCGACAATATAGCAAGCTTGTTCCGTGAAGCCATACACGAGAGGAACTCGAACCCATCGACAGTAATCCCCAAGACATCATGGACAGAACGCTTGGACAGTCTGCTTAAAATAAATGTTAGCAGTCTTGGCAAAAAGTTTGAAACCTTCAAGAAGGGATTGATAAAATGCCGTGACTACATCTTCAACTTTCTTGAAGACCCATTGATACCGTCTGACAACAACGGAAGTGAACGGGGAATACGCAAATTGAAAATAAAATTGAAGAACTCTTGTACATTCCGCTCCGACTTAGGAGCAGACGCATTTCTCGAATTACATTCAATCGTTGAAACTGCCAAGAAACACAACCAGACACCGTTCAATGCTATTCAAGCCTTATTTGGGGCTTGAAAACTTGTCATGCCCTATCGGTGAATAGTTACGAACAAAAAGCAATCCACAAAAAAGATGTAAGCAAAAATTAAGAGCTTATCTCTATGTTCTCAGAAATCTTAGAACAAGGCAGAAGACTTATGCCAAATGGTAGGTTGTATCTCTATATCTATTGACAGTGAAAGAAGAAAAGTGGGCGTTTCAGTGTTGATAACGACAAGGAATAAGGAAGAGTTTTTCATCGTATTTCCTTTGTTTTCCCTGCTGTTCCTTAGTGCTTTGAGCATAAGGAAACTATCTCTACTTTTGCACCAAGTTGGAGCGCAAAAGGCTGCAACACAAGCAAAAAGTAACAACAAACAAAACAATAGAAATATGGGATATTTGATAATTACAGACCAAAACTGGCAGAAACTGAGGGACGAGATATTAAGTCTTGCCGACTGCTGCCATAAAGCATTTGGAGAGAAGTGCAAACACACAGATTGGCTGCACAATGGTGATGTGTGCCAGCTACTTAACATCAGCAAGCGCACCTTGCAGCATTATCGTGATACAGGCGTGCTGCCATTCGCACAAATCGGACACAAGTGTTATTATAAACGTGAGGATGTGGAAAGGCTGCTCCTTATAAAAACTGACAAACCTAAAAAATAAACAAGTTATGGAAACTGCAAAAGATTTGAATTTTGGCTCGGACGAGATGCAGGTGGTGCTTACCGCACTGCACGATGTGGGCAGGAGAATAAAGGAAGTGGGAGAAACGCACAAACCACTGTTTGGTGGCGAGCATTTTCTCACAGGTAAGGAGGTATGTGAACGGCTATATATCAGTCCTCGCACGTTGCAGGACTATCGGGACAGGAAAATCATTCCCTACACGCAATTCGCAGGGAAGATTCTCTACAAGGCTTCGGATTTGGAGAAGTTATTAGAAGAGAATTCCATTGCGTAGATGTTATGAAATATTTAAGGGAAAGATACAGCCTTAATTATAGAAATATTTTGTAACATAATGTTTGGGTCAGGAGGTATTTCTCCTTGACCTTTTCTTTTTTTTATAGGAATGAAATACAGTGCCATCAAACGCATTAACAAACTTCTTTCTTTGTAATTCTGTTTATATGTACCTAAAACGCAGTATTTTTCTCAGAAATCATACTAAAAACTTGGAAATGTCACACAAATTCCCTAAATTTACACCGTCTAATTTAGTATAAACCCTTTTAATAAAGAACTTATGAAAAACGGTATTACTACATTGTTAATTTTATTTGCAACAACAGTTGCTGCTTTCTCACAAAGTGTGGAGAGCATTAGTTATTACGAGAAGAATCCAAGCTTAGGTGGCGATGTGAAGATTCTCAAGTGTACAAAATCAATTACAAAGGCTCAGACTTTCACCACCTTTGAAGTCGAAGCTCCAGTTTCGGGGCTTCATTATGCCAACTTCTGGGTGTTAGGGACGAAGAAAGCAGATGGCACACTATCTGTTTACAAAGTAATGGTAAACAACGAGTTGCAAGATGATGTCATAGCTCCTGTATCAAACGACTGGCAGGCGATAGGCTTGAAGAAGTCTTCAAAGGTGTTCCTGAGAAAAGGCAAGAACACCATCTCTATTGTTGGGACTGCTCCTGACGTTCCAGAGGTTGAATTTGTCAGACTTTCTAAGGATTTGGGAAATTCTACCATTTCGTCTCAAAATTACAATGACTATAAGGTAGAACTTAAGACCTTATCTCATGAGAATGCACTCAGTAATGCAGAACCGTCTTTGAATTTCTGTGGCAGAGACACTTTGGCTATACCTTTGTTTGCAAAAGCAAGAAGTGTTTCCTACGACTCTCCTTTGTATGATTTTGAATACATTAGGAATTGCAAAATAAAGTACTCTTTTTTCAAGACAGTTTCTTTCCAGAGAGGACAGCAAATATTTATAGCGACAAACGGAATTGACAACTATGACCATGTTCTTGAGTTGTTCAGTGCAAACAATCCTGAGCGATACACATGGAATGCACATTCCAACAATCAATGCCTTGCTTCCTTGAATGTCAACATTCCTGAGACGGGACTTTACTACGTCAGAGTACGGTCATGGCTCAATGCCACAAGCGGACTTGCTAATGTCAATATCAACGGAGAAAATTATTACAGCAATGTCCCTTTGTTTAGTTTGGGAATAGTATGTAATCAAGGAACAGATCAAGTATATAACACTTTTGTATGCTCCAAGGGAGGTGATCCGATGGTTTGGATAGAATCTTACGGAAATCCATCTGGGATTATCGCTTACAATGATGATTATCAAGGGAATGGAGACTTTGATTGGGGAAGATGGGCGCGAATTAACAAAAAGTACTCAGTAGCAGGCAATGCCGTTTTGTTGTCGCAGTACAGCTCTTATCAACCAGAAGTTCTTTGCAATGTTTACATAAAATGTAAAAAAAGCAACGTAAATAACGTTACATATGCTGGCTCTTTTCCTTACTTGAAGGAAGACGATGCGATTATGTCCGCTCCCGAGTCTCGAACCTATAACTGCATAAGCTGGTCTGGAGGAATAACATCCTATTGGGAATGGCCTCCTTCGACGCATTCTAACTTCTACGACCCTGACCCATTGAGGGCTTTTGACAAATTCTATGCATCAAGAGGACTTACAAGGGTTGGTGCAAATGCTGAAAACGGTACAGTTGCTTTATGGGCTATCGTGCGGAATGGAAAAAGAGAATATACACATGCTTCTGTTCGGGATGGGGCTGATGGCAATTTGCATGGATATGACTGGGAAAGTAAGCCTGGTGCTTTGGCACGAACTTTCCATCCAAGAAACGGAGTGAGAGGTAATTCCTATGGGGAAATCGTAGAATATTACCGTAAAGACACTTCGTTGGGAACAAGACCACAGTTAAGTGCCGATGCAAAAGTAGCACAGGTTTCGTTTACCGATTTGGAGCAAGGTCTCATTGAAAGCAGAATTGCCTTGCTGCCTGCTGGAACAGAAAGCAAGTTCAAGAGTTTAGTTGCACTTTGGGATAAGGATATAAACCAATCTCCTTATAGCAGTTTTGAACAATTAGGAGAATATGACAGTTATCGTCAGCTTAAATCTTATTGCGCATCTGTTCCGTCCAGTCAATTCTTGGTATATAAGGAACTGGGAGAAGGCAACATCTTTATGACTAAACTGTTGGAAGATTTGGCACCACAAATTCCAACAATCAAAAAAGAGACAAAATTTGGGACTAAGCCTATGCTGACCGCTCCTGTGGTCATTACGGAAAGCGAGCTGGTTTCTCCTTATGCAAACACGATGCTATATGTGAAAGGATTGCTCAGCGGTATGGATTTAACTCCTGCGGTTCAAGAGGATTCAGCCAATCCTACAAAAAATGGCAGTAGCTTTGGTGTAGAAGTCTCAGGGAACACTCTTAGCATAAGCTACACCCTTGAGAATGATTGTCAATTCTCGATGACTATTACAGATGTTTATGGGCATGTTGTTACCTCTTATAAACAGAATAAGTACAAGGGTTCTTATTCATACAAGGCGACATTGCCTCATAGCGGTACATACGTTATAAGTTATAGTGAAAATAACAAGACAAAACAGCAAAAGATAATCGTTGAATAATTCTTTTTCTCCGCATACCAAGTTAATTTGGTATGCGGAGAATACTATAAACATAATCAATGTATAACGTTTTAGACTATCTCGTAACTGGAGGTGCATTTGTAAAAAACATAACAGTACCTACAGATAAGACTTTATCATCCTTGATGATTTATTCCACATCACTTTGTCAGTCACGGTGTAAACATTGCTCTATTTGGAAAAAGCCAATAGAGCATTTATCATTATCGGACATCATTCAGATAATGTCGAGCAAGTGTGTGACCAAGCGAACAACCGTCGGTCTGGAGGGGGGGGAATTTATTTTACATCCTGAAGCCGATGCAATACTGAGCTGGTTTCACAATAACCACACAAACTACACACTGCTATCAAATTGCCTTGCACCTGCTAAAGTTATTGAGGCTGTAAAAAAATACCAACCTAAACACCTATATATTTCCTTAGACGGAAACAGAGAAACATATAAAATCCTAAGAGGGCGTGACGGACATGACAAGGTTATTCAAGTGGTGGAAAGCTGCAAGGATATTGTTCCCATTTCGTTTATGTTCTGCCTTACTCCATGGAACACGTTTGAGGACATGGATTATGTAATTCAGCTTGCCCAACATTACAATATTGATGTAAGAATAGGTATTTACAATACGATGGATTTCTTTGACACTACCGAGGATTTAATGGAGGTCGGAAATGATTACATCAAAAAGATTCCGCAATCAATCCATAATACACAGGAAAATTTTGACTTTGTGGCTCTGTACGATGAATGGAAAAGAGGAAACCTACGCCTAAGATGCCATAGTATATACAATGAACTGGTAATCCATTCCAATGGGAATGTTCCTCTATGCCAAAATTTGGACGTGGTTCTCGGTAATATTCACAATAATACTCTTGACGAAATCTTCAATTCACGAAAAACTGCCAAGATACAATGCGAGCATTCCCATAACTGCAATAAATGCTGGATTAACTATCATCGAAAATTCGACATAATACTTCTCCGTGCTGCGGAGAGGTTCTTCCCTAAAAGGCTTATCGAAGCGTTTTACGGGAAATATCAGTGGACAGCTGACAACAAATGTACATATAGCAAATATTTCAAAGGATTAAACCAATATAAATGATAGATATTCAGAAAATTATCAGACTCTACAAACGTAGAAGGGATAACAAATATCTCTCCGACTGTTATTCTTCCACGAAAAAGGCAGAACTGATAGGGAAAAAATTCAAGGGCATAATAGGGACAACATCTATAAAGGATATTCTCAATGACGAGACAGTCGCAGGAGTGTTTGTGTCAGCCACACCTGCGTCACATTTTGAAATTGCATCAGAAGTTATAAAATCGGGAAAATCTCTTTTTATAGAAAAACCTCCCTGTATGTGTTTAAAGGAACTAAACAGCCTTATTGACAAGCAAAGGTTATTTGGATTTAACACCACAGTTGTCGGAATGCAAAAAAGACATTCTCCGCTTGTTTCCAGATTAAGAAAGGAAATAAAAGGCAGGAATTTAAATAGTTACAGCCTACGTTACCAAACGGGATTGTACCCCGAAGGCAATGAGATATACGATTTGTTTATACACCCTATCGACTTGGTCGTTTTTCTTTTTGGAGAGGCTAAGATACTGGCGAAGCATAAAGTCAAAAGCACAAAAAAAGGTGGTGTGACCTACCTGCTGATGCTGAAACATGACAATATTATTGGTACTTTGGAATTATCCACACTTTATTCTTGGAAAGATGCTAGTGAAAATGTCAGAGTGAACACGCAGGACGGAACGTATGAAATAGACCAGATGGAGCGGCTGTCATTTGTGCCATCAGTATGTACCATAGGTGGAATACCAATCGAAAAAGTGTTCCCCACCAAATCATCCAACGAGTGTCTTTTATCAAGAAACAACTTCAATCCCATTTTGGGAAACAATCAGATTTACACACAGGGATATTTTAACGAGATAAAGATGTTCGTGGAAATGACGGAAATGAAAAATGGTACAGCAGAAGAATATACGGATTTCATGACGCTGCGTTCCACATACGCTATATTAGAAGAATTAAACAATATAAGATAAAAAGATGAGACATTTATTTACATCGGAGTCCGTTTCACAAGGACATCCCGATAAGATTTCAGACCAGATTTCAGATGCGTTGCTTGACTATTTCCTTGCTTATGACAGAAATGCTCACTGTGCAATAGAAACATTCGTAACGACGGGGCAGGTGGTCATTATGGGTGAAGTGCGTTCCAGTACATACATTGACTTTCAGAATGTTGCCCGCGAAACAATAAACAAGGCTGGTTACACAAAAGCTGAATATCAGTTTGACGGTGATTCATGCGGTATCCTCACGGCTATTCACGAGCAGAGCGATGATATAAACAGAGGCGTTTCCAATAAAGATACGGACGAACAGGGTGCAGGAGACCAAGGTATGATGTTCGGCTATGCTACCAATGAAACCGAAAATTATATGCCAGTTTCTCTTGATTTGGCACATCTCATTATGAGAACACTCTCCGACATACGCAAGGAGGGCAAGGAAATGACTTATTTACGCCCCGATGCAAAAAGTCAGGTAACAATAGAATACACCGAGAACAAAAAACCTCTGCGCATTGACACAATAGTGGTAAGTACTCAGCATGACGATTTTGACGTGGACGACAAGAAGATGCTAGACAAGATTAAGAACGATGTGATTAACATTCTTATGCCTCGTGTCATTTCCCAATGTGATTCCAAAATACAAAAGCTGTTCAACAGTAACATAAAGTATCTTGTAAATCCAACAGGAAAATTTGTTATAGGAGGTCCGCATGGGGATACGGGGCTTACTGGGCGAAAAATAATTGTGGATACATATGGGGGGCGAGGAGCACATGGCGGAGGTGCTTTCTCTGGAAAGGATCCAAGCAAGGTAGATCGCAGTGCTGCTTATATGGCACGATATATTGCCAAAAATATGGTAGCAGCAGGGGTTGCGGACGAAATTCTTGTGCAGCTGGCTTATGCCATCGGTGTGGCTGCTCCTGTCAGCGTATCGGTTGATACATATGGACACAATAATGTCGGAATGTCGGACGGAGAAATTGCACAGAAGATTTTTGAAATGTTCGACCTGCGCCCTAAAGCCATTGAAAGGCAGCTTAAACTAAACCAGCCGATGTACACGGAAACGGCAGCCTATGGTCACATGGGACGGAAAAATGAAGTTGTGAACAAAACATTTACAAGCAGGTATCATGGAACAAAAAACATTCAGGTGGAATTGTTTACATGGGAGAAATTAGACATGGTGGATACGATAAAAGATAGTTTCCGCATAAAATAATTAGGGACGATGATAAGGACTAAGGGACTCTCTGTCATGTTGCTTATTTTGGAATTGCTTTTGGGACTCGTGGAATTTCTTTGTCTCTCCGGGTGTGGAAACGACAGGGAAGAATATGAGTACATCTATTACCCTGAAGGCACTTCATGGAAAGAAATAGTGACAGACCCTTTCCGTCCTTTTTTCTATCAGATTTATCTATATACTGTCAGGGAAGACACCATCATTAAGGGAGACGAATACAGGAAAGTTTATGTAAATGGCAAGAAAAATGCCGTTTTCTACCTCCACGAGCAGGGAAAACAAATTTTTTATTACGACAAGTCCATTCCCAAACCATTACTTGTCTATGATTTTGAATGGAAAATAGGCAAGCCTGTTTCAGCATTTTTGGTTGATGACAGAAGTTTCCATATAATTGATACCATCAGGCAAATCAGCAGAGAAAAGTTGTCGCTTCATCAGGAATACAAATACATAGACACTCCGCTGGGCAGATATGTAAACTCTATAGGATTTGTTGACCAATCGCTCTTTCCGTATTCTATGTCCAAAGCAAGGGAAGGTTTCATTATTAAGACAATATATTTTGAGCGAGGGGAAAATGAGATGTTTAGTAACCATAATTACGACTATTTGTGGCAATAGAATTGTTGCCTTCAAGGAATATGCACGACAGCTAAGAAAAACCTTCTTGTATTTGTCAATCTTATCTACATAGCCATATCCGAAAGTTCACAATCCTCTCTGACCGCATTCCACGGCTAAAAAACATATCCTTTCCGTTCATGGATTGGTAGTATGTAGTCATACCGTAGTTGCACATATAGTCATCTACCAACTACAATGTAATACCTTCTCTTTCACTGTGTTACCTTATTTTGTAGTAATGTAGTAAGATAACAGTGAAAGAAAAAGGATTGGTACATATTCAGCTATTGACACCCCTGTCATATATGATGATAGGAATGACAGAACTCCTTGGATGCATCAACTCACTGCACACATGCTTTCTGAACAGGTGGGCTTCTACGCTGTCAAGCAAGAAGGAAAGGGCGATAATTGTAGGTAATGGGTAGAGCGGTG
>QWCB01011798.1_pt1 | contig 10079 bp, 9 predicted proteins | sample 1972511 | NCBI WGS metagenome assembly QWCB01 (sample SAMN09866719, study PRJNA288562) | Human gut metagenome isolate term5_stool, whole genome shotgun sequencing... | isolation source: gut | host: Homo sapiens | place: USA: California
GTGAAGAAAACCGATCTTGATGCTGAACTGCAACAACAGTTCCTTGAAGAGTTCGAGGCAGGTTTGTACGGTTATACCTATCTTGAAGATGAATAATTAAGATTATTCCGCTGGCGGGGCGATTTATTTACGTAAATCGGCCCGCTTTTTTTTTATATATTCTTAAAAATAATTTAGCTGCTTTTCTTATTAAATAATCTCCCTACAATCGCTGAATTAATTAAATGCAGAGGGAACGGTTATGAAAAAATGGAAAGTACGTAACGCGTTGATAGCATTAGCCGTGCTGCTGGCCGGTTGTTCCAGTAATGCGCAGTATAATAGCAGTGCATCGGGTAATGTCGGCACTGCCTGGGGTGGGGATGTACACTCATCGGTTCAAGGCGTATCTGCTGAACGAGCCTGGCGCGATCCGGCAGAGATGATTGTTATTAATTATTCGACTAATGTTCCTTCCGGCTACGACCGCGTTTATAGCATTCGTATTAACGAACTGGAATATGCTATTCGCGATGGTAATTTTAAATCTCTACCAATTACGCGGGTTTATGATTCATCCAATAATGAACCACGCTATATTGTCCATGCCAGAGTCGGAATGAATTATCAATTATATGTCCGTAATTACAGTCGTAACACCAACTACGAGATCGTTGCTACGGTTGATGGCCTGGATGTTCTGAATGGTAAACAAGGTTCGCTGAATAACAACGGTTATATTGTGAATGCCGGAGATTCGTTAGCGATTAAAGGATTCCGCAAAGATAAACATACCGAAGCGGCTTTTCAGTTCGCCAACGTTGCTGATTCCTACGCAGCCAATTCGGCGCAAGGCGATGTGCGTAATACCGGTGTAATCGGCTTTGCCGCCTTTGAATTACAAGGCCCGGCGAAAAACGCGCTGCCGCCGTGCTCTGGACAAGCCTTTCCGGCAGATAACAATGGCTATGCGCCGCCACCGTGTCGGAAATAGCAACCTCGCTTGATGCCTCGCCCATTTAAGGCGATAATTAGCACAAACTTGTGTTTCGCAAATCCAACCCTTCCTCGTCGGGCCTAACGACGCGGAAGGGTTTTTTTATATCGACTTTGTAATAGGAGTCCATCCATGAGCACCTTAGGTCATCAATACGATAACTCACTGGTTTCCAACGCCTTTGGTTTTTTACGCCTGCCGATGAACTTCCAGCCGTATGACAGCGATGCTGACTGGGTGATTACTGGCGTGCCGTTCGATATGGCCACTTCTGGCCGTGCGGGGGGGCGCCACGGTCCGGCAGCGATCCGTCAGGTTTCGACGAATCTGGCCTGGGAACACAACCGCTTCCCGTGGAATTTCGACATGCGTGAGCGCCTGAACGTCGTGGACTGCGGTGATCTGGTATATGCCTTCGGCGATGCCCGTGAGATGAGCGAGAAGCTGCAGGCGCACGCCGAGAAGCTGCTGGCTGCCGGTAAGCGTATGCTCTCCTTCGGTGGTGACCACTTTGTTACGCTGCCGCTGCTGCGCGCTCATGCGAAGCATTTCGGCAAAATGGCGTTGGTACACTTTGATGCCCACACCGATACCTACGCTAACGGTTGTGAATTTGACCACGGCACCATGTTCTATACCGCGCCGAAAGAAGGTCTGATCGACCCGAATCATTCCGTGCAGATTGGTATTCGTACCGAGTTTGATAAAGACAACGGCTTTACCGTGCTGGACGCCTGCCAGGTGAACGATCGCAGCGTGGATGACATTATCGCCCAGGTGAAACAGATTGTGGGTGATATGCCGGTTTACCTGACCTTTGATATCGACTGCCTGGATCCTGCTTTCGCGCCGGGAACCGGTACGCCGGTAATTGGCGGCCTGACCTCCGATCGCGCCATTAAGCTGGTACGCGGCCTGAAAGATCTCAACATCGTTGGGATGGACGTAGTGGAGGTGGCACCGGCATACGATCAGTCGGAAATCACCGCTCTGGCTGCGGCGACGCTGGCGCTGGAGATGCTGTATATCCAGGCGGCGAAAAAGGGCGAGTAAGCGCCAGATAAGAGGCGCGCGGGTGATGTGCCATTAATGTCGGATGCGGCGTGAACGCCTTATCCGACCTACGTTCGGCACTACCTGGCTTTACTTAACTCCATCCGCGCTCATACGATCGCGAATATGCTGGGCGCGTTCGGCGGATGCAGGATGGTCGTCAAACATTGAGCTTTGGCGGCCTTCTTCCAGTTTCGCCAGTTTTTCAAAGCTGGTGGCAAGACCTGCCGGGCTGATACCGCGTTGGCGCAGCAAATCGTAGGAGTAATCATCGGCCTCTGATTCCTGACGTTGGGTAAATTGCGAATTGACTAGCTTTTCGCCCAGGTCTCCCAGTTGTGATTGTGACAAACTGCCGACAATTCCGCCTGCAGAGGCCGCCGCAACGCGAATTGCGTTTGTACCAAGTGCTACCTGCATTCCTTTCTTCACATGGCCTAATGCCACGTGCCCCATTTCGTGACCGAGCACCGCTTCGACTTCGTTATCCGTCATCATATCCATCAGCCCGCTATAGACGCGGATACAGCCGTTAGCCATTGCAAAGGCGTTCACATCCTTCGCCATATACACTTTGTAATTCACCGGCTGACCGTTGATGTTATCGCCTAACGCGCGAGAAATTGTCGTCAGACGTCTAGCATATTCGCTATTGGCTGGCGCAATCGTCGCTTTGCTGTCCATCTCCTGGCATGCCTGATCGCTCAGTTTTTTCACCTGCGCATCACTCAAACTGTAAGCCTGAAAAGCTTCCGCTCCTGATGAGAGCAGTCTACTGGAGTCCATATTCTGGCAACCGGTCAGCACCGTAGCCACGCTCATTGCTACCAATAAGGCGCGAATTTTCATGTTTTCTCTTCCGCACAAGGTCAGGATTATTCTAAAAATGCGCCGTTTGCAGGTGAATCGACGCTCAGTCTCAGTATAAGGAAAAGCGCAGCGGACGGGCGAGTGGATTGCGCAACATGCGAGCATGATCCAGAGATTTCTGAAGCGGCAAAAGGATGTTCCATGTACATGACGCGCGGCTTGCGGTAAATTGTTGGCAAATTTTCCGGCGTAGCCCAAAACGCGCTGTCGTCAAGTCGTTAAGGGTGTGCCCTTCATCATCCGATCTGGAGTCAAAATGTCCTCACGTAAAGAGCTTGCCAATGCTATTCGTGCGCTGAGCATGGACGCAGTACAGAAAGCCAAATCCGGTCACCCGGGTGCCCCTATGGGTATGGCTGACATTGCCGAAGTCCTGTGGCGTGATTTCCTGAAACACAACCCGCAGAATCCGTCCTGGGCTGACCGTGACCGCTTCGTGCTGTCCAACGGCCACGGCTCCATGCTGATCTACAGCCTGCTGCACCTCACCGGTTACGATCTGCCGATGGAAGAACTGAAAAACTTCCGTCAGCTGCACTCTAAAACTCCGGGTCACCCGGAAGTGGGTTACACCGCAGGTGTAGAAACCACCACCGGTCCGCTGGGTCAGGGTATTGCCAACGCAGTCGGTATGGCGATTGCAGAAAAAACGCTGGCGGCGCAGTTTAACCGTCCGGGCCACGACATCGTCGACCACTACACCTACGCCTTCATGGGCGACGGCTGCATGATGGAAGGCATCTCCCACGAAGTTTGCTCTCTGGCGGGTACGCTGAAGCTGGGTAAACTGATTGCGTTCTACGATGACAACGGTATTTCTATCGATGGTCACGTTGAAGGCTGGTTTACCGACGACACCGCAATGCGTTTCGAAGCTTACGGCTGGCACGTTATTCGCGATATCGACGGTCATGACGCGGCATCCATCAAACGCGCAGTAGAAGAAGCGCGCGCAGTGACTGACAAACCGTCCCTGCTGATGTGCAAAACCATCATCGGTTTCGGTTCCCCGAACAAAGCCGGTACCCACGACTCCCACGGTGCGCCGCTGGGCGACGCTGAAATTGCCCTGACCCGCGAACAGCTGGGCTGGAAATACGCGCCGTTCGAAATCCCGTCTGAAATCTATGCTCAGTGGGATGCGAAAGAAGCAGGCCAGGCGAAAGAATCCGCATGGAACGAGAAATTCGCTGCTTACGCGAAAGCTTATCCGCAGGAAGCCGCTGAATTTACCCGCCGTATGAAAGGCGAAATGCCGTCTGACTTCGACGCGAAAGCGAAAGAGTTCATTGCTAAACTTCAGGCTAATCCGGCGAAAATCGCCAGCCGTAAAGCGTCTCAGAATGCTATCGAAGCGTTCGGTCCGCTGTTGCCGGAATTCCTCGGCGGCTCCGCTGACCTTGCTCCGTCTAACCTGACCCTGTGGTCTGGTTCTAAAGCAATCAACGAAGATGCTGCAGGTAACTACATCCACTACGGTGTTCGCGAGTTCGGTATGACCGCGATTGCTAACGGTATCTCCCTGCACGGTGGTTTCCTGCCGTATACCTCAACCTTCCTGATGTTCGTGGAATACGCACGTAATGCCGTACGTATGGCTGCGCTGATGAAACAGCGTCAGGTGATGGTTTACACCCACGACTCCATCGGTCTGGGCGAAGATGGCCCGACTCACCAGCCGGTAGATCTTCATCGCGACCGGTTCTGAAGTTGAACTGGCTGTTGCCGCCTACGAAAAACTGACTGCCGAAGGCGTGAAAGCGCGCGTGGTTTCCATGCCGTCTACCGACGCATTCGACAAGCAGGACGCGGCTTACCGTGAATCCGTACTGCCGAAAGCGGTTACCGCTCGTGTTGCGGTGGAAGCTGGCATTGCTGACTACTGGTACAAGTATGTTGGCCTGAACGGCGCTATCGTCGGCATGACCACCTTCGGTGAATCTGCTCCGGCAGAGCAGCTGTTTGAAGAGTTCGGCTTCACCGTTGACAACGTTGTTGCGAAAGCAAAAGCGCTGCTGTAATCGGTAAGATGCTTTGTGAGAAGGGCCGCAAATGCGGCCCTTCAGATTGTTGGCAAAGTGCGCGTTGTTTATGCCGGATGCGGCGTGAACGCCTTATCCGTCCTACAAGATTTTGCAAATTCAACATATTGCAGGAAGTATGTAGGCCTGATAAGCGTAGCGCATCAGGCAGTTTTGTCTTTGCTATCAATCTCAAGGGCCGCGAAAGCGGCCCTTTTTTTACTTAGTAGAGATAAACGGAACTGTGCTGCCGGGGATCATGGTATCGGGCAGTTTACCGTCCCAACGCTCAGCAGTGGTGAGGGCAACAAGTCCGGGATTCTCCCGCAGAGCTTCACCGCGCAGGCGGATAGCTTCTGCTTCAGCCGCACTTTTTAAACGAATAGTTTCAGCCTCTGCCGCGCCTCTTACGCGAATAGTTTCCGCTTCTGCTTTGGCTGCCGCTAGTTTACTGTCTGCTTCCGCCTGGGCCTGAGTTACCGCTATTTGCGCCTGGATTTTCTCCGTTTCCAGATTTTGCTTACGCGTGGCAATGGCGACTTCTGCTTTCATTCGGTCTTCAATCGACTTTTCATAAGCGTCAGAAAAATCAATATTTTCAATCTGGACCCCGTCAATTACCACTGGCCCAACAACGGCTTTGCGCATGGCATTTTGCAGATCCTGAACCAGTTTTGTACGATCCTGTACGGCGCTGATGGCAGTATATTGGCCGAAAACGTTCTCCAGTTGAGTTGGCAACTGACGGACAATCAGACGATCTTTTAATGCTTCAATGGTGTTGTAAGTGGTATAAACCGCGCCTGCTTCTGAAGGTTTAATGTGGAAGCTGACTGATACTGTCATTTGTGCCGGTTGCTGGTCGCGGCTGTAGGCCTGTAATCCCTGATAGACCACAGCCTGATTACGCGTGGAAATTTTCTCTACGCTTTCCATAAAAGGGATCTTAAAACCCAGCCCCGGCTCGGCAACTTTTACGATTTTTCCGTAGCGCAGCAAAATGCCGCGTTCACCTTCATTAACGGTGTAATACGAGAGAAATGGCAGCACAATCACGGCAAGCACGCCAATGGCGATAGCAAGAGATTTTTGTGGGCGGAATGAAGTTATTGAAACAGGTGCTTTCATGACAATCTTCCTTGAGTAAAGTGTGGGAATATGTCACATGAGGTGAGGAGAAAACAGACAACAGCCGATAATTCAGAATTTATAAAGGGGATGAGCGAAAAAATAATAAACGTAATAAGTATGTTTTCGAACATTCAATAAGAAAATAGAGATGTGTATCACAAATATAGTGATGAATAATTTGTTGATTTTGTAGTTTACTTAACAGATTTATAATTGACTTTTTAAAGGCTTATTTCATGTTGTTGTTATTTAATATTTTGTTATTTTTGCTCGTGGAGTTTCTCCTTTCATGTGTCCAATTGCTTTCGTTAATTTGTACGCGTATTTTATTTTTACCGCCGGACCGATGGCATCACTGTTAGCAAAAAACTATATCAGCGAGAATTACATTCAGGCTATTAAAGATTCCACCATCAGCAATGGTCCTTATTATATTCTCGCTCCAGGCGTGGCAATGCCTCATGCGCGACCGGAATGTGGGGCGCTTAAAACCGGGATGTCTTTGACGTTACTTAAACAAGGCGTTTATTTTCCGGGGAATGACGAACCGATTAAATTACTCATCGGACTTTCTGCTGCCGATGCCGATTCGCACATTGGCGCTATTCAGGCGTTAAGTGAATTACTGTGCGAAGAAGAAATACTCGAACAACTCTTAACCGCATCATCAGAAAAACAATTAGTGGACATTATCAGCCGCGGATAATTACTCTCTCCTCTACAGGATAATATTATGGAAAACAAGTCTGCTCGTGCAAAGGTCCAGGCTTTTGGGGGCTTTTTGACTGCAATGGTCATCCCCAATATTGGTGCTTTTATTGCCTGGGGTTTTATAACGGCATTATTTATTCCCACCGGCTGGCTGCCGAATGAACATTTCGCCAAAATTGTTGGTCCGATGATTACCTATTTATTGCCCGTGATGATTGGTTCTACCGGTGGTCATCTGGTCGGCGGTAAACGCGGCGCGGTCATGGGCGGAATTGGTACGATTGGTGTGATCGTCGGCGCTGAAATCCCGATGTTCCTTGGCTCGATGATTATGGGGCCGCTCGGTGGTCTGGTGATTAAATATATCGACAAGTCGCTGGAAAAACGCATACCTGCTGGTTTTGAGATGGTTATCAATAACTTCTCATTAGGTATCGCGGGGATGCTCCTTTGTCTGCTGGGTTTTGAAGTTATCGGCCCGGCGGTGTTAATTGCTAATACTTTCGTCAAAGAGTGTATTGAGGCGCTGGTACATGCGGGTTATCTACCTTTGCTGTCAGTCATCAATGAACCGGCGAAAGTGCTTTTCCTTAATAATGCGATCGATCAGGGCGTCTATTATCCGCTGGGAATGCAACAGGCTTCGGTTAACGGTAAATCCATCTTCTTCATGGTGGCCTCCAATCCAGGTCCTGGTCTGGGGCTGCTGCTGGCGTTTACCTTGTTTGGTAAAGGGATGAGTAAACGTTCTGCGCCCGGGGCGATGATTATTCACTTCCTCGGTGGGATCCACGAACTGTATTTCCCGTATGTGCTGATGAAGCCGCTGACCATTATTGCCATGATTGCGGGCGGTATGTCTGGCACCTGGATGTTTAACTTACTGGACGGTGGTCTGGTGGCTGGCCCAAGTCCGGGGTCTATCTTTGCTTACCTGGCACTGACGCCGAAAGGCTCGTTCCTGGCGACAATTGCCGGTGTTACGGTAGGTACCCTGGTGTCCTTTGCTATCACTTCGCTGATACTGAAGATGGAAAAAACGGTGGAAACGAAGAGCGAAGATGAGTTTGCTCAGTCAGCCAATGCGGTTAAGGCGATGAAACAAGAGGGGGCATTCTCGTTAAGCCGGGTTAAGCGTATCGCCTTTGTTTGCGATGCGGGGATGGGCTCCAGCGCGATGGGCGCAACCACCTTCCGTAAACGTCTGGAAAAAGCGGGGCTGGCAATTGAAGTAAAACATTACGCGATAGAAAACGTGCCTGCGGATGCGGATATCGTCGTTACTCACGCCAGTCTGGAAGGGCGCGTGAAACGTGTGACGGATAAACCGCTGATACTGATTAATAACTATATTGGCGATCCAAAACTCGACACTTTATTTAATCAATTAACCGCTGAACATAAACACTGATTACAGAGGTAAAAATGAAAACCAAAGTTGCTGCTATTTATGGCAAGCGGGATGTCCGTCTGCGCGAATTTGAGCTGCCAGAAATTACCGATAATGAACTGTTAGTGAATGTAATTTCTGACAGCGTTTGTTTATCCACCTGGAAAGCGGCGTTACTCGGTAGTGAACATAAACGCGTCCCCGACGATTTAGAAAATCATCCGGTCATTACCGGGCATGAATGTGCTGGGGTTATTGTCGAAGTGGGTAAAAATCTCACTGGCAAATATAAAAAAGGCCAGCGTTTTGTATTGCAACCGGCGATGGGGTTACCAGGCGGGTATTCAGCGGGCTACAGCTACGAATATTTTGGCGGTAACGCCACCTATATGATTATTCCCGAAATCGCCATTAATTTGGGCTGCGTATTACCCTATCACGGCTCTTATTTTGCTGCGGCGTCGCTGGCAGAGCCTATGTGCTGCATTATTGGCGCTTATCATGCCAATTATCACACCACGCAATATGTTTATGAGCATCGCATGGGCGTCAAACCTGGTGGCAATATTGCGCTACTGGCGTGTGCAGGCCCGATGGGAATTGGCGCTATTGATTACGCCATTAACGGCGGCATACAACCGGCGCGGGTGGTGGTAGTCGATATCGACGACAAACGCCTGACGCAGGTACAAAAGCTGCTGCCGGTGGAACTGGCGGCCAGTAAAGGCATTGAGCTGGTGTATATGAATACCAAAGGGATGAGCGATCCGGTCCAGACGCTGCGGGCGCTGACGGATGATGCCGGATTTGATGACGTATTTGTCTATGCAGCGGTGCCTTCAGTCGTCGAGATGGCTGATGAATTACTGGCGGAAGATGGCTGCCTGAACTTCTTTGCCGGGCCGACGGATAAAAACTTCAAAGTGCCGTTTAATTTCTACAACGTCCATTACAACAGTACGCACATTGTCGGCACGTCCGGCGGTTCCACGGACGACATGAAAGAGGCGATTGCCCTTAGCGCCACGGGGCAGTTACAGCCGTCGTTTATGGTGACCCATATCGGTGGCCTGGATGCGGTGCCAGAAACCGTGCTCAATCTGCCGGATATCCCTGGCGGTAAAAAACTCATTTATAACGGCGTGACCATGCCGCTGACCGCCATTGCCGATTTTGCCGAAAAAGGCAAAACCGATCCGCTGTTTAAAGAGCTGGCGCGGCTGGTTGAGGAAACGCACGGCATCTGGAATGAACAGGCCGAGAAATATCTGCTGGCACAATTTGGCGTTGATATTGGGGAGGCCGCGCAATGATGTCCCTGGCGTGGCCATTATTTCGCGTTACGGAACAGGCAGCGTTGGCTGCCTGGCCGCAAACCGGCTGTGGCGACAAAAATAAAATTGATGGCCTTGCGGTCACCACGATGCGCCAGGCATTAAACGACGTTGCTTTTCGTGGGCGAGTGGTTATCGGCGAGGGGGAACGATATCCTCTTTAGCGCTACGGGCGTGACGGGCGGCGAGTTGGTGAACGGTATCCAACAGACGGCGAATGGGGTGCGGACGCAGACATTACTGATCGGCGGCGCGGACCAAACGTGTAATATAATAGACTCCCTGCATTGATGGTGATCTATCGGAAGACCAATGGCGACGCTGACAGAAGATGATGTGCTTGAGCAACTGGATGCACAGGACAATTTATTTTCATTTATGAAAACTGCGCATTCTATTTTGCTCCAGGGGATACGCCAGTTTCTGCCGTCGCTGTTTGTCGATAACGATGAAGAGATCGTCGAATATGCAGTGAAGCCGTTACTCGCCCAAAGCGGCCCGCTTGACGATATTGATGTTGCGCTGCGTTTGATTTATGCGCTGGGGAAAATGGATAAATGGCTGTACGCCGATATCACGCATTTTTCCCAGTT
>QWCB01009990.1_pt1 | contig 10078 bp, 7 predicted proteins | sample 1972511 | NCBI WGS metagenome assembly QWCB01 (sample SAMN09866719, study PRJNA288562) | Human gut metagenome isolate term5_stool, whole genome shotgun sequencing... | isolation source: gut | host: Homo sapiens | place: USA: California
GCCTGACCACCGCCAGTACGATAACAACAAGAACTGCCCCACTAACACATGCCAGAACTATTTGTTCAAGCAATTTGGATTCTCTTTTATCCTTCATCACTTCAGTGTACTCTTTCTCATGGATATCGGAAGAGCATTTCTTGTCGGCATTGAGTTTGATAGTATCGTTTATAACTGTTTTCTTGTCTTTTGCCTGATTGAAATTTCCCTCTATTTGCCCATCTGCCAGTAACGGCGGTTTCCCGGTCAGGCTGTCGGGCGGTTTTCGGGTATCATAAACTCGAAAATCAATTACATAGTTACCATTAGTGGTTATCAGTTCTCTTAAAGAAGTAGCAGACCCATGTACGATATTGACAGATTCACCCGTGCTGTCCTTCCTGATTACTTCTACATCGGATTTGACAGCCTTATGCGAGCTGCCACATGATCCGAACAACAGGAACAAACACATGAAAGGAGCCAGCAATATATGCCGGCTTACCCAGTTCATAACCTTATTATATAACCACATCATAAAATCTGCATGATGATTGAAGCGGCCACAGCGACAATAATTCCAATTCTCCATGCCCATTCAAGGCGAGAGTTTTTAACCGTTTCACTCGTGATAATGAGTTTGGCACGCAAGTTATCAGTATCTTTCACAAAAAATCCTGGTTCTTTTTCCATAGTTGCTGTTTTTAGAGTTTCAAAACTTGTTTCCTGTTATCCCCGTCAGCTCGATAACTGACGTGCACCCAAGCGAAGTTAGACTCGTCAATCAATTGATCATAGGGCAGGTTCTTTCGGATATACTCAAACAACAGCTTGTTTTGCTGTCTGTCTCCTGTGTCAATGTCGGCTGCTTCCCCCTTCATGTGCTGCGAGGTCTTACTTCCCTTGACAGCCGCATTAAGTTCCGGACAGCGATAACCACTGTTTACTGTTATAGGCTTTCCCCACCATGTGCGTAACGGATCAAGCACATTATCTACCAAGGCAGTCAGAGCAGTCACATGCTCCTGTCTGCATCTGTTGTTGATACCCAAGCGGTCAGCAGTCGTTGACTTGCAGAGTTCCGCAATCGTAAAAAACTTCATTTCTTATCCTCCTTTTTGTTTTTTCATAAAAAGAATATAGCTATATTTGCACAAAAACATAGCATGTTTTTTTCATGTAATAGAACTGAGTTTACCGGTCTGGCGAGGCCGGTTTTTCATTATTCCTACTGATTGCCCCCTGTCCCTCATCAAACAGTATCTGAGCCACCATCCTGGCAATATCATCCTTGTTCTCGATGATCACACTCATTGTCTTTTCTGCTTTGCGCAACTCCGCTTTCTCCCACGATTTTTCGCGTACCGATTTAAACTCACAGAAAATGCAGTAACCCGTCCAAATCATTGAAAAAACAGGGAAGGGGATAACTACGCAGCATAACAGGTCAATGAAGCACAATTCTATGAACGGGGTGAAATACTTCTTCGCCTTGATGGCTGTTTTCTTATACCCCGTGGATGTTCTTGCCTCCCCGCGTTGTTTGGCCTTCATTATTCCTGAGACCAGATCCACGAACATTGCGCCGATAGTGGCTGCGATACACAAGGCTATCAGTACAATGTGTATCATCATGTGCTCGTTGATAAAATTGTAAATTACGTCTTTCATTACTTTGTCTTGATTATAAAATATATTGTTCCAAAGATATGTCTATTTACTTGCGTCATTGTTGCAGAATTACTTAAATCCATTGCCACGATATGACAATAAAAAAGACAAGAAAAATTAATTATAAAGCTTTCTGCTAAACCCAATAGTAGAAATCTAGTAGAAATATTAACATACAAACACTTATTTCTACTGAATATCTACCACTATTCAATAAAATGATATTATCAATTGATATTCAACTTATCATCCAAGTTCCGGCGGAACTTAGGCGGATGAAAGGAGATATTATGGCAAAAATGCATAAACTGACCAAAGGTGGGCAAACCATATTCCCAGCTACTATCTCGCTAGAATATCAGGGAAAAAAGAATACTCTGTCGGAAAAAACATTATAAATCCATTGAATCTGACAGATGGATATTATCTAGGACAAAACGGAAGCTTAAAACAAAATGCGTCATATTGTGTTACAACTTACATTCGCGTAAAAAATAGTACACAATATCATATCAGTAATACAGGTGTTGGCGGAGCATATCACGTGATTTTTGATGATAAATTAAAAGCATTGACATCAATTAAAGACGAGACTGTTACCACCCCTGAAAATGCAGCTTATATAAGGCTGTCAATATCTAAATCTCAGTTGGGTGCAGCGCAGATGGAGCTTGGAGATGTGGCAACATCCTATGAGCCATTTACCGACAACTACGATAACGAGCAGAAGTTTGTGAAAATTGAAACACAAATGATGACTGATAAAACGGAGCTTAAAACACAAATGGCAAGCGACAGAACAGAACTTGAAATGCAAATTGCGGATAAGAAAAGTGTTTCGCTGGGTAAGAACTTGTTTAACAAATTAACCGTAAAGAATGGGTATTATATTGATGCCTCAGGTAATTTAAAAACGAATTCGACTCTCTCTTTATCTTACTATATAAAAGTTAACCCAAATACATCATATTATATCCAAAACACGAATACGGGTGGTGCATCGAATGTCTGGTTTGATAAAAAATTCAATGCCATTAAAGAAGCTGCAAAATCAGACGTGACTACTTCACCGTCAAACGCTGCCTATATCAGATTAAGCATATCAACTGCTGTCATTGATGATGCAATGTTTTTTGAGGGCAGCACTACAACGTCTTATGAGCCATATACAGAAAATTATGATAATGAGCAAAGGTTTGCGGCACAAGAAAAGGAGATAAATAATACTAATACGGCATTGGATACATTACAGAGTCAAATGCCCAAAGTGGTGGTTGGAAAAAATTTATTTGACCCCGATAAGGCAGATAATGGATTTTTGCGTCAGAATGGCACTGTTGCTAATAGCACCACTTATGTAACATCCGATTATATAGCCGTAGAGGGGAAGAGGACGATAACAGCACATCCCCTTGCATTGGGACCAATTTACTTCAGCCAATACGATTCGAATAAGGAATTCATAACTTTCATTCAAAATGCACAGACCTTAACCGTTACATTGGAAAGTAATACGGCCTATGTCAGAGCGACATTCTTAGCTTCAAATTACAAGACAGAGGGACAGATTGAGTACGGTTTAACCTCAACTGAATATGAGCCATTTCACTATGTGATCAGCGAAGAAAGTTTACCCGGAGGCATAGGCGGCGGAACGACACGGGACGAAGTTAAGCAGATTATCAATGAAGAAGTTTTCCCGGCAAAATTAGTATTGCCGTCCAGTTTGTATTTCAAAGCCAATCGGCAAAATAATCTCTATTATAAGCAGGCTATAAAAAGTGCGTGCCATGATAGCTTTGATTTCTCGGTGTCAAATGCCACGTTAAAGGTTTTCGACAGGCAATTGTCAGGAACCCCCGTAAATTCATCTGTTTTTAATAATAAGCTTACCCTTCGAAAATTTGGAAAATTGCTGCAAGAGCTGCAAGTCAAATTTAATATACTTGCCAATCCTCCATCTCATAAGACAGTTAAGATATTGGATAGTGGGGATAGTATATCTGATCTGGGTGGCTGGCAAGTTGAATTAAAGAACTTGCTCAAAGAAGATAATGTTACGGTTGAATATATCGGAACCATGATTAACCGCGTTAAAACTACCGGATCTAATTATACCGAAGATATTTGGGGGGAGGTACAGAGTGGCGGGAACATGTCCTTTATCACGGAACCCAAAGGGGCAGCAAAGATATTGACTGTTTCGGGAATAACAGAATTGCCTGTTACAGGCTATCCCGGTACATCTTACTTGGATCAGAATAATATATCTTGGGTGGTGAGAGGATTTAGACTGACAGTAGGGGATGATGGTAGATATAGCGGAAAACTCAAATTGGGTAAATTCAGTTCAGACCCTAATTATGGTGATGGTACGGAAGATGATACGTCAGGAACAGGGAATTTCCCGTCAAGCGGTACAATCACAAAAACACAATCCGCTAATGGTAACACTTTGGCCGGCGATGCTACGATTACATACACATCTGCGGATGATGCGAGGTATAATCCGTTCTGGAATCCGTCAACTGATGAACTGGATTTCAAATACTACTTCGATTATTGGGGATTTGATATTCCTGACATCTTCATTCTCCAGTGGGGATACAACGAGGTAAAGTCTTATGAGGGCGTAAATTCAGAAAGTGTACAGACAGCCAAATTACGTGCGAAACGAATAATTGATAAATTTCACAGTCAGTATCCGAATACTAAAGTCGTTTTCGGATTAGAGATTTATGGTGCTGAACTTATGACTTTTTCGGGCGGTAGTAATAACAACAACAGCCCTAAGAAATATAGTGTATTGTCATTTGCTGAAGAGATCATATCACTGTTTGAAGGAAACGATGATACGGGCAATCCTTATAGAAACTATGTTACTCTTGTTCCTGTTTATGCACTGATGGATAACATATATGGATATGGTTCGCTTTCTGAAAAATCACTATGTGACTTATACAGCGCAACTACGACAGTCCTGCAAAATGGAAGAGACGGAATTCATCCGAGCTATGATAGTGGGGGATTACGCGAAATAGGAAGAGCGTATGAACCGGTTGTATTAGCTATTATAAATCTGTAGAGTAATTAGGACGATCTTTTACTTAAGGGCTGATCTTGGTGTGGTCAGCCCTTATGATTAAAACCATTCCGCATCTGGGTGTACTTCAACGGATAGATGGTTTATTAATCTGATGATTAGTTTTCGTATCATAAGTATACATTTAAATTTTCTAAAAACTTACCCAGCTTACTCTATTATTAAATACTTTATACCTGATCTTACTAAAACATAAGCATTAGTAGGATATTCTGATTTAGCCAATAATCCATCTACTGCCTTACAGTAATCTCCATCTTGAGGGAGATAGTTCTCTGAAACAAGAATATTATTTATTTCATAGATGATATTTTTGGCGCAAATAACTTTCCCATCTGAGCTGTTGAACATAGCAACAGATTCAATTTTACCGTTCGCCTTATCTCCATATAGATTCACCAAATTACCGGCTAATATCGAACTTTCAGTTTTATATGTCTGTGCAATATCCGTTATTTCATTAAAATACAGAGTTGGTTTGGGGGAATAAACAACACTATTCCCATAGCCGCTAATTTTCATCCTTACACCTGATTCCTTTAAGTTCCCATTAAATAAAGTTGAAAGCCCATAGAACTTATTACCTATAAACCTGTAATCTATAAAACTATTTGGGGATGGAATATTTTCTGACGGCAACACATTGGTTGCGTCATTATAAAAATAGCACCCTTTAAACAGGATAAAATGTCTTCCATATCCCATACTGCCAAAATGTCCCCTCAAGCATGGATTTATACAATTAGTAAAAATCAGGCTCATGTTAGATGCAATATCTATGCCTATTGGTTGGGAACCATACGGCCAGCTATCCGCAGCCTCTCCATTATTCTTTCCACTGTCGAATTCCACATTGTCAAACCATAATTTATTAGATTCGCTTTCTTTAATGCCATTAACATGCACGGTATATCTTACATTTTTTCCAAAAATATAAAAGTTGTGGAAACTGCAATTTCTAGTTTTTTTTATCAACAATGGATGTAAATTAGATACAGGAGTTGGAAAACCACTGTCAGGCATATCACATACTATTTTTGTAGCCCTATTACCAACGCCGAACAAATGAATATTTTGTCTATCAACCATTTCGATATAACAGACATAATCTTCCTGTGATTCTCCCGATAACGGGTCTTCCGTTGCAAAATGATTAAATGATGATGTCCTGAACTCCCCTACAGCAAAAATATACCATTGTTTGTCTGTATCTTTTGGTATGGAATTTATGGCCCTCTGAATGGAATTTACATTGGCCTTGTATCCTACAAATATATTAACCCCGTCCTCAATAGCTTGAAATTGATTCGCCGTTCCCTGATCGGCATAACAATAGATAATATTACTTTTATAAACAATTCCATCAAGTCTATCTGTTATCTCCTTTATACTATCTTCGAATCCGGGCAATGATTCAGGTGGAATCTGAATATCAGAACTTAATTTTTTTCCTCCCCCCTCTATTCTCTTGACACTCGGAGTGCCTTCCAAATCATAGGCATTGCTTAATGTCCAAAGTATATAATTGAATGAGCCATCACAATAAATTTCATAATTTTTTGTTTCTGGTGAAGCTTCATTGATTAAGACTTCTGTTATTTCTCTTTCTACCGTTTTGGCAATTCTAAACACTGTTTGATTACTGACACTTGATGAATCCAGTTTATACCTCAATCCTTTTGATACAGGTATTCTTACAGACCAGTATCTTGCAGCGGTGCCCAGTGTGCCTCCAGCTGATATATAATCCTTAGACAGATAAGTGCTATTGTAGATTTCTTCTTCTATTCCACTTTCAGTTACAACAATCTTGGACACCTCTTCCTTTAAGTTTGTAAAGGATTCGTTTACTTCAGTAATCTTATCATTTAGTTTTTCAATTGATGGATCTAATATTACGAATTCAACAGATTCAGATTTTGTTAATGTAAAGTAAGCGGTAATGGCAGATTCCGGTGCTTCAATTACTGATTTTTCCCCAACAAATGTTTGGGATGCTTTTAACAGGATTCTATTAGATTTGTCAACAAAAACATAAGCCCTAGCTTGTACAGAAACGCACTTTCCAGTAATCAGAAATCGATCTCCGGCTTTGCAATCTAATTTTGTCGCTATAAATGTCGCATTGTTTGTAATTTTTTCTATATTTGATGCTATCTCTCCTTGGTTACCATATACAATATAGGCCGTACTTTGATCAAAACTATCAATGATATTCCCTCCTTTTTTTTGAGAAATAATATCCAATCTTATTTCGGATATTTCTGTAGTCAGACTTTTTCGTGTATTGGGGTTAACCACCGCATCATAGATAGTAGCTGGGAATATGGTTTGCCCACCTTTGGTCAGTTTATGCATTTTTGCCATAATATACTCCTGATCTGACAGAGATACGCTCTGCACCGCATTGTATGCGGCATAATCCGGATAGGGAATGATCTCCGCTGTGCTCTCATCCGTCTTGCCGGAAACGAGGATAACACCTGTAATCTCCACCGATACAAGATTGCAGATACCATCGGCAAAATCAGCATCAGAAAGATAGTATTTGCGTTTGACCGACAGAGTGCCGGGACGGAGTCCATGCCTGTCAAAAATGACCAGCAGACTACCATCATCAAGCCTACGGCAGTTCTTGTACCCGTGCCCGTCAAACTCCGCAACAACACATCCCGACAGGACTGTACGGTAAGTGAACCGGAAGGGAGTATTCACATCCCCATTCAAGTTCTTCTCTATGATCTTAAAATCGGACTGATAATTAATTCTCATAATACACTATAATATTGATGTTACATCATCTATCTCCTCGGCTGTCAAGATGCCGGAAAGGTCAACACTTCCACCGCCTCCGGTTGTTCCTGTAGGACTCCATTTCCCCTTTATCTTGCAATCATATATAGGACCGGGTATGGTATCCCCCACGACAGCCCAGTCGCCCACAACAGGAGATGGGACAGCAGCATGCAATGCTTCTTCCGTAGAAAACAATCCCTTGTTGCGGACACTGTTCTGCTTGACCTTATCAATCTCGGTAGAAGTCTTACTAAAATTGTAGTTAAGCCGATCTGCCGCCTCACTCCAAGTACCTGTTTTATTTATCGAATTAAGTTCCATATCACTTCATTTTATTTGGGCAATTGGTTTTGATCCCATACAATCTCAGAACCTTTAACCATAATTATGCGTCCTCCCATTATCTGGGTCTGATATATATAACCGTCACTTCCTTTTTGCTCGACAACCATACTGTCCGGGCGAAAATACAAAACATCATTACTATTCGGGTCAAACATAGAAACCATGGGAATCAACCCTTTCAGTCCGTATATGCATGATATATCTATCAGGGAGGCGTTCGTATTATCACGCATCTCTATTGAGGGGATTCCATATTCATTTTCCGGCTCAATGCTTATTGTATAGCCATTTGAAGACTTGACTTTTACTTTTCCAACAAATTCAGGATTTCCATCTGCATCCCATTTGATGTTCCCATTGGCAAGCTGCCCGGAACCATCCTCATTCAACAGTATCTTGCCATTGGCTATTTCAACTTTTCCCCGGAAATATCCGCCCAAAGCATAGATATATCCACGAAAAAAAGCATTACCGCCATGAGTAGCGACAAAGTTCGCCATATTCGCCCATTCTTCATCCGTAGGCTGGTAATTAGGATCATTACGAAACCTCATTACGGTTAATATAGCCTGTTGAAGCGTGCCACCTGCCCAGAATGCCACATCGTCATCGTCATTGTATATGCCGCTTACTCCGGCAGTGACCTTCTGTAACTTGCCATCCTTGTAGTTACCTAACTGAATCATATTGGCCAATATCAAACCGCCAAGGATATCCACAGATCCATCCTTAATCGCGCTGGCGATATAATTGATTGACTGAAAACCGGCTGTTGCCTTGTCGTTATCCAAAATGGACGGTTTCCAGTCTGTGGCGATGGTTCCACGCTCTAATTGAAGGTCACAAACGGTTGCGGTACCACTAATAAGAAATATACCACTGCCATTGAAGGTGATCTTATGGGTATATCTCTGATAAGAGGACGTAAGAGGCTGAGTTGTGCTGAAATCACCACATGAAACAGACACAGACGTACCCTTTGCTTTATAGCTGATAACATAACTTTCTCCTTTAATTAATGATACAGACTGAGACAAACTACCGATTGCGGCAGAGTATCCGGAGCCGGCAGCACTGTCCGAGGATACGGTAGCCACACCCGTCCAATGCTTGAGTTGCTTGCTGTATAGCTCGGTGGCCGCTGATAACTCGGTAGTTGCAGACAGTTCCTCCGTTTCGTAATCTCCAGTAAACCCGGAATTGCGCAACAGATTGACACTTCCGACAGCCGCATTGTCTATCGCATCCTGAGCCTTTTGGGCCAGATCGGCAGCCGCCTGTATCTCATCCGGAAGACCTTCCATATTACGCCATCCAGTGGAACCTTGTTCGATATGAAACATACCCTTGATATCAACACCTTTATCCTGAGTATATTCCATGTAAGTGGTCCGATCCTTGTCACCAATGTATGCATTTCCGTACACCTTCATCCGGGCTTTGCCGGTAGATTTGTCAAAATCAAAAGAAATGACATCTTTCCCAGTCAAGGTAAAATCATTAATACCCTGATACATGATGATGGACGGAGAAACTTCGTTCACCGAAGAGAGAATTATCGCCGCCTGTCGGGTCATATCGGTCTTATGACCTAACCCCACGATATCATCACCTGCCACCGGAACATCGTTCTCGACATTAGGATCACATACGGTCTTGGACAAGTCTATATAGTTCTCACCCACTGCTGTGACCAACCGCCAGTAATAGCGGTTGCCGACATGATGAGAAACGCCTGTCTTGATATTGCACTCCTGGGCTATGGCAAGAGATCCCGGAGTAAACTGGTTCTCTATCTCAATTCCGTCTTCCTCTTCCTTGAAATAACAACGGTAAACAGCATCCAACTCATCTACACGGTTGCATTTCATACCTGCATGGGAAATCACCTGCTCGCCACCCACATACGTTTTCTTCTTGACCTCAAGTTCATCAAAAACGGCTTTGACCTTGACATACAGATAATCGACAACAGCCTGTGACATACCGTTCTCAAGCACAGTAATTCCACTACCGTTTTTACCAATCAAAAGACCTTTCAAAAACGTGATCAGCTCATTGGCAGTGTCTTCTTTATCTTTGCGTAAAAAGTATTTGGTGAGCTTTTCTATATCAGAATTATCCATGTTTTCTAGAATCCCGATAAATATGCGCCCAATTCTTTCAGCTGTATTCTCTCCTTCT
>QWCB01006745.1_pt1 | contig 10067 bp, 8 predicted proteins | sample 1972511 | NCBI WGS metagenome assembly QWCB01 (sample SAMN09866719, study PRJNA288562) | Human gut metagenome isolate term5_stool, whole genome shotgun sequencing... | isolation source: gut | host: Homo sapiens | place: USA: California
GAGCATCACCGTCTATGAGTACGAAGACCTAGGCTACGAAAACCTAACTCCAGAGCGACAGCTGCGCTTCGAGGACTTCCTCGACCGCTTTGGCATCGTGTATGACAAAGACCCTAGCCAGACAGGCAACCGCGCCTTCAAGATTCTCCCAGTAGACATCCCCACACAGTCCATCCGTAGCTACTACGTCAAGGAGGAGTACTACTATGATGTCAAGACCAGCGACGTGAGCAGTCAGATCGTAGCGATCTGCCCCGTGATGGACGACGAGATATCGATGGAGGGTAGCGTACGCATACCGCTCTTCTGGGTCAAGTACTCCGACCTGCAGCCCTACCTCTCGCAGCAGCCGGTCATGCTCTCGGCCAAGAACAACGCCACGACCGCCACGATGGACGACTTCTTCAGTCTCAACCTATACCGTGGACAGATCTCGATGACGCTAGGCGGTGAGACCGCCGAGCTCAATAGCGAGATGAGCGACTCGACAGCGATGGCTGCTCGTCAAGCCTTCAGCAACCAGATCGAGGGCGAGCTACAGCAGTTTGAGGAGAGCCTCTACGGCACTGAGTACACAACCTCTGAAGCAAGCGATAGCGACCTTCAGGAGGAGCATAACGAAGGAGAGAACGACTCTCAGCTCGACACCGCCCGTGCCCGTCGCGCACAAGAGCTCCGCGAGGGCAAGAGCAACCAGCGCAAAGCTGCCAAAGCGACCAAGGCAAAGAAGAAGAGCCGTGCTGACAAAAAGCGTGCTAAGAAGGCTACCCCAAAAGCAACCAAGAAAGAGCAACCGAAGCAATCCAAGAGCAGCTCCACACGCTCCGTGCGCAATCGCTTCTAGCCAAAGGCTACTAAGCAACCAACCATACACAGAGGGCTGGGTCCATCACAGCGGACTCAGCCCCTTTCTTTATCCAGTCGCCCTACCCCTCTATTTGAAACTGGAGTTTCTCCCCCGTGAAACTCCAGTTTCTTCCTTATGAAACTAGAGTTTCTTCTAGGTGGCACTGATAGTTAGGTCAAGGAAGCGTACTAAAAAGGGGCAGACCTTATGAGGTCCGCCCCTTTTATCGATATGTTTGTGAATCGATCAGCTAGTTGGCTGAGGTCTTGTAGTGGATGTTGTCGATGAGACGAACCTCGCCGCAGTAGCAGACAATGCAGCCGACGGGATCGCTGCTATCAGCCCACGACTCGAGGGGTCGAAGCGTCTTGCCGTCGACGATCTGATAGTACTCGGGACGCAGTAGTGGATGCTCCTCAAGGCGTGAGACGACGAAGTCGACGACTTCACGTGGTGAGTGCGCCGGGACGAGCTCTTGGCTCGCTACGAGTGTGTCGTGGATGCGAGGCGCTACGTCACGCTGCTCGCTGGTCAGGAGGAGGTTACGGCTGCTCAGAGCTAGTCCGTCAGCCTCGCGGATGATGGGGCAGCTGTGTATCTCTACGGGCAGAGCAAGCTGACGAACCATTTCCCGCACGATGGCTATTTGCTGGAAGTCCTTCTCGCCAAAGAAGGCACCATCGGGCTGCACGAGCATAAAGAGCTTGCTCACGATCTGCGCTACGCCGTTGAAGTGTCCTGGGCGATGCGCTCCCTCCATAGTCTCTCCGAGGAAGCCGAAGTCAAACTGACGTGTGTCCGCCTCGGGATACATCTCCTCGACGGTGGGCAGGAAGGCGATGTCTACCTGAGCGTCACGCAGGCGTGCTAGGTCCTCCTCAGGCTTGCGGGGATAAGTACGCAGGTCTTCGGGGTTGTTGAACTGCGTAGGATTGACAAATACGGATACGACGACGATGTCGTATTGCTTTCTAGCAGCTGCCACTAAGCTTAGGTGTCCAGCGTGCAGGGCACCCATAGTAGGCACTAGCCCTACACGGGCTGAGGGGTTCTCCTGGCGTAGCCTAGAGAGTTCTTGCTGTAGCGCAGCAACCGTTGTAATGACTTTCATTTGAGTGTGGTATACTGAAATGGTGTGTATGATTTGATTTCTATTTATAGCTCTTGTCGGTAGAGCAGGCAGGCATCGCCATAGCTGAGGAAGCGGTACTGCGCATCAGCGAGGGCATGCTCGTAGAGCGCACGCCAGTGGGGGCCGATGAGTGCCGAGACGAGCAGCAGGAGCGTGCTCTTCGGTTGGTGAAAGTTGGTCACCAGGATGTCTACCATCTGGTATTGATAGCCTGGGGCAATGAGTAGCGCAGTAGAGAAGGTGAGCCGATCAAGCCCCCTATGGCGAGCATAGCGAAGCAAGATCTCCAGAGCCTCATAACGTGACGGCAACGCTGCACCACAGCTCTGACGCATACGATAGCTATACCACTGATCTAGGTGAAAGGGCTCTGCCACTTCCCCACCCTCTTGCTCTGCTTGCTGCAAAGCAACGGCATACCAGTAGAGGCTCTCCAAGGTGCGTACAGAAGTTGTCCCAATGGGTACAAAGGGGCTGTCGATATGCTCTCGTAGTGTCTCCAAGGTTGCGGTCGGCACACTACAATACTCACTGTGCATCTGATGATCAGCGACCTGACGACCCTTGACAGGGAGGAAGGTTCCCGCACCGACATGGAGCGTTAGCTCGGTGATGCGATGCCCCTCAGCAAGGAGCTTGTCATCTAACTCTGGCGTGAAGTGTAGTCCCGCTGTCGGCGCTGCCACGGAGCCCTCTATACGAGCGTAGACGGTCTGATAGTCGGTGAGATCGCTGCTCTCAGTCTCTCGATTGAGATAGGGGGGAATGGGTAGCTGGCCACACAGCTCTAGTATCTCGCCAAAGGTCTTGGTCTCGTCGCTCCAGCTAAAGGTGACTATGTCTGGTGTCTCCGCTTCTCTACTCGCTTGTAGCGTGATGCTTTGCCCGCCAGCTAATGGTAGCGTGCAAGCGATGATTTGCTCAGGGCGCCACTTCTTCGAATTGCCCACGAGGCAGTGCCATGAGCATGCACCGAGCGAGGCAAGGCTCTCCTCATAGCTGACAGGTCTGTATGGGTCTAAGCAGAGTATCTCGATGCGGGCTCCCGTGGCTTTGACAAAGAAGATTCGCGCCTTGATGACTCGCGTATTATTGCGAATGAGGAGCGCATGAGGCGGGAGCAGGTGTGGCAGCTCGGCAAAGGTGTGATCCTCCAGCCTCCCCGTGGCATCGCTCAGGAGGAGCCGGCACCGGTCACGCTCCGCCAGCGGATGCGCTGCGATACGATCGTCGGGAAGCGGGTAGTCGTAGTCGTTGATATCTATATCGACCCAGTGCTGCGTATGGGGCTTGTCACACATACTCTCTCGATCCTCTGATTAGTTTTGCGATACTACTCAAGCGTCACGTAGCAAGACTCCTGTAGCTTAGGCTCTACGACGACACGCAGCATCACACCGTCACGCACGTAGTCGATGGTGACACCTGTGCGGGGAGTTGTCGTGATCCAGGGGTTGAACGCGAAGAGGTAGCTAAAGCCTCCGAAGTACTTATCCTTGTCGAGTAGTTTAGCGACTCGAGCATAGTCCTCCGAATCCCAATAGCGACAATTGGTTGGTCCATTTTTAATCGCAAAAGGTAGCTCCAGTGTGCGACAGGCCATGCTCTTCTTGACAAATGCTAGATAACCCTTAGAGAGTTCGTCTGCAGTGCCTAGATGGCGGCCATTGATGGCAATAATCTCGTCACCAGCACGTAGTCCCGCCTCGGCAGCAGGAGAGTGCAGCGGTAGCGAGTGGATGGTTGAGATGTCGTTTGCCTGATAGTTGATGCCTAGCGACAGGTGTCTGTGAGTGGCAAAGCGCACGACGAGCGAATTGAAGTAGCGCGTGAAGGGAAACTGCAAGAGCATCACAGGCACCGTCAGGGCAGTGTAGTCGGTCAGCGTATAGTCGTCAGAGAGTAGCTCCTCGGCTTCGCTCGTCCATAGCATCTTGTGCTCGTTGACACCACTGTATATGGTGATGCCAAACTTAAGATAAAAGCGAGCCAGCGACTTGTTGCTCCCCATAGGAAGGATTGGCAGCTCGACGAGCTTATGCGCCTTGGGGTCGATGCGTAGCGACGTTTGCACGGCAGAGCGACGAGCTGCAGCGGCGTCGTAGGTTCCGTTTTCGGAGATACTATAGTAAGTATCTACGAGGAGGTCAGGGTTCTTCTGATCGTAGGTGAGCCCCTTAGCTTGTAGCGCCTCGGTAATCTGCTGTTCAATGAGGACGTCCCGATTGGTGTACTGCTTATTGGTTCGCACGAAGCCGAAGGTCTCATAGTTGATCAAGTCTGTCTTGCCCTCCGTGCCTGAGCTGATGGGGTAAGAGATCAATATATCGGACTCGTCCTCCAGGCTATACATACCAAAGGCATGAGCTATGTCACGCTCCGTGAGCGCATCGGCAGGCTGAGCAATCGGCTTGAGATGACGCTCCACACGATGGTAGGCAAAGTTAGAAACGAGCAGATCGACAGAGGCTCCCCCCGCACCTTGCAGCAGGCGTATCATCTCCTCCTCGGGCATCGTGTGGGTCTCTCGTCCATTGATAGCCTCGATGATGTCGCCACCTCGTAGTCCAGCCTGCGCAGCAGGACTGTTGGGATAGACGGTTAGGATGACAGGGCGATTGGCTCCCCAGTTGTCGTTGTAGCTCAACTGATACTCTAGACCGACGTAAGCTTTCTGAGCTTGCACGGTCAGGGCAAAGGAGCAAAGTGCTAGGATAACTAGCAAGGTGGTGTGGTATAGTCGCTTCATTGTAGTCTATTCGTTGAGTGTGATAGTGAAAAAAAGGTTAGTGCAGTGTCAATTGGTAGAGCCGATCAATCACTTCGCCATAGGTCTGTCGTATGATCTCTTGTCGAGAGCCTGCGCACTCCAAGCGTGCTGAGTAAATGCCCCTAGATGACGCTATAGCGACGCAAACGGTCCCGACAGGTGTCTCAGCCGTACCGCCGGCTGGTCCTGCCACGCCTGTGGTCGCTATGCCGATGGTGCTACGACAAGCCTGACGCGCTCCGCTAGCCATCGCCTCAGCAACCTCTCGGCTCACGACGCCATACTGCTCGATAGTAGCGGTTGGCACGTAGGCTAGTCTCTCCTTGAGCTCTATCTGATAAGTCACGAGGGCTCCCTGGAACCAGTGCGAACTGCCCGCATGCGACGTGAGCTGACTCGCTATGTAGCCTCCCGTACAGCTCTCACAGGTCGAGACGGTCTCATGCTGCTCTAGCCAGTGTGCGATGAGACGCTGTAGCTGCTCTTCTGTCGTCTGAGGTGTCAGCATAAGGTGTGGATTAGATGGTTGTCTTGGCAAAGGGGACGGCATCTATGGATCCGTACGCTCCTCGCTCATAGGCAAAGCTTCCCGCCATGGCGACCATAGCGGCATTGTCTGTCGTAAAGGCAAAGGGTGGTATGTAGACCTGCCAGCCGTATCGCTCAGCATAAGTGTGGTAAGCGTCACGCAGACCCGTATTGGCCGAGACACCACCAGCCACTGCGATGTGCTTGATACCTGTCTCCTTGCTGGCGCGTAGTAGCTTGCTCATGAGGATGTCGATGACCGTCTTTTGAAGTGAAGCGCAGAGGTCCGCTTTGTTTTTCGCAACAAAGTCAGCATCCTTGGCAAGTTCATCTCGTAGGGTGTAGAGGAAAGAGGTCTTCAGCCCGCTAAAGCTGTAGTCCAGCCCTGGCACCTGTGGCTTACTAAAGTGAAAACGCTCAGCGTCACCCTCATTGGCGAGCTTATTGACGATCGGTCCCCCTGGGTAGCCGAGACCCATCACCTTGGCGCACTTGTCAAAGGCTTCGCCAGCGGCATCGTCAATCGTCTGCCCCAGTATGCGCATATCATCAGGTGCATTGACCTGTACGATCTGTGAGTTACCTCCCGAGACGAGTAGGCATAGGTAGGGAAATGGCGGTGGTGTATGTGGCTCCTCAGGCTTAGCGATGAAGTGTGCGAGAACGTGTGCCTGCAGGTGATTGACCTCGACGAGTGGGATCTGAAGTGCTAAGCTCAGCCCCTTGGCAAAGTTGGTCCCGACGATGAGCGACCCGAGAAGCCCTGGACCGCGTGTGTAAGCAATCGCATCTAGATCAGCTAGTGTGACACCAGCCCGTGCTACCGCCTGCTGCACGACGGGGACGATGTTCTGTAGGTGAGCTCGTGAAGCCAGCTCGGGCACCACGCCTCCATACTTGCTGTGTACCTCTTGACTTGCGATCACGTTGCTACAGAGGAGCCCACCCCGAAGTACTGCGGCCGAGGTATCATCGCACGAGCTCTCGATACCTAAGATTAGAGAAGATGAAGATGTCATGATGCTCTATCGTAAGATTAGTTTGCAGCCCTGTCTTCGGCGCACACCTTGTCGACATATTTGAAGAACCTCGCTCCGCCCTGCTCACGAAAGTAGTCGCGGCCCTCTAGCATCTCTTCCAGCTGCATGAGTGCTCTGTCCTCAGCCATATGCATCAGCTCCCGCTCGGAGTCCGTCTGATCATCGATGCCCAAGAGATGCAAGATGCCATGTATCATCACACGGTAAAGCTCCTGCTTGAACGGCACGCCCAGCTCCTGCGCATTTGTCGCGACAGTGTCGATGCTAATGAGTATATCGCCATAGATTGCATCGTCGCCCTCCTGCTCACTTTCGCGAGGGAATGTTATGACATCTGTATAGTAATCATGCTGGAGAAATGCTTTATTTGCTCTCAGGATACCCTCATCATCAGTGTACTGAAAGTTAATCTCTCCGACCGTGCGATTCATCTCCTCGCATACACGACGCATCCAACGGTTGGCGATTTGTCGCCTAATCGGTGGCATCAACAGTTCGTTGTCCGAATAGTAATTAAATTGCATATCTCGTCTCTATAAATCTATCTGCATGCAGGCATTGCTTGCAATCTTGTGAGGCTGTTGACTTTGGCAGTCTCGCATGGTATTGCAAAGGTAATGCTTTCTTTAGACTTACAAAGCGTATCGAGAGGCTCTTCCCAGGACTGACGCATTATACCCTGTATTCTAGGAGCTGTGCCTGACGCCAACCAAGGAATAGATGGATTAAGTCTTGCCACATAGCGCTATGGACTCACATTATAGCTACTCCTAGATCTCCATTGAGGTTAATTCCTCGGAGCAAAAGCCCAAAGAAACCTACCCCGTATAATGCGTCAGCCCTGGAGGCCCTTCCGCTCCGCAACTCTCACGAGTAACGATTTGCGAGGTCAAGGAATCTGACTATATGATGCATCATTCGACCCAAAAATGTAACTTCGCACGATAGAAGGAGCAACGGTACAACGGCATTACTAAGCGTGCCTGCAAACTACTTTGCCTTTCCATTTTTTGCCACTATAACCTCAACCATATTCTCTTATGAAAGCAAAACCACCTTTATTACTGCTCGGTCTCATGACCTTGCTCGGCTTAATGAGCAACCCTCTAAGGGCTCAAAGCGATGAACGACCCGTAGTCACGATCTATACCAACTGGGAGAGTGACCAAGAGGGAGACATCAATTTGTCTCTCTCCGGCTCTGAAAGCGACTTTGAAACTACGTACATTGACGCTGGCTATGGCAAGAAGAAGCCTAATGACGTAAATCAAGATGGCTCCATACCAGCAAAGGGCAATATCATCAAGATTTATGGTCGCTTTGAGGGTATCGGCACGCCCATGGACATTACAAAAAAGGTAGACGTAGCTCCAAACGACTTTATCAAGGAGATCAACATCTCTCTGACTACCCTCGATGAGCAGCCTGACCTAAGTAAGTGCCAAGCTCTCACACGCCTCACCATGATGGCTTGCGAGCTCAAGAGCATCGACTTTAACAAAGTTCCAGCCTCTATCACTACCCTTCAAGTACTCATAAACGATCTCTCCGAGATAGTCCTACCTAGTATGCCTAACCTCGAGGAGCTTAGTGCAGGCTCATGCCCCAATATGAGCAAGCTCGATATCACTGGAGCGCCTAATTTGACTAGACTCGACATAGGGGGCTCACCTATGCTCAAGACCTTGGATCTATCTAAGAATCCTAACCTAATCTACCTCGCAGCATACGATTGCGATCTAGCAGATATAGATCTCTCTCATTGTAATAGTCTAGAAAACATATCGCTCTCTGGCAATAAGCTTTTGCAGCTCAAACTAGGGAGCACAGAAGGTATAGAGATCCTTGAATTGGCAAACAACCAACTCGCTGCGATCGATCTGACTAAGATGCCAAAGCTGAAGTCTCTCAGCCTGCGGGCAAACACGCAAATTAGCTCTATCGATCTTTCAAACAATTCCGAGCTAATGATCCTTACAGCAGACAGTACAGAAATCAAAGAGATAAAGGTCAATCACCTAAAGAATCTTGAGACGCTCGACCTCGGCGCTACACAGTTGTCCAAGCTCGATATATCTGGTATGTCTGCACTCCAAAACGTATCCATAGAGTGCTGCTACTCAGTTACCGAGATCAACTTTGCAAACGCTCCTCTACTGACCAACATATTAATCGATGGGAACAAGCTCTCCTTCGATCAAACTGCACAGATGGCCAAAGACCTTCCGGAAGCTGACATTCAGATGGGACCCTTCATCGGAGTCTATTCCCAAGGGGACCCTAGGGAGGGCAACCTCATGCACGAAGAGGCTGTCAAGCTATGCCGTGAAAAGAACTATGCGGTAATGCAGAGAGACAGTGAGGGCGAAGTGTCAGACTATAACGGTATCCCTGCCTCCATTGATCCGATCACAGCGCCCAAGCTGAGCTATCGTGATACGGGAGCGCAGATCGTAATAGATCTAAGCACTATAAATAAGAGAGTCTCTGCCGCACACCTCTATAATATGAGTGGTGAACTGATCCGGAGCTACGAGCTCTCTGGCGGATCCCTCGAAATAGACAAGAAGGAGCTTCGGCAAGGGACCCACTACTTGATCCACATAGAGGGGATAGGGTCGCTCGTACTGCATCTCTAACCCAATCAGCTAGAGAAGGCAACCTCCCTTTGTGGGAAGTCGGACTGGGACTGCAAACTTAATCTAGTCCGACCCACAAGGGGTCGACCTGCTACCACATTCGCCTATCCGTCGGTCGTTCGGGGCGGTGTCCCCTTCGACCAACGGCTACGATGCATCGGACCTCCGCGAGGTCCCTTTTCGCAGGGCAGTTGTCGCCCTATACTATCAGACAGCAACGATAACGAGAGAAGGCATCCACCCCAGACGAGGAGCAGATGCCTTCCTTATTATATATGTGTACAACTGAAAGGGCGTTGAAGCCCGTAGCTTGTAGCGCAGCGTTAGAGTAGGCGGATCGAGGTGATCGTATTTGAGGAGAGCTCTGCCTGGGTACCCTGTACGTTGCCAGAACCCTTGAGGGCTACTGTACCAAATGTGTTTTTGATCATACCGGTCTTGCGGTCGAGGACGATGTTGTCTATGCCATTGCCCTCAATGACTAAGCCCTCTACAGTAGCGATTGACCGTAAAGGACTCCCCCTGCGCTATAGGCTCTGCAGGGAAGAATGCAGGAACCATTGCCATCGAGAGGGCAGCTTTCTTGACTATGTCATCTACATTTACATTCCCGCCCTCAGGCTCTCCTAGGGGCTTAAGCTTAGCGTCCACCCACTGAGTAATCTTCTGATTGAGTACCTTACGTATCTGATTATCTCCTTCGTCTTTAGCCTCTGAGTCAGTATCTACATTTATTTCTTGCCCCATAGAGCTGGAAGAGGAGATCTGGATACGATCGATATTGAGCTCCATCAGGTAGTTGCCATCCTTGACGTCAAGGACCTTATAGGTATAGGTGACAGTTTGGGCTTGCTTGAGCTCCATCTGCTGACCCATCATAGAGATAGTCATAGGATTGTTGGCTGTCACCTGATAGGTGAAGGTCTGCCCCTTCTCGAGGTTTAGACGCAGATCATACTTCTCCTGTGCGAAGACTGAGGTCATCACACCAAGTAGTAGCAGGGTGGATAGAATGAGTTTCTTCATAGTTTTATTGTGGTTTGATTATACGTTGTTTACTTGACATTGTGCAGGTCATGCCCCATGCGCACCTTCTTGGTATGCAGGTAGT
>QWCB01004332.1_pt1 | contig 10064 bp, 7 predicted proteins | sample 1972511 | NCBI WGS metagenome assembly QWCB01 (sample SAMN09866719, study PRJNA288562) | Human gut metagenome isolate term5_stool, whole genome shotgun sequencing... | isolation source: gut | host: Homo sapiens | place: USA: California
GGGAGAAGGGAGGAAACTGCGAGTCTCGAAGAGAAAACCGTAGGTTTTTTCGAGAGACGTTAATTGCGTTAAAGCCCTAGCCGAAATCTTTGATTTCGTAGCAGGTCTTATGCAAAGAGTTCCAAAGAAGCCGAGCATTGCGAAGGCTGATTTGCAGAACTCGACTGCCATACTCCCTCGTAGAAAAAGATTTGAAGAAAAAAGAATAGGTTTTGGTTATGTATAGGATATTTAATATTTTACTTTTTTGTCTTAAGTAGGTTAAATATAGGTCAGATCCTTCGACTTCGGCGGTCGAAACTGCCTTCGCTCAGGATGACTATTTGGAGGAGTGGACCCCACTATGGTGACTGTCTTCCCTAAGATTTTCTCAATAGAGCCTCTCGGCTGTGGAACCTAGAAGGTTCCGCTACGAGTATGAATTGGTATTTATGTTGTCCTACGGTTTCGCCTGAGTTGAGAGAATGTAGTACCAGGTTTAATGGAAGCTGGTAGCTTCTGCTACGAACCAAAAACTTATTCACACAAAAAAAGAACCTTGATTAAGGTTCTTTTAAAATCATTTTCTATTTTATATAGTTTACTAATCTACCGATCTTTTCTATTTCTATCTCTACTTTATCTCCCGATTTTAAATATTTCGGTGGATTAAATCCTGCTCCAACTCCTGATGGTGTACCTGTAAGCACAATGTCTCCTGGGAATAGTGTCATGCCCATGGATAGGTCTACGAGGATCTTTTCTATATCAAAGATGAATCTACTGGTGTTTGAATCTTGTCTTAGTTCTCCGTTAACCCAGGTCTTTAAGGATAGATTTTCCACTTCTCTCTTGGAGAGTTCTTTTACGATTGGGCCCATTGCTAGAAATCTATCTAGGCTCTTGCCCTTGGTCCATTGTCCAAATTTCGTCTGTAATTCTCTTGCGGAAAAGTCATTTGCCACTGTAAATCCCAAGATATTTTCCCATACTTCGTAGTGTTTTAAATCTTTGCACTTATTCTTTATTATAAGCGCCAGTTCCCCTTCGTAATCAGCGCATTGTGTCGGTGCTTCTTCTATGTTTAGGGTGTCTCCTGTTCCTATGATCCTGTCTATATTCTTGGTAAAAAATATGGGTGACTTTGGGATTTCATCTCCAAGTTCTTTTATTTCTACTGCGTGGTCCAGGTAATTTTTGCCGACACAAAATATTCCCCTTCTCGGGTTTTCTATCGGTGGCAAGATTTTTACTTCTTTTATTGATTTTCTCTCTATTCTATAGATGGTTTCTATTTTGTTTAGTTTGCTTCTTTGAAGTTCATCCATTTCTATAAATTTAAGGAGGCTATCTATTCCGTAGAGTCCGCCTAAATCATAGATATATTCTCCATCAAGTATGCCGAAGCTCTTCTCGCCATTGGATTCGTAGGATATATAATCACTCATATTTTTTCAAAATCTCCATAAATTCTTCGCCGGTTATGGTTTCTCTTGTCAATAGGTAGTTTGCTATTTCGTGAAGTGCGTTTATATTTTCTTTTAATATGTCTATCGCTTTCATGTGAGCTGTTTCTATGAGTTTCTTAACTGCTAGGTCTATGTCGTAGGCAGTCTTGTCGCTTACGGTCATGGTTGCATCTCCACCGAGATATCTGTTATTTACTTCTGCCATTGCCACAAATCCAAATTCTTCGCTCATTCCAAATCTTGTGATCATGGATTTTGCGATCTTGGTTGCTTGTTCTATGTCGTTACTTGCTCCTGTGGTTGCTACTCCAAAGATGAGTTCCTCTGCGGAACGTCCTCCTGTCAAGGTTACGATCTTGTTAAATAGTTCTTCTTTTGACATTAAGAATTTTTCTTCTTCGTCAACCTGCATGGTGTATCCCAATGCTCCAGATGTACGCGGAACTATGGTTATCTTGTGTACCGGTGCAGAGTTACTTTGTTTTGCTGCTACTAGTGCGTGACCAACTTCGTGGTAGGAAATAATTTCCTTTTCCTTTGAAGATATAACTGCATTCTTTCTTTCGTATCCTGCTAGCACAACTTCCACAGATTCTTCTATATCTTTTTGAGTCATGGCAGTTCTACCTTGTCTTACAGCTCTTAGCGCCGCTTCGTTAATCATGTTGGCAAGGTCTGCTCCAGATGCGCCTGCTGTTGCAAGGGCGATCTGTTTGTAGTCGATGCTTGCTTCTCTTCTCACCTTCTTGGCGTGAAGTTTTAAGATTTTTTCTCTTCCCACTAAGTCTGGAAGTTCCACTGGTATTCTTCTGTCGAATCTGCCTGGTCTTAGTAACGCTGGGTCTAGTGAGTCTGGTCTATTTGTCGCCGCAAGGATTACTACTCCAAGCTTGGAATCGAATCCATCCATCTCTGATAGAAGTTGGTTAAGGGTTTGTTCTCTTTCGTCGTTGCCGGAGAATCCTGCTCCGTCCCTCTTCTTACCAATGGTGTCGATTTCGTCGATAAACACGATACAAGGTGCTTTTTCTTGAGCTTGTTTAAATAGATCTCTTACCTTTGCAGCACCAAGTCCTACGAACATCTCTACGAATTCAGAACCTGATATGGAGAAGAATGGTACATTTGCTTCCCCTGCCACTGCTTGAGCAAGGAGTGTCTTACCTGTTCCAGGAGGTCCTACTAGTAGGGCTCCCTTTGGAAGTTTCGCTCCGATATCTGTATATTTCTTTGGAGAGTGTAGGAAGTCTACCAATTCTTTCAAGGCTTCCTTGGCTTCATCTTGTCCTTCAACATTGTCGAAGGTTATTCCGTCTGTGCTCTTTACATATATTTTTGCGTTGCTCTTACCGAAACTCATCGGACCTACTCCACCATCGCCGAATTTTTTAAATAGAGTTCGAGATAGGAGCTGTCCCATGACTACAAATAGCACCACCATGGAAACCATGTAGATTATATTTCCAAGTATAGGATTTAGTTGCGCCGGGAATACTCTGTCCGTCTTAGCTCCAGACTCTATAAGTCTGTTTGCAAGGAATGGATCTTCCATTCTGATGGTTTTGTTGATGACATTTTTCCCATCTGTCTTTAGGGTGAAGTTGATTTCTCTATCTTTGACTTCAACTTCCTTTACCTTTTCATCTTTTAAGTATCTCGCAAATGTAACGTAGTCTACATTATTTATCTTCTCCTCTTGTGGACCATTGAAGTAAGGTCTTATGAAAAGAGGAACGGCAAGTATTGCTACTACCGCGATTATATAGTAGGCAAGTTTAAACTTGTTTACTCTGTTGTCTTTTTTGATAATATCACCTCATTTAGTATTTATTATATTTTACCTTATTTTACCTTTATATGCTATGAAATTTATTTAAAATATTTTTCACTTTAAATATACCCAAAATAATTCCATTTGAATAGAGGTGATTTAGGTGGTATAATAGTCTTTAAATTATTTTAATTCATTAACTAATAAAAGGGGTGAAAGAGGAAGGGTTAGCCCAACCTAAAAAAATGACAGAAAAAAATAAGAAGAGAGATTCATTTAGAAGTCAATGGGGATTCATCCTCGCATGTATCGGCTCGGCTGTGGGCATGGGAAATATTTGGATGTTTCCAATTAGAGTTCACAAGTTCGGCGGATTTACATTTTTAATTCCATATATATTTTTTGTAATCGTAATTGGATATTCAGGAATAATAGAAGAGATGGCTCTCGGTCGTGGACTTAAATCCGGTCCGAGGGGTGCATTTTTAAAAGCGACAGAAAGACGTGGCTCACAAATTGGTAAGTACATAGGACTTATCCCCGTTTTAGGTTCCTTTGCAATTGCAATTGGATACACCGTTGTAGTAGGATGGATCATCAGATTTTTAGTAGGATCAATTACCGGATCCATGATAGACGCACCGGACTCAGGTGCATACTTCGGTGCCATTGCAGGTCCATATGGTTCACTTATTTGGCATGCAGTTGCAATCATAATCTGTATCGTCATCATGTCCTACGGAATCGGCTCTGGAATAGAAAAAGTTAACAAGGTAATGATGCCGGCATTTTTTCTATTCTTCATAATACTTGCCATAAAAGTTGCTATGCTTTCCGGATCAGAAGAAGGATATAGATTTTTATTCTCTCCAGATTTTTCTGAACTTAAGGATCCACAAATTTGGATCTACGGACTGGGACAAGCATTCTTCTCCCTATCACTAGCAGGATCTGGAACGGTAGTCTACGGTTCATACCTAAGTGACGAAGATAATATTCCATACTCTGCAAAGTGGACGGCGACATTTGACACAATCGCCGCAATGCTTGCAGCCATGGTAATCATCCCTGCAATCTACGCATTTCAAGTGGAAGCTGCAGGTGGACCACCACTTATGTTTATCATCATGCCATCCATCTTTAAATCCATGGTGGGAGGCAGAATTTTTTCAGTGATCTTCTTTATCGCAGTGCTTTTCGCAGGAATAAGTTCTCTTATAAACCTATATGAAACTCCCGTTGAAATGCTAGAAGAAAGATTTGGAATTGGTAGAAAGACTGCAACCATTATTATATTAATTATAGGTTTCGTAGTTGGAATTGGAATCGAAAACGGCGACGTACTAGGCGCATGGATGGATGCTGTATCAATCTATGTCATACCACTAGGCGCACTTCTTGCAGCCATCATCTTTGGATGGGTACTCGATAAAGAATTTGCAATTAGAGAAATATTTAAAGGAACAGGCAGAAAAGTTGGAGAAAATGAGCTTATCTACACATGGATTAAGTATGTCTACGTGGGCATCTCCCTAGCGGTTTATTTAATCGGAATATTCTGGGGTGCAATAGGTTAAAATTTTAAAATTAATTCTTAAGAATAGGTTCGCCTATTCTTTTTTTGAAATTCTATAAGATTTAATTAAAAAATCTGCACAGTTCATTTTATTTTAGTGAATAAATGTGACTTTGTGTTATAATATTTTAAAAGGGGTGTGATAATTTGTTTTGCCCAAACTGCGGAAATAAAGTAGATCCGAAGGACAATTACTGTAAGATTTGCGGAAAAAATCTGAAAAATGTAAAAGTAAAAATCGTATCTGAGGACAATGGCATAGATAATATTGGGGATCCTAAAGACAAAACAATCGTTTTTAAGCCCATTAAAAATATAGATTCCATTGAAAATACAAAAGAGCTTAAAGAAATTATTAAACAGGTCGATGAGACTGTAAAAAATAATATCGAAAACTTTACAAAGGCTTCTGAAAAGACCTTGGCTGAAGAAAAGAAACTTCGCGAAGAGATAGACAGAAAACTTAAAGCTTCAGAAGAGGAAGCTAAGAAAAAAGCAGAATCTGAAAAGGCTAAAAAAGAAGAAAAAATCGAAGAAACTGCAAAATCTAAAAGTTCTAAAGAATCTAAGCCAAAAGAATTAAATAAAGATTTAGAAAATGAACCTAAGAAGAAATCCAAATCTCTAAAAGAAAGATTTATGGATTTTATCAACGAAGAAGATGAATTTTCTATATTTGAAAAATCTCCAAACAAGGAAGACATCAATATGACTTTGACCGATATTACACCGGTTAATATCGAAGATACTATGTCCATTCCAAAGGCTGAGATAGAAGCTAGACTTAAAGAAGCGGAAAAATCAGAAGATTCTACTAAGGATAATAAAGATAATTTCAATAAAGCTGAATCTGTAAAGAAAGAATCTAAGACTGAGCCAAAGTCTGAAAAAACTGAAAAAACTGAAAAAACTGAAAAAATAGAAAAGGTAGATAAAAAAGGTTCAAAGGTTCAAAAAGACACTAGAGATTTCAGAGAAATAAAGAGATCTGAAATTGAAGAAAAATCTAAAAAAGAATCACAAGAAACTAAAGAAGAAAAAATCGAAGAGGAAGATTTAAAACACATCTCTTCAAAGGAATTTTTCGATGAAGTTAACCGCGCCTTAAAGGAAAATCCAGATATTTATGTAGAAGATGAAAAGAAAGAAAAATCTCTATTCTCCTTCTTCAAATCTTCTAAATCAGATAAAAAAAATAAGCCTAAGGAAAAAAAGGTTAAAACTATAAAAAAGGACGCTTCTAAAAAAGAACTTCATATTAATAAAGAAGAAGCAAAGGAAGCCATCGAAAATATAGATGATAAGGCTAAGGGATTTCTATTTAAACTTGAAAATAGACTAAACTTCAACGACAAAGGACTAAGAAATGGAATAATAGGTATAGTTTATCTACTAAATGTGCTTGCGGTTATGCTTGCAGTGCGCAAGGTATCCATCGCAATCTTTGTACTACCACTTCTTAGAATTCTTCTAACCCTTGCAGAACACTACTATCCACTAGATATTGCAACAAATAAGGTTTCTTTTGTAACGGATCAAGAGGAAGTGAACCAAAAATCATTCGTCAACTGGGCAGTATGCCAAGTACTTGTGTTTGTGCTCTATATAATTAACCCAATCGGCGGAATATTCCACTTCACAATCCTTGAATCCATCACACCGGGAATACTACCAACCATTATCCTATTCCTTGTAACCACATTTATAGCTACAAGTCTCTACAAAGATAGAATAGGAAAAGATAAGATAGATTTCATCGGATGGTACCTAGTGCCATTTATCCTATTTGAAATGCTCATGAAGATACTATTTCTATTGGTGGATTTCTTAACCAGATCATTTCTAATATAAAAATAAAAGAGGTCAACTGACCTCTTATTTTTTTACCTTTTCAATACTTATAATCTCATGATTAGAATCGAAATTTACCACATAATCGGATAGAGATTTCGTCGGCTCTATAAATTTCACATCGTTTAAATCGTTGATACCATCCCAGTATTTCTTAGATTCCCTTTCAATATCTTCATCACTCATGCTCTTAAAAGGATAGAAGAAATTATTTTCGTCATGGCACTCATCAATGTGAAAATGCACTCGCTTTAAGTACCAGTTCCAAGTATTTTCCTTGTCCGTATCAAGAAAGAAAACTAAATCGTAAAAATCTTGGAATGAAACCTCGTCCTTGTTGTTATAAAAAATATTTACACCTTCCACGATATTTATATCGCATACCTCGTAGGTTTGAAACTTGTCCAAAATATCGTAGGTGGTGTGGGAATAAACGGGATGCTCTACATTCTTATTATTTTTAATATTTAAAAGAGCATCTCTAAACTTATCCGAATCGTAACTCTTTGGAAAACCACGAGGGTCCTCAATCTTTTTAGATTCTAAATCCCTGTTGCTGTAGAGAAAATGGTCGGTGGATAGAATATTTGAAGAGTATCCATTTTCTTCTAATAGATCGTGAAGCTCTCCTGCAAAGGTGCTCTTGCCTATGGAAACCCGTCCGGTCACACCGATTATTATTGGTCTTTTTTTGATATTTTTAATGATATTTAGAATTTCTTCTTGACTCTTAATGTTCAAAACAATCTCCTTTGTTTTATTATAATTTGAAAAGTTATGTTTAAAGAAAAATTAGAAAAGATTTATTTTTGTAGCGGAAGCTACCAGCTTCCATTAACCTAAATACTAAATTCTTTTTAATCAGGCGAAGCTATCCCCGTAGCGGAAGCATTTTGCTTCCACAGCCGAGAGGCTCTGCACAGGCAAACTCTTTTGATTTATAGAATTTCTAAAGGTCTGTCCTTATGTATTGTCATCCTGAGGGGCAGTCGAGTTCAACAAATCAGCCTGCACTTCGCTTGGCTTATTTGGAACTCTTTGCACGAGACCTGCAGCAATCTTCCCAACTACAGTCACTCTGAGCGGAAGAGCCGCTAGGCTCTGAAGTCGAATGGGTATAAGCTATATTTAACCTAGTCTTGTCAAATAATTCACCCATTCTTAACCTCACCAGGGTTATACCCGTTCGACTCGGAAATAAATTTCCTCGCTCAGGGTGACAGTCTTCATCGAGAAAACTATTAGAATACCCACATAACTGCATTGTAGCGGAAGCATTTTGCTTCCACAGCCGAAGACTCTGCACAAGGAAACTCTTTTGATTTATAGAATTTCTAAAGGTCTGTCCTTATGTATTGTCATCCTGAGCGAAGATTACGTAGTAATCGAAGTCGAAGGATCTGACCTATATTTAACCTAGTCTAGGCAACTACCAAAATTCTTTATCTATCCCCTATATGCAATCTTAACCGCTTCATCTTTTTCCAAGTTTTCTACAAATCTTTTCACATTTGGATAATCTTTCCAGGACTTTTCAAATTCGTCGGTCCATCTCACCATTACATAGGCATACGCATCAAGTACGCTTCTCTTATCATTATAGAGATAATCCTTCCCTTCAAGCAAATTATCCAAGCTTTTCATCGCATTATCTATCGAAATATATGCTGCTTTCAAAACATTTTCTATGGAAGTCTCATCTGTTGCAACGGTAAATCTTTCCGGTACATAGTATGGACCAAAAGCTGAATGGAATCCATTTAAAAACGAAGAAAGTTTGTTGTATTTAAACTCCTCTAATAAACCTTCGTCAGCACCTAGGTTCTTTTCTCTATGGGCATCTGCTATATATTTTAAAATAGCAGTGTTTTCTGTTAATATCTTTCCGTCTCCAATATCTAGCGCTGGCACAGTTCCAGCTGGGTTTATCTTTCTGTATTCTTCAGATTTTGTCTCTGCCTTCTCAACTTCGTAATCTGCACCCACCCATTCTAAAGCAATCCAACTTGCTATGGAACAACTCTTCGGCGTATAATATAGTTTCATGGGACCTCCTAATATTATAATTTAATTTATCTTTAGATACATACCCATGGAAAAATTATTTAATCGTTTTCACATAAAAGGAGAAATATGAAGAGAAAAACATTAGAAAATATATTTACAATAGTAGCATTTTTAGTTGCAGCATTTTTTATAGGATTCGCCTCCGGGCAGATAGTAAGCTACGCAAAGGAATTTATAGTTTTAGAAAGTGTACTTCTCAACAATATCTTTTGGTTTGCGGTGGTATTTTTATCAATCTACTTAGTAGTCATGATCCACATAATCTTCCACGAAGCTGGTCACATGATCGGAGGATTTATAACTAGCTATAGATTTTTATACTTTCGAATAGGCTCTACTACCCTTGTAAGAACGGATAGCGGATTTAAGATTAGAAAGTTAACAGTCCCAGGCACAGGTGGACAGTGCATTATGGTTCCACCAGAGATGAAAGACGGCGATTATCCTGTGGTAATATATAATCTCGGAGGAGGACTTATGAATATAATACTTTCATTAGTAGCTGTAATCATCATTAAAACCTATAGCCTAAATCCAGTGGCTCTAGGATTTTTAGAAATATTTGCAATAGTAGGAATCTACATTGGAATAGTAAACCTAGTTCCACTTAAAGTTATAAGTAACGATGGATCAAATATCTTTTACTTGAAAAATGATTTAGAAGAAAGAATAGCTCTCCATAAAATTTTAAACGACGAAGAGGATATAATAAATTGCGAGGAAGTCGAAGAGACTAGCTTGAATATCGACGAAGCAGATCTTTCCAAGACATTTATCCAAGGGATATTTATAAATAGGATGGAAGACAGATTCTACAAAATGGAGTTTGAAGAAGCGAAATACCTCGACGAAAAGCTTCTCGCGAAAGCAAAAATGAATATGACCTTTGAATTTATGGTCAAGACAACTCTATCCACCATCTACTTAATTGAAGGAAGTGTGGAGCAGGCAGAAGAGTTATTAAAAGATAAGAGCTTAAAGAAGTATTTAAAAAATAAATACGTGCTTCATGTAGAAATCCTAAACTACGCAAAAGAGAGGATTTTGGAAGGAAAAGATGGTAAGAAATTTATAAAAAGAATAGAGAAGATGAAAGATAAGTATATTTATCCTTCACATATGAAAGCCGCATTTGAGATAATGGATAAGATCGATGAAGTGGCGGATAGAAAAATCGATTAAGTAAAATGGAATGGGAGACCATTCCTTTTTTTTATTTGTGTCACATAAATCTACAAAATTATTTTATAAAATTTCAAAATTATAATAATTTAATAAACAAACAAAAAAGACGACATCTCTGCCGCCTTTATCTTTAATTAATTTTATTCGTAGGTTCCTTTTTTTAATA
>QWCB01007337.1_pt1 | contig 10064 bp, 10 predicted proteins | sample 1972511 | NCBI WGS metagenome assembly QWCB01 (sample SAMN09866719, study PRJNA288562) | Human gut metagenome isolate term5_stool, whole genome shotgun sequencing... | isolation source: gut | host: Homo sapiens | place: USA: California
AGAACAAGATGGAGCAGCTATGTCATTGGGCAACGTTTCTTCATTCCTGGATATCTATATTCAATATGATTTGGATCATGGTAAAATTGACGAGTCATTCGCTCAGGAGCTAGTGGATCAGTTTATCATCAAGTTACGTATGGTCCGCCATCTGCGTATGCAATCATACAATGACATCTTTGCAGGTGACCCCACCTGGGTGACCGAATCTATCGGCGGACGATTCAACGACGGACGCACCAAAGTAACAAAAACTTCTTTCCGCTTCTTACAAACACTATACAATCTGGGTCCGTCACCTGAACCCAATATGACTGTACTGTGGAGTCCGGAGTTGCCGGAAGGTTTCAAAGAATTCTGCGCACAGGTTTCTATCGACACTTCTTCCATACAGTACGAAAACGATACGCTGATGCGCGAAGTGCGTAACTGTGACGATTATGGCATTGCCTGCTGTGTGTCTTATCAGGCTATCGGCAAACAAATCCAATTCTTTGGGGCACGCTGTAATCTGGCTAAGGCTCTGTTACTAGCTATCAATGGCGGACGTTGCGAAAATACAGGAACTGTAATGGTGAAAGATATTCCTGTATTGACAGGAGACTTGCTGAACTTTGAAGAAGTATGGTCTAATTATAAGAAAGTATTAATGCAGATTGCACGTGTGTATAATGATGCGATGAATATCATTCACTATATGCATGACAAATATTATTACGAAAAGGCTCAAATGGCATTCATTGATACCGATCCACGTATCAATCTGGCATATGGCGTAGCCGGTCTGTCCATTGCCATTGACTCATTGTCTGCCATCTATACAAAAACGCCCGTCCTACCCTGTCACTGCTGACTATCACCTCTAATGTAATGTACGGTAAGAAAACAGGTGCCACTCCTGACGGTCGTGCCAAAGGGGTTGCTTTCGCTCCGGGTGCCAACCCGATGCACGGACGTGATAAGAACGGTGCCATCGCCTCATTGAGTTCTGTAGCCAAACTACGCTATCGTGATGCTCAGGACGGCATCAGTAACACATTCTCTATCGTACCAAAATCACTAGGGGTGGATCGGGAAACCCGTATAGAGAATCTGATAACCATGATGGACGGTTATTTCACCAAAGGGGCACACCACCTGAATGTAAATGTTCTGAACCGTGAAATGCTGGAAGATGCAATGGAGCATCCTGAAAAATACCCGCAACTTACTATCCGCGTATCAGGTTATGCCGTAAATTTCATCAAATTGAGCCGTGAACATCAGCTGGAAGTAATCAGCCGTTCTTTCCACGAAAGAATGTAACATCACATATACATTAATCGTAGGGGCGGGTTTTAAACCTGCCCTTACCAGTTTAAAAACAAATCATTATGATCAGAGTACATTCTTACGAGTCAATGGGGACGTTTGACGGTCCCGGCTTACGCTTAGTCGTATTTTTACAAGGATGCAATTTCCGATGTCTCTATTGTGCCAACCCCGACACAATTGACACCAAAGGTGAAAGTACGGAAACGGCAATAGACGAAATTGTGCATATGGCTGTCAGCCAAAAAGCTTTTTTCGGTAAAAAAGGAGGTGTGACTTTCAGCGGCGGCGAACCTACATTGCAAGCAAAAGCACTAATTCCGTTATTCCAGCGGTTAAAAGAACAAAACATCCACATCTGTATAGATACCAACGGCAGTATATGGAATGAGGAAGTAGAGGAACTGCTAAAATGGACAGACCTCGTATTATTAGATATCAAGGAATTTAATAATGTGCGTCATCGGCAACTGACAGAACGTAGCAACGAACAAACCATACGTACCGCTGAATGGCTTGAAAAAAACGGAAAACCTTTTTGGTTGCGCTACGTATTAGTTCCAGGCTATAGTTCCTTTGAGGAAGACATACGGGCATTAGGAGAGCACTTCAAGAACTATCACATGATTCAAAGAGTAGAAATACTACCTTATCATACATTAGGCGTACACAAATATGAAGCCATGGGAAAAGAATACAAACTGAACGGAATAAAAGAAAATACCCTAGAACAATTGGAAACAGCCAAAACGTTATTTGGTGAATATTTCAATACCGTATATTTAAATTAGAAAAGACAAACTTACCGTCTATCCGGTACTTAAGTTCCGTTAAGGAGATGAGCCCCATAATTTTCGCCTCATCTCCTTTTTATGTATAAGAAACAATATATTTATATCAGCACTACCATCACATCCCGTGCCCCATGAGCACCCATTACCAAGGCCTGCTCAATATCAGCTGTCTTTGACGGACCGGAAATAAAGGTTCCGAAACCATATTCGCCTGTATCTATCAGTTTATATGCTTCATGCATATTGTTCACAATCTTATTCTTATCTAGAAGAATAACCAACTTTTCGGCAATAAAATAAATGGCACGCTGCTTTACATCCTGCTCTATCCATACCGCACCATTCTCCGCAACCCCAATCTTTCCATCTATGACAGCCAAATCCGTCCCATTCAATTCTGCAGGATCTTCCAAATCATCGGGATTAAATGTTGCACAAGTAATACTCTTCAGATTAGAAGCGATGCGTTTGGCTCCAGGATAAGCTTTTTTAATGAAATCATTCACGTTCTCCTCTTTTTCCAAAAAAATGGCTTCTCCTCCTACTTGCTTCATGACGAAATAAAACTGTTCTACCTTACTGGGATAAGTCAATGCCATATCTTCCAATGGCTTTAAATCCGGTTTCTCATATTTTACATGTGTAGCACGCCGGATGCTCTGCAATATATCTTCTCTGCTGCTCATAATTTACTTCACTTTACCTTTCTTCCACATTTCATTGAAACTCTCCTTAGCAAATTTCGGCATTTCACGTCCTTTCCCCCAGTCATTCAATCCGTTATAGATAAGAAAACGCGGCACTCCGTTTACCAATGGCGCCCATTTTAATGCCATATTGAATATCGAAGGGCGGTTCATCATGAATTCCATGCCACCGGACATTACCTTTTTCATCCGGTCTGCCTTACCCAATTTATCCAAATCCTGGCGCCACAAATAGATCTGCTCCGCCAAATCCACTTTAGCCGGACATACAAACGAACAGGAATAACACAAAGAACAAGCCGACACATTGTCATAATAATGTAACGGCGCCTTCAACATCCCCAGGTTAATCCCGATAGGGCCGGGAATAAAATAAGTATAAGAGTACCCCCCACTACGTCTATATACAGGACATGTATTCATACAGGCTCCACAACGAATACAATTCAAAGTCTTGATATGCTTTGGGTCGGCTAATATCTTACTACGTCCGTTATCTACAATAATAATATGAAGTTCCCCACCCTCTCTAGGCTTTCGATAATGAGAAGTATATGTAGTAATGGGTTGTCCTGTAGCCGAACGGGCCAACAAACGGGTGAACACTCCCAATGATTCACGATCCGGCACAATTTTTTCCATACCAAAAGCCGCAATCTGTAATTTAGGCTGGGAAGTACCCATATCCGCATTTCCTTCATTGGTACATACCACAATCTCACCAGTAGAAGCTACAGCAAAGTTAGCACCTGTCATAGCCGCCTCAGCATGAATAAATTTCTGACGAAGATTTTTCCGGGCTGCATGTGTAAGGTAAGTAGGGTCAAAATTTCCTTTCTCCGTACCCATCTCTTGCTCGAAAAGCTCACCTACCTGTTCACGTTTGATATGAATAGCAGGTAATACAATATGGCTCGGCTTCAGATGCATCAATTGCAAGATACGCTCTCCCAAGTCGCTTTCTACCACTTCAATCCCTTTGCTTTCCAAAAAGGGATTAAGTTCACACTCCTCGGCCAACATGGATTTGCTTTTTATAAAATGCTTCACTCCGTGCTGGTTCAGAATATTGTAGACAATATTACAATACTCATCCGCATCCTTTGCCCAATAGACATGAGCTCCGTTAGCACGCGCATTGTTTTCAAACTCCACCAATAATTCGTCCAAATGGCTGTTACTATATAGTTTAGTAGCACATGCCATATTACGCAATTCCTCCCATTCGGGAACTTCTTTACTCAGTCTGTCACGCTTTGCCCTAACCAGCCAAAGTGTTTCGTCATGCCATGCGGCCTGTTTCTTGTTTTTCAGAAACTCCGCAGCTGCTTTTGAATGTTTCGTACTCATAATCCTGCCGCTAAGATTTCAACAATGTGCAATGTCTTGATAGGAAGTTTGTCACGGGCAATGATACCATTCTGATGCATCAGGCACGAACTGTCGGCCCCCACAATGTATTCAGCACCGGTAGCAATATGACGCATCACCTTGTCATGCCCCATCTGCACGGAAACCGCATCTTCCTCTACGGCAAACATACCGCCGAAACCGCAACATTCGTCTTTGCGTTCCGGTTCCACAACTTCCACTCCTTCTACTAAAGAGAGCAAATCACGCAATTTGCTGAAATAAGGAATATTAAGTTCGCTGGCAGAAGAAAGTTTCATCAATCTCACTCCATGACAACTGTTTTGCAGACTCACTTTATGTGGAAACTTGGCTTTCAACGAAGAAGGCTTGACGATATCATGAATAAACTCACAGATATCATATATCTTACCTTCGCTGGCACACCGATGTTTGTCTTCTTTCAACAGACGACTGTAGTTATCACGCACAAAAACGACGCAACTGGCCGAAGGGCCCACTATATAATCGTAATTCTTAAACTGTTCGTCAAAATGACGGGCCAAATCTACCGCTTTATTCTCGAAACCTGCATTCGCCATCGGTTGGCCGCAACAAGTCTGATTGAGAGGATAATCCACGTCCACTCCCAAACTTTTCAGCAGCTTGTACGAGGCTATCCCCACCTGCGGATATACCGCATTGATATAACAAGGAATAAATAAACCTACTTTCATTGTCATTAGTTAATATGTGTCCTATATTGAATAACAAAGTTAGAGGATATTTGTTAAGAAAACAACGAGATTTCTAACGAATAATGAAGCGGAATAGGTAAAAAAGCATAATATTGTGAGCAAAAGCCTTACTAATAAAAAAGTACTCCCCGCGAATCACTTCGCAGGGAGCACTTTTAACTAATAACTAACTTTGTGGTTTACGTAATTTCTATATGACTAACTTATAGTGCAAAGATAGAGGTTAGGGACCACATCCACAATCACTTCATTTAGGTATTCTATCTTATTCCACTCACCATTTGTAGGTATTATAAGTTCATCTTCACCTCGCTTAGTTCAACCAGTTTATTTACGATAGCGTAAATAGTCAATCCGGCAGGTGAATGTATTTGTAGCTTGCGCGCAATATTCCGACGGTGAGTTATCACCGTATGAATGGAGAGGAACAGTTTTTCCGCCGTTTCCTTATTTGTCATCCCACGTACCACGCAACAAATAATTTCTTTCTCACGCTGGCTCAACGCTTCCTGTTCGCCATCTGTTTCATCCACACCAAGATTCATCAGGTCTACTAACTTTTTATTTAAAACTTCGATGTCATCATATAGCGCTATACTCTCATCGTATCCCTTCAACAGATTGGTATCTGTGACTGAACACAACAACGAAACGCATTTGACAGATGCCTGTGGATAGTTCGATTTGAACTCGTCCACGTTAAACCATCCTCCGAAAGTAGGATTTATGATTAGAATATCCGGCTGATGTCCCTGCATACAATTTTGCAGTCCTTCAAGAGAAGTTATTTCCACCGGCTGTATTATAAGATCAGGCATGCGCTTCAGCACAGCCACAAGTCCGCTACGCACAATGACTGAAGTTTCGGCCACCGCAACGTGCACAAGTTCTGTCCGTTTCATTTCCCCTCCTTTTCCAGCCTAAGTACAGCAGGCACAAACAAGTAATCCTCTACGCGGCAATGAGATGCCAAATCTTGTTCACAACTGAATATGTCGAATAATACGGCGTTCAACAAATGGTTATTTCCTTTTGCCGGATAATATTTAATAATGATGTTTTTTAACTCAGTCAGTGTCGCATCTATCTGATCATGCCTGCGGGCAAACTGTGAGATACGGAATCCTCCCGTTTCTCGTCCCGTCATCAGATTCTCTACATAAGTAAACACATTCATATCTTCATAATCCATGTGTTTACGCACTTCTCCGGCATACTGATCAAAAAATTTCAGAATGAGAAATGCAACCTCGTTTTCCGTGGAACAATCTATAGCTTCTATCAATTTACGGCGTATGGTAGGCAGACAGAAATCAAGGAAATAATGATGTGCCTGTTTTAAATAATTCATCAATGAAGGCATAGAAATATCCTTCACATCATCCTCCATCCGGTCGCTATCTTCAATCATGAAGTTTACCACCGCAAGGAAAGTACGACAATCCACTCCATTTTCACGGCACACCTCCTGTACTGTCTTGTCTCCAAACCCTAACGAAAGATCAAAACGGCTCATTACCTGTAGCAATGTATAGTTATCACAGATAAGATAACTCATTTTGTCCGTCAGAGTATATTTACTTGTTTTATACATAGTTATGTTTTTTGTTTCTCTTTATGGCCGCAAAGTTACGGAAAATCACCAGGGTTATCAATCACTATAAATAGGTATTTTCTCTTGTACCCATAATTCCCGTTCAACCGGCCAATGCCAGTCTTTTAATTATACATTAATATATAGCCGTTAAGATAAGTGGCAAGAAGCAACCACAAAAGATAAGGAACAAAAAGATATGCCGAAGATTTCCTCACCGGATAACTTTCTATCATATAATAAATAACAAGCACATCCAGCACCAGAATATTTGCAAAACCTAGCAACGGACTCCGAAAATAAAAGAAGAAAATGCTCCATGTAAAATTAAACAGAAGCTGGAATCCGAATAATCTGATAATCATTTGTCGTCTTATTGTCCATATATGCCAAATCAACCCGATAGAAATTCCCATGCACAGATAGATAAAACTCCAAGCAATGGGAAAAGCTATATCAGGGGGGGTACAAGAAGGTTTTTCCAATGCAGGATACCAGTTGAGTATAGACTCCGACTGAAAATAAGAAGCAGTACAGCCTACACTAAAACAGATAAGTATAGCAATCAGTATGGGGATTATTCTTTTCATAAGGAGAATTATTTCTATTTATGCCATAATTAACAAACCAACCTCCGGATTTGTTGCAGAAACAGAACACTTCTCCCCTGCAGGTATCTAAAAAACGTGCTCCCATTCGTTCGCTTACGATGGGAGCACTTACAACACAAAAACTAAACTAGACTCGGAATATACTCTTTACCGAAAACAATCCGCCCCCGATCAAGCACCTTAATTTTACTCTTTTGCACTATAAACGAGCGATGTACACGAATAAAACGACTGGAAGGAAGCTTCTCTTCCATAGCTTTCATACTGATAAGTGACAGGATAGCTTTCGGCTCATCCTCCACATGTATTTTAATATAATCCTTCAACCCTTCTATATACAATATCCGGTCTAAAGCAATTCGGAGCAATTTATAATCACTTTTTACATATATACAATCATCCGCCTCATCGGCATCAACACCATTATCCGCCTTTTGTTTCAATGGACTGACCATGCGTGAAAACTCCAAACCGTTCAACTCGGGCATTTGAATATCAAGGAACAAGACATGCACCTCCTCGTGAAGAGGAATTTCTGTCATAGCTTGCACCGCACTGGAATACCTCCCTACCAACCGGAGGAAAGACGTTTTTTCCACATAGCTTTTCAGCAATTCCAAAGCCAGCGGCTCATCATCTACAATAGCACAATTCAGTATCATAAACTTTTAGTCTGTATAGTTAATATAGAAGAATATACCTGTCCGTTTTCACTGATCCCTTTTATCCATTCGTAATGTCCCGGATAAATCAGTTCCAACCGCTTGCTTACCTGTTCCAGCCCCACTCCACTTCCACTTTTATCTTGCCCGGACTTCGGATGATTGCTGTTAAGGATCTCACATCTCACCGTACCATCCGTATGCCCAAAGATAGAGATACTGATAAAACTGTCTACCGTGGGGCTGATACCATGCTTGAAGGCATTTTCTATCAGCGATATGAAAATAAGGGGAGCGATTTGCAACGCACCTCCAGAATCTGCCTCCAAATTCACACTCACTTCTACCTGCTGTGGCAAGCGGATACGCATCAGAGCTACATAATTACGGATAAAGTCCAATTCTTTTTCAAGCGGAACAAAAGTCTGCTGATTGTCATAAAGCACATGCCGCAACAATTTACTCAGCTCTTGTACTGCCTCTTGTGCCTTGTCACTATTAAAAGCAATCAAAGCATAGATATTATTTAATGTATTGAGCAGAAAATGAGGATTCAACTGGTTCTTCAAGTTTTTCAGTTCCGCTTCCGTCTTTTGTCTCTCCGCTTCTATCAACCGCTCTTCCGCCTGACGCCAACGCAGGCTGGTACGAATGGCCGCACCCAATCCGGCAACAAAAATCATCATCCCCATATCCCGCGCATAAAATATCCAACGGGGCGGAATATGACGTGCAAACTCAGGAGGCGGAGGAGCGCTTATACTTTCCAGAAATACATGAAGAAGCACACTCAGACAAAGTATCAGCACGGCATTGCTCAGAATATACTTACGCATTTCGTCCGTGAACATATAGCGGGGAACCAGACACAAGTAATTGACATAGAAGATAATAAAATAGCACAAAGGAACACAACTATGCCTCAAGAATTGGGCCAGATTGAAGCCGCTTCCACGGTCCATGAATACAAGCGGAAAGCCAAAAACGAGCAACCAACTGACAATATGGATACTCATTTCCAAAAAACGTCGTTGTGAAAATAACTGTTTCATACAGGCAAAGATAAGAAAGATTAGATTAGAAATAAGATTTCCATGATTCTTATTCCATAAAATAAGACTGGCAGGAATCAGTGAAGCAAAATTGATTTACAAAAAACATTATAAACAGATAATCGGGAAAAGACCGGAACCCAACTAGCATTCCCATAAATCAATTCTGCTTCACCCCCACACCTTTTCATCCCTACTCGTAACGCAAAGCGTCTATCGGATCCAAATCTGCAGCTTTCTTCGCCGGATACCATCCGAAAAACACACCGGTGACGGTACATACCAGAAATGAAAGCAACACACTCCAAGGCTGGATAAATACAGGCCAATGTGCTATCGTTTTAATCATAAAACTGGCTCCACAACCGATAATCACTCCTATCAGCCCCCCCGTGATACTGATCAGGATAGCCTCTATCAGAAACTGGCTCAGGATATCTACTCCTCGAGCCCCGACCGACATACGCAAACCAATTTCACGAGTACGCTCTGTTACAGACACATACATGATATTCATGATACCGATACCACCGACCACCAAAGATATACCGGCAATACAAGCCAACAAGGTAGTCATCAGGTCTGTTGTAGTGTTGAGCATACTACTCAGCTCCTGCTGGGTGCGGATGGTAAAGTCATCATCATCCGTTTCTTTCAGCTTATGTTCACGACGCAGAATGGTCGTTATCTCATCTACAGCCTCATCGGTCATATCTTCTGTCAGAGCCGAAGCAAAAATTCCACTTAGGTAAGTCTGTGCCAGCAATCGTTTCATCACCGTACTGTAAGGAGCCAGTACCACATCGTCCTGGTCCATGCCCATCGAGTTATACCCTTTTGATTTCAGCACACCAATTACCCGGAAAGGAATTTGATTACAACGAATCACTTTCCCTATCGGATCCGATCCGTCGGGAAAAAGATTATCGACAATGGTTTTACCGATAACACAAACCTTGGCTGCCGTACGGATGTCATTCTCGGTAAACATCTCCCCCTGTTCCACGGTGAGCTGACGTATGGTAAGATAATCCATACTTACACCACTCACCGAAGACGGGTAGTTGTTGGCCCCCGCAACAAGTTGTCCCGAAGAAGAAACGTTGGGACTAATGCCGGAGAGATTAGTACACTCTTCGCTCAACTTTTCATAATTTTCCAGTTTCAGTGTCTGCATGGCCGAAGGGTCTTGGCGGACCCCTCCACGCATCTCTGCTCCCGGATG
>QWCB01005840.1_pt1 | contig 10059 bp, 9 predicted proteins | sample 1972511 | NCBI WGS metagenome assembly QWCB01 (sample SAMN09866719, study PRJNA288562) | Human gut metagenome isolate term5_stool, whole genome shotgun sequencing... | isolation source: gut | host: Homo sapiens | place: USA: California
CTTGCTGCTCAACAGAGCTGTATATGTTTGATTGGAAATGCAACGCTGCATTTCCTTAAAAGACAGATGCTCTTTATTGGCATAGAGAATATAGAACATTCGTTCTTCTGTGCTTTTGCATCGGCAAAGAATCTCAATATGATTAGACAATGTTGTCAGTTCCAATATCTGGGGCATTTGTCCAGATGTCGGCTGGACTAATTGTGCAGATGCCGTCTGCACAATTACAGCCGTTTCTTGTGTTGGCTGGTTCGCTTGAATTTGTGCAGTTCCTGGCTGCACAAATTCAGAGTTCAGATACTTTTCTACAGTTACGCTGAATGTTTCCGATGAATATTCATCATAAAACATCACCATATTGTAAATGCTTCTCCGACTATAGCCCTTAATGTCTGGACGCCGGGAACGGATATATTCGGATAACTGCGTTACAACCTTGCTTCCCCATTCCTCGCTTTTCAGTTTGGCAGATACATAGCTGCCCACATGCCAAGCCGTGAACAAAAGTTCATTGTTTACAGCTCTTGATGCACGACCTTTATGTTGGAGAATGATGTCTATGATTTCTCCAAACTGTTGTTCCATTGATATGGCTACCTTATTGTTCTCCATACGCTCAATCTTCATTTATGTTTGCGAGCAAATTTTCAAGTTCTGCTACAGCCGTACTTATCGTTTGGCTTTTATCTTTTATGTCTGCCATCAGTTCAGCCAATGAACGTTCGTCCGCCTCACCACCTTGTTTTATCCATGTGATGTCGAGACTTGTCTTGTCTCTGGCAATGATCTCATCTACCGAGTATTTGCGCCAACGACCTTGCGGATTATTCTCTGCATCGTAGGTTTCTACCCGATTGTTGTAGCAGGAAACAAAATCATCCAAGTGATGGCGTTCCAATTTATTTGTTGCCAAGGTGTGCTTTACATCGGTACGATAATCATAAAACCATATTTCTTTGGTCGGCTGTCCTTTACTGAAAAACAGCACATTGGCTTTCACACCTTGGGCATAGAAGATACCTGTAGGCAAACGCAAGATAGTATGCAGATTGAAATCTTGCAATAAGCGTTTACGGATAGTTTCACCTGCCCCAGCCTCAAAAAGGACATTGTCGGGAAGCACCACAGCAGCACGTCCTCCGGTTTTGAGCATAAGCATCATGTGCTGGAGAAAGTTTAACTGGTTATTCTTGCCTTTCATGTAGTCGTAAGCTGTAAGCAAAAATCCACCAGTACCACAAGCAGGGTCGCAAACGGTTTCTCCAATTTGCGGATTGATGCAATCCACCATTGCCTGAATTAAAGGACGAGGGGTAAAATACTGTCCGGCACCGCTTTTCTTGTCTTGTCCGTTCTTTTCAAGAATACTCTCGTAGATAGCACCTTTCACATCACCATCCATGATGAGCCATTGCTCTTCATTTATCATAGTGATGACCTTTTTTAGATAAACTGGCTTGTCTATCTTATTCTGTGCTTTGGTATAAATAGTGCCTATTAAATTGTCCTGTTCGCTAAGCTGTTTAAGTGTTTCTTCGTATTGCTTGACCAGATCTAATCCATCAAGGGAAATCAAATCCGCCCACTGGTAACCAACCGGAATTGCAGATTCTTCTCCAAATATTTCTACATTCTCGGCATCCATCTTCAAAAACTTCTTGGTGAGTGATTGCTCTGTTGTGTTATTTGCTGCCATAATTTATGCTGCTTTTCTTAATACTACAAATGTGTAAAGTGAATAAAGTGCTTCATCTGCTTTCTGCATATTTCCAAATGCCCGTATCATTTGGGCTGCATGGGTCGCATCATCTTCACGAATATCCCTGACCGTACAAGCTCCGTTAGAAGCGATGTAATCTACAATACGACTGATTACTTCACGCTGCTTGTCGGTTATTTCACGCTGATTTTGTCCTAACCATAGATTGAAATATTGCTTGGATGTAGTAACTACGCTGTCCAATCTCTCAATTTGGCGGAAAGCAAAACGTACCAGTTGTATGAGGTTTGTCAAAGCATCACTTTCTTCTTTTGTCGTAGAACGCTTTACCTTGCCTGGAGATAGAACTGCATACGAATTCCAAATTTGTTTTGGAGCAAAATGGTTGTTTGCCATTTTGAGTTTATGCTCCAAATCTTTCAACATTGAATAAGTTATCGGCTCGCCTTCATTGTTATAGATAATGCGAAGAGCCTCTATTTCATCTGCATTCTCTCTGCAAAATTCCTCAAATGCCTCCGTTGTACATTTGGCCTCCTCAATGGAGAAACCTTTTGAGATAAGCGTATCTTCTCCGGGCATTAGCGGCAGAAAGTTCCTTCATGTCATCACGAGATAAACGGGTAAACTCTTTCCGCTGCGAATCATCCGCTTTATTATAGATTCTGGCAAGTGTGGCAGCAAGTCGTTTGAGATATTCATCAGGAATATAGCCGTGACTGATACGCTCTAACAATTCTTTCAGAGTGATAGTTTTTGTGGTCGGTTCATCGCTTGCTGTCGGAATTGTCATTTCATGTTCCGTTACGCCTACAGCATCAACCAAATAAAAACAATCCTTACTGAATGCATTCGGAGTGACATTGCGCAATTGCTCATCGCCTATTGTACGCACTCCTCGTCCTTTCATCTGAATATACAACGGCAATGATTCCACATCACGCATGAACATTACCACTTCCAACGGCTTTACATCCGTTCCTGTAGCAACCAGTGTGCAAGTCACAGCTATACGGAAATCCTTGTCATTGCGAAATTGGCGTATCAGTTCGTTGCTGTCACCTGCCGAATAAGTGATTTTCTGAACAAATCTGTCATCAGTCCGCCCAAACACTTCTTTAGCTATTTGTACGATATTTGTGGCATGGGCTTCATTGAGAGCGAATATCAAGGTTTTAGGAAGATAATCCATGTTCGGCTCACGCTGTGGGTCATTGAAGAGTTCTGTGTAAACCACATCCCGATAAGTCGAAAGAATCAACTTTATCTGTGCCGGATTGATGATACTCCGGTTAAGTTCCTTATTTGTATAGGTTTTGGTTTCCTTATTGCTTACAGTCTTGACCTCACCCGTATATCTTGTTTCTTCTTTAAATTTCTCGCCCGCCAATATAGCTCCGCCTGTTTCCGTGACCTGTGTTTTTATTCTATACACCCGACAATCCACATTCACACCATCAACGATACTCTTCTCCAATGTATAGTTGACAATGCGATTGTTGTTGAAAAATGCCATTGTTTCTGGAATAGGCGTTGCTGTCAAACCAACCAATCTTGCAGTGTCGAAATACTCTAACACCTTACGCCAGTTCCCATAAATGGAGCGATGACACTCGTCTATGATGATCATATCAAAATAGTCATGCGGTAGATTTGGATTCGGCGGCAATGTTACTTCTTCTGTAGGTTCATTTTCGTCATCGTCTTCATTATCCTCAATTGTATCTCCTTTCAGGAATGAGAACAGTCGTTGGATTGTAGAAATAATCACGTTGCTATCAGATGGAATGGAAGATGAACGAAGACGATTGACCGTAAAGATAGTATTGAAAGCCTCTCCGTTTTCAGTCAGGCGGAAAGTCCCAAATTCTCCCTCCGCCTGTTTCCCAAGATTGTTTCTGTCAACAAGGAATAAGACCCTACGCATAGGAGTATATGACAGCAATCGGTAGGCTGCAAGACAAGCAGTATAAGTCTTTCCTGCACCGGTGGCAAGTACCATTAATGCTCGTTGTTGTCCCGAACGGAAACTCTTTTCCAACTCTGTTATAGCTTCGTATTGGCAATCACGCAAGCCTTTCCTACGCAAAGTAGGAAGCCCGGCAAAATAATCATTTATTCCTAACTTTTTAACCAATTCGTGAGGTGTCGGGATAGTCATTATTTGTTTGAAATAATGGTCTTGTTCTCGGAAATCACAAAAGTATAATTCCTTTCCGTTGGATGTGAATATAAATGGCAGTGGCTTTTGATATGTCTGATATATATTAGGTACGCTTTTGGCATATAAGGCGGCTTGTTCGCATACTTTAGAAGAAAAAGTATCTGTTTCTTCACGTTTGGCTTCAAGTACACCAACAGCCTTTCCGTTTATGAAAAGAAAATAATCTGCTTCGAGATTACCTTTTAGCAATCCTTCCCTTATAGCGACAGCTGTACAAGTCGGTTCATACTCATCCCTATTGATAACTTCCCAACCAGCATCAGCAAACCACTGATCAATTTTTATTCTTGCTTTTTCTTCAGGAGTCATGTTCTTGATATTGTATATTATCGGAAGTTTGGTAGCATATCAACAATAGATTCTAAACTAATCTAAAGCAACTTACTATTGTAACCTTTCTTTTTTATCGGTTATCAAATCTTTTAAATCAACTTGTAATATCTCAGCTATCTGTTGCAAGGTTTCCAGATTAGGCTGAATCCGATTGCAAGCATAAGCATTGACCATACTGAAACTCTTATCAAGTTGCTTAGCCAACCATGTCTGAGAGATGCCTTTTTCGGCTAAAACAGCTTTTATTCTATTCAGCTTCATTCTTAAATGCAATTTTATTGTGCAAATCTAGTGAATTATATCCGATAGATAGGTTTGTTTCATCATCTTTGTTATCAAAATATTATCAATTATGATAGAACTTAAAATAATAACAGGGGAAATTTGTATAAACAATAGTATCTGAAACGCACGAATGGAATGAGAATAGCGATCATATAGTCCTTTTCATGGATATTATGGGCTTTAAAGACAGAGTATCGCGAATGGTTCAATTTTTAGATTCAATCATCATTGCTTCTCTTGGCGTCATTTTTTATACGCCCTACAGACCTCTAAGGTCAAATAGTAGAATGAAAATCAATGTTTATAGAAACATCTGAAAACAGGAAACACCGGGGATTTCTAAAAGCACTTACAACAAACACTATCTGGTCAGGAGATTGAGGGGCCTGTCAGCCGACTTGCTGTCTGGAGAAGCGGCATAAAGCTCGACAACTTCACGACCAGCCACATTTCCGGAATTACGAACCTCGACATTGACCTTGTAAACACCATTGACCAAATTGACAGAAGGCTTGCCATATTCGAATGTGGTATAAGAGAGTCCGTAACCAAAAGGATAAGAGACCTCCTTGCCGACATTTTCCACGAGATCTGTATCCCAAGTGCAGGCAAGCAAAGTACCTATAGGGAAATGTGTACAATAATATGTCGCTTCATCCCCTTCACGAGTAGGAGAAATTCTAAGGCCTGCAGGACCGTCAGCAAGCACTACAGAAGGGATTCCCAGACGAGGAACCGGATATGTGGTTCCGGCAGCGCCCGGAACGAGATTCTTGGTCTCCCCCACCACGGCGCTGTCACCGGAAGAGAATCCTTCCATACCGGTACCGATGAGCAGATGCACCTTTTCTTCCAGTGTCATAGCTGCAATCACCTTATCAATAGAAGCTTTTCCAAGCTTGGGCGTGCCCGATGTGCAAGAAAGCATAGAGACACCGGCCATCAAGGCAAAAGCTAATGTTATCTTTTTCATAATCAATAAATTAAGCAATTCCAAACACTAAAGACAAATCTTATTTGAACAGCTGAGGAACGAACTCGCTCAAGTAAATTCTCCAGTTCTTCCAGATATGTCCCTCCCCTGTTTCGAAATATGTATATTTATAGCCGGCATCATCAAGTTTCTTACGGAACTCAGTATTCGCCTTATACAGGAAATCTGTATTTCCGATACCTATCCAATAAAGCGCTGGCTTCTTGGCGAACTGAATGGCAAGTTTCTCATCGAAATTGTCATAAACCGGAGATTGTGCACCTTCGTGAGGAAGAATAGCCGCAGAGAAAAGTCCTACATAATTGAACATATCAGGATACTGCTTCGAGATATGAAGAGAGTGGAAACCTCCCATTGACAAACCCGCGATTGCCCGACCCTCCTTTTTGCGGACTGTACGATAGTGATTGTCAATGTACTTCACAACATCCGGGAACGCCGTCTCGAATGCGCCGTCCATTGTCTTAGGAAGCTGCATACTCGGCTGAAGTAATCCAAGTGCAGACTGTCCAGGAGCAGCCTCCTGACAAGCATTTCCATTGGTCATAACTACAATCATTGGCTTAGCCTTTCCTTCTGCGATAAGGTTGTCGAGAATCTGAGATGCTCTTCCGAGGTCCATCCAGGCTTCCTCATCACCTCCCATACCATGAAGAAGATAGAATACAGGATATCTGTTCTTTGTATTATCCTCATACCCTGCAGGAGTATAGACTGTCATCCTGCGTTTCATCCCGAGTGCAGGACTGTCATACCACACCTTGGAAACAGTTCCGTGAGGCACTTCGTTCACACTGTACAAATCACCTCTGCCACCCTTGACAATAAAGATATTGGTAACAGAATTCACGTCCCTGTTCATATAGACATTGGAAGGATCCTTTACTTGAAGGCCGTCAACGACAAATGAATAACTGTAAAGTTCAGGAGCAAGTACATCCGTAGTAAACTCCCATATTCCATCTTTACCTTCCTTAAGGTCAGCCATACCGGGGCCGTCAAACTCGCCAAAAGGAGTCTGTATTTTCCGGGTTGGAAGAAAATCTCCGGTTACCTGCACCTTGATAGCTTTAGGAGCGACAAATCTGAAAGTTACAGTATTGTCCGGATTAACCTCCGGAGACACAATCTTAGAGCCGCCCCAAAGAGCCTGCTGTGCAAAAGCGCTAGTAGCCAGCATCAATGATGCTGCAACTGCAATGATAGTTTTAGTCTGCATATTTGTTTTTAATTTAATTCCATCATAAATTCATTTACATTCACGCAAGGTTTCCACTCTGGAAGACCCTCGCCGTCAGGACGTCCGTTCTTGGCGAAGTTGGTCCAGTATTCCACCATCTTTGAGCTCAATTCATAATCATGCTGCTCCATCGGCCTCCAGCACTTTCCGAGAGTTCCGAACACATACCAGAGTTCTGAAGAATGAAAAGCTCCCTTCATATCACCAAAACCACCTGACTGCATGGTATGTAATTGTAAAGTTTTGATATGATATAATTTTTATGACAGGATAACTAAAGATGGCTCTACTCGCACTTGACTGTTGACTGGTTATTCTGCATAGTTGAATAAACAAATGTCACCATTTACCTGAATACCCGAAGTTTGCGTAGTGCTTAACTTCTGCTCTAATTAGACTGTTAATGTCTTTTTCTTCGATGGCCAAATTATTTTCAATGAACTTCAACAACTCATCATCTGTATGCACGGTTCCAAGTGCTTCCAATAGTTTGTGATGACCGCATCTTTTCTGTATGAGATTAACTATTACCAAACCAATCAGATAATTTTTCTGCGTCATGTTCCCGGAATCAAACCTATCCAATATTCTAAGGTCTATTTCAGGATGAGCATCCAAATAATAGTCTAAGTCTCGAAAATGGGTCTGTATCGGAATTCCGATTATCTTCGGATTCTCGGAATAATATTCAGATAAACCATCTGTGAGCAAGTGATGTGTCCCCCTGTATTTTACTAACACGAACCGCATCATCTCATGCGGATAGAATTCTCCCTGTGTGGCATTTGAGTAAATAATGTAATTGTCAATATCTGTCGTACCTCCCAAATCATTGGTGTCAAATACTGCAGTCTCACCAATATCATAACCAAAGCCTTTCAACCTCTGCGACTCTCGGAACCCATCTGAAATATACACATCCAGATGAGGCAGCTTAATACCAAAATTATCGAGTAAAAAAGAGCGAAATTTAAGGGCTTTATTTATCTTGCCTCTGTTTGGATTATATGTCTGGTAATGAAAAGTGATGTCACCTTTTGTTACACTTTTCCAGTTCTTTGAATAATAATCTAGCCAGTTGCCAAGAACGAAATTGTTATTCTCGTCCTTAAAAGAAAGTACATGTGTAGTGCACAGCACATAAGGATACTCCGAGAAATGCCCCCAATAATACATTGAATGTATATCATAATAATCGTCATTCAAAGGCTTGATAGATAACACCAGGTTCTTTAGCTCACCATATTTCGCCAATCCATATAATTCCAGATACCCTTCAGAACGGAGCAAATCATAACTTTTATACTTCTCTTTATCTCTGCAATTCCAATATGGATTATTATATAAACTGTCCGGAGAACTCATAAGATAATCGGCCCACAGCTGATTGATTTTGACAATATCTGGATTCTTCTGATTCTCCGTCTCTACCAATGAATTAGAAATAATCTGTTGCGCATGTAGATCCACGCACAACACTAAAAAAGGTATAATACAATGATATATATGTTTCATGATAATAAACGTTTTAAATAATTAGAGTTTATAGTCCAAACAGGCGGATTTTAGGAAGAAACCACGACTGGTATTAAACGACAATCCCCATCTAAAATCACAATTTCGGGAGCTCGATTTCCGGTATGACCATGTCGGCGGAATCTGAGGAATCACCTGTCAAGAACATCACATAATAAATTGGGAGATATGTGATGCCGTTCTCCTGATAGACTTTCTGCCCGCTGTGGAGCACGACGGCATTCTTAACATTGTAGTCGGGAGTTTTCATGAAATTATCGAGAGCACTGTGAACCTTATAATCCTTTCCCGACTTGACCTCAATCGGAAGAACGGACAGACTATCGTAGTCGTCAATGAGGAAATCCACCTCCCCGCGCTGCTTGTTGTCATAATAGTGAAGTTCGCATCCATGCGCATGGAGTTCTTGCGCCACGACAGATTCATAGACTGAACCAAGGTTGATGCTACGCTCATCGCCGAGCACGGCATTGATGTTATTCTTGTAAAGAAGTCCTGTAAGCAGCCCGACATCGCTGAGGTATAGTTTCAACAGATTTTTGCTCTCCGATTCTTTCAACGGGAATTTCGGATTACTGATAGCTTTAACGGCAAGCGCGACACCTGAGTTGGTCAGATACTCAAATTCATCTGCATAATCACTGAACTGCTTATGCCCGGTTGTGTTTTCAATTTTCTTTACGACAACGCGCTTCCTCTTGTTTTTCATATTCGACGGAATAAGGTCATAAATATTCCGAATCACGAGTTTCTTTTCAGAATCATATTGAGAAGCGTCTAGCTTGTACAGTTCATGGATGTCGTTCTGTATCTTGCGGACAAGGGCAATGTTTCGTGTTTCCAGAAACTTGTTGACAGCATCAGGCATTCCCCCGGTAAGCAGATATATTTTGAACTGACGCAACATATAAGCATGCAGAGAATCATTTAGAGACTCTCTCTTGAGAAAACAGTCTCTAATGCTATCAATAGTCTCCTTACCACATCCGCTTGCAAGCAAAAATTCCTCAAAGTCAAGCGGAAACATTTGCTCGATGGCAATACTGCCTATCGGTATTGACGGAGTCTGCGCCAATGCTATGCCCAACTCCGAACCGCTGGCAATATACCGGTATCGTCCCTCCTCATTCAGAAATTTCAGCATAGTCATCAGATGCGGATAACTTTGAATTTCATCAAGGAATACAATCGTGTCAGATGCGTCACCAAGTCGTTCCCCTGCAATCGCACCGAGTTGTATGTAAAAGTCATCAGTGTTGCGGACATCAGCCAGTAAACCTATACCCTCCTTATCTTCCTTGAGGTTGAGTTCAATATAGTTGCGAAACAGCCCTTCGCAGATATGACGTATCAGATAAGACTTGCCAATCTGCCGAGCTCCATTTATCAAAAGTATTTTGTGTGGTTCATTCCGCAAAAAAGCCTCTATGTGCGATGCAAATTTCCTGAAAAGCATAGTATTCTTACATTTTATACAAATGTAATAAAAATCAAGCACATACAAAATTTTTAGGAAAAATTACGTGTTTTCGCAGCACGAAATCGGGAATTATTCCAAGTTTCGGAAGGGTAAAATCAGGAATTTTGCAGTAACTCCTGTCACAATTTGTACCGCGCGTGGAGGCGCGCCTGTACCGCGCGCGAGAAGTAGACACGGAAAATAATTTTTAGACGTTATTATTTTCCAAAGTAGACAGCGGCGATATTTTTGCCGCGCATCTTTTTAC
>QWCB01004335.1_pt1 | contig 10057 bp, 9 predicted proteins | sample 1972511 | NCBI WGS metagenome assembly QWCB01 (sample SAMN09866719, study PRJNA288562) | Human gut metagenome isolate term5_stool, whole genome shotgun sequencing... | isolation source: gut | host: Homo sapiens | place: USA: California
CAAAAATCAATAAATAACTTTGTTTTTGCTTTCGCTAAACGATATACAGAAAGAGGGTGCGCCATAAATGACCATAGTCAATTATGACACACCCTCTTTATCTGTTTCAGTGAGCGTAGTTCCTGTTCCATTTTTTTGTCAGATGGCAAGGCGAAGGCCGACTGTATGTAGATTCTGTCCTGCCCTTTGTTGCATACGAAGTCCACCTCGAGTTGCTTGCGTTCACTTATTCCTTTTTCATTTTTGGTATTCTGGGTGACCTGTCCAACATCTACAGAATATCCCCGCAGCCGCAACTCATTGTAAATAAGATTCTCCATTAAGTGCGTGTATTCTGTCTGGCGGAAATTCAGCCGGGCATTGCGTAACCCCAGATCTTCAAAATAGTATTTTGTCGGAGTGCTGATGTATTTGCGCCCCTTGATGTCATAACGCACAGCTCGCTCCATTAAGAAAGCATCCTGCATATAGTCCAGATAGGTCTTGACGGTGTCTCTTGTGATATTACTCCGTTTTTCCGTCTGAAAAGTATTCGCTATTTTCTGCGGATTGGTAAGGCTTCCGATACTGCTTGCCATCACATCTATCAGTTCCTCTAAATCATCATCGTTCCGAATTGCATACCTTTCCTTAATGTCGATAAGATAGGTGTTGGAAAAAAGTTTTTGTAAATACTCCTTTTTCTGTTGCTCCGTAGGCATAGATACTGTCTGAGGCAATCCTCCCAGAAGCATGTATTCATTGAGATGAGTTTCCAAGAAAGGAGCATCGGGCTTTACGGACATATATTCATTGAAGCTCAAAGGATGAATCCTCACTTCATCACCTCTACCACGAAAGGTTGTAACAACATCTTTTGATAGAAAACGTGCATTGCTACCCGTGACATAAACATCTAATTGAGGTTTTTTCAGTAGCGTGTTCAGCACTTCCTCGAAACGGTCAAGTAGTTGTATCTCGTCTATGAGTATGAGGTATTCCCGGGTGTCAGTTACCCTTTGACTGATGTAGTCCAACAAGGTTAATGGCTCCCGATAACGCTCATTATAAATGTTTTCCAAATCCATCTTGATGATTTGAGAATCGTCTATTCCCTGTTCCTTCAGATATTGACAGAATAGGGTAAAGAGCAGATACGATTTGCCACTTCGACGTAATCCGGTAATGATCTTTATCATTCCATTATGCCGTCGATCAATTAACCTTTGCAGGTATATTGGTCTCTTGATATCCATTCCTATTGGTTATTTTTGCGTAAATACGCAGTAGTTACGACTGCAAAGATAGGACATCATTGCCATATACACAATCTTTTATTCGTTTTTTTTGCGTAATTACGCGTATAACAATAATAGGAGCGATTTCGTGCAGCAACAAAATACGGTCTGCAATTTCTCCTCTTCTGATAGTTGGGTTGTTTTGTCACCTATTGAACAAAGCATAAAAGAGAAAATAGAAAGAGTTGGCAAGCCACTCAAAGACTGGGATATAAACATATATCGAGGTGTTCTTACCGGCTGCAACGAAGCATTTATCATAGATACAGCCAAGCGCGACGAGATACTAAATAATTGTCAATCCGACAAGGAAAGAAAGCGGACGGCCGAACTTATTCGACCATTTACGTTTTAAAAACGTGAATTGAACGTGAATTAAAGCGAGAACAAAGTATTTACGTCAAATTTACGGATGATTTACGGGCATTTACGTTAAAGAATCTCACCGTTTCATCGAGACGTGCAACTGCAGCAGCGCGGGCAGCAGGATGAACAGCGAGAAGAGGATGCCGAGACCGACATGAAGCGCGTTTCCGCCGTACAAGTCGGAGAGTGTCACATCGCCACTGGCAGACATGACGCCTCCAAGGATGAACACGGCGAGGTTGTTGGTGCCGTGGATGACGATGCCGGGAACGACGCTGCCGGTGCGCACGAACACCCAGCCCAACAGCAGTCCAAGAAGGAACGCATGGGGCATCTGCGCCGGGTTGACATGCGCCAGTGCGAAAATCGCGGCAGATATGACCACTGCGAGCGCCTTACGGTCGCGCCAGCCGAGCAGCGAGCGTATCACCGCGCCACGGAACACCACCTCCTCGCATACCGGCACGCACACCACAACGGCGAGATAGCCAAGGGGAGAGCCGAACAAACTTTCATCAGCCTGCGAAATATTGGGGAGGAACGCCAGGTGCTCGTCAAGCCACATCGACGGAATGATGGTCCCGAGTGATGCCACCACGCACCAGAACACCACCCTCACCGGGCGGCTGCGCACATAGTTGCGGCTCACGGGACAGTAGCCACGCCACACGAAAATGCAGAAGATGGCAATGTCGGCAACGGCCACCGCAACGAGGCCAACCTCCGTAGGAATGTTGCCGCCAACGGCATATTTATATATTTTGTTCGCCGCCAAAGACACGGTCCATGACACGAGCAGGAACAGCAGCAGGTAATACACAGCTTTTTTCATTGTCGCTTGTTTCTTTTCATTTCACTTTAATTCATATATCCACGGCAGGACGGTCAGCCATTCTGCCGCAGGCACTCCGCCGCCGCCGCCGCGTCCCTGCGCAGTTGCCCGGCAAGCGCCTCCTTCGACGCGAAACGCCTCTCGGCGCGTATCTTCCTTACGAATGTCACGCTGATGCGGCGGCCGTAGATGTCGCCGCTGAAACCGAGTATATGCACCTCGAGCGACTGTTCCGTGCCGCCGAAGGTGGGGCGCGTGCCGATGTTCATCATCGCAGGCCTTGTCTCCGCCGAGCCTTCCGTCCTCACTCTCACGGCATACACCCCAGACGCCGGTATTATCTTCAGCATGTTCTCCGGCTCGATGTTAGCCGTAGGGAAACCGAGCTCGCGCCCGACGTGATGGCCTCCGACCACCGTCCCCGACAGGAAATAGGGATAGCCGAGGCACTGACGAGCCATCTCCACCTCGCCCTCGCGCAGGAATGACCGGACGACAGACGAGCTGACATCCACGCCATGCAGGCGGAAAGGCTGCGACGGCAGCACTTCGATGCCCATACCGCGCCCGTGGCGCACATAGTCGTCGAAGCCCTCGCTGCGGTTATGCCCGAAGCGGTTGTCATAGCCGATGACGAGAACCCTCACGCCGAGCCGCTCCTTCAGTATCTGTTCCATGAAGTCGCGCGCCGTGAGTTGCGCCATGCCCTCGCTGAACGGCAGCACGGCGCAGCGGTCTATGCCGGTCTTCGACAGCAGCCACATCTTCTCGTCGTTTGTTGACAGAAGCCGTGGAATGTAGTCGCTGCCCAACACCTGGCGCGGGTGGCGGTCGAAAGTGATCACCGTCGACGACAGCGACCGCCGGCGTGCCTCGCCCAACACGCCGTCTATGAGAAACCTGTGGCCACGGTGCACCCCGTCGAAAAAGCCTATCGTTGCCACGCAGGGGATGTCGCACTGGCAGTCACCGGAAAGCATTATCTTCTCCATATCAAAACCTTTTTCAGCATAAAAAACGCAGCTCCTCCATCCATCGCCGTCCCTCCGGGTCGTGGAACGTCCGCAGCCCCACGCTCTCCGCCGCAGCGCAGTTGGCTGCCGAGTCATCGATGAACAGCGTGTCGCCGGCATCCAAACCCGCGTCGCCGAGCATACGGAGGAAGATGCCACGGTCTGGCTTCACCATCCCCATCTCGTATGACAGGAAGATGCGGTCGAAGAAATCGTCAACGCCAAGCCGCCCGAGGTGGAAGAACTCATCGACAGACCGCCGCCAATGAATAACGTTGGTGTTGCTCAGCAGGAAGACGCGGTATCTCTCTCTCAGCATGACAATCCTAAGCAGTTTCTCCTGCGGTATCCCGGTGAGCAGCTCGCCCCACGCCCACTCTATCTCCGCGTCGCCGGCACTGCACGCAGGCGATTTCCTGCGCACCTCGTCGCAGAACTGCGGCACGGTGATGCGCCCCACCTCCAGCTCGTGGAACAGGTCCTCCTGCCGGCACTCGTCAACATACCCCGATATCTCGTGCGCGCCTATGCTGTCCAAGGCGGCCACGCAGCGGTCCTTGTCGAGACCCACCAGCACGGCGCCGAAGTCGAACACGATGTTTTTTATATTCTTATATTCCTTGCACATCCTTCTTCCCGGTTCCCTTAATGATGCGTTTCCACAGACGGTACAGCTCTCCCGCCCACAGCACTCCCGAGGTGGCAGAAATCACCAAGGCCCATTCCTGCCAGCTCATGCCGTCGGTGCGGAACATGTCTCCGCCGAACTCCACGATGACCCACTGCCCGATGACGACGCACAGCAGGACGACAATCAGCCCACGGTCGCGGTGAAGGTAGCGGAACGCGCTGTGGCTGCTGCCGAGCGCCTTGGCGTTGAACAGGTTCCACACCTGCAGCATGACGAACGTGGTGAAGAACAGTGTCAGCTCGTGCCGCTGCACGCCTGTCTCCACGTCATCATACGGGAAGTGCCAGAGCATGGCAAAGAGCAACGCGAAGAAAGCAAGCCCGCAGAACACTATGCCTTTCACTATGGGTCGCGTGAGGATGAACTCGTCATGGCGGCGCGGCTTGTCTGCCATCACCTCGCGCGACGGCGGCAGCGAGGCGAGAGCCATTGCCGCGAAGGTGTCCATGATGAGGTTCACCCACAGTATCTGCGTCACCGTGAGCGGCAGCTCCGTGCCGATGACCGACCCGGCAAGCACGAGCAGCAACGCCGTGACGTTGACCACCAGCTGGAAGAAGAGGAAGCGCTGTATGTTCCTGTAGAGCGACCGCCCCCACATCACGGCGTGCGTTATGCTGCGGAACGAGTCGTCGAGCAGCGTCATGTCGCTGGCCTGCTTCGCCACGCCCGTGCCGGAGCCGAGCGAGAGGCCCACGTGGGCATAGTGCAGCGCCGGCGCGTCGTTGGTGCCGTCGCCCGTCACCGCCACCACGTTGCCGCGCTCCTGCAGCATCTGCACGAGCCGTTGCTTGTCCTGCGGCCGCGCGCGGCTTATCACCTTCAGCCTTTCCACACGTTGCCTTGCCTCGTCGTCGGTGAGCGCGGCGAACTCCGCGCCGGTGATGTGGAAGCCGTCCGACGGCTCGATGCCTATCTGCCGTGCTATCTCTATCGCCGTGCCGGAAACGTCGCCCGTGACTATCTTCACGTCAATGCCGGCCTTGCGGCACTGCGCCACGGCAGCCGGCACGTCACCGCGCACCGGGTCCTCGAGCGCCGCTATCGCCTGAAGGCGCAGGCCGTGCAGCTCCCCCTCCATGCCGTCGCCGTCAACCGGCTTTGCCGCCATTGCCAACGTACGCATCGCCCTGCCCTGACTCTCGCGCAGGAACGCCTCGGCGCGGCTGCGTCCGGCCTCGTCCGTGTCGCACATCCGCATCACTATCTCCGGCGCGCCCTTCACCAGCAGCCACTTCCTGCCGTCTCTCTCCACCACCGTTGCCATCATCTTGCGCACGGTCGAGAACGGCAGCCTGTCGGTGACGGCAGCCTCGCGCCTCACCTTCTCGCAGTCTGTCCCCTTGCCGGCAATCCACTCAATCAGGGCAATCTCCGTGGGGTTGCCCACCCCCGCGTGGGCTGTCGTGTTGAGCGCGATGGCCACGGCAAGCGGCATGTCCTCCATGTCGCCGCCGCACATCAGCATGTCACTGACGCTCATGCGGTTCTGCGTCAGCGTGCCGGTCTTGTCGGTGCATATCACGTTAACAGCACCCATCGTCTCGCAGGCGTGGAGTTTCCTCACGAGGTTGTTGCTCTTCAGCATACGCCTCATGTTGAGCGCCAGTGCCAGCGTCACCGCCATCGGCAGCCCTTCCGGCACCGCCATGACGATGAGCGTCACCGCCATCATGAAATATTTCAGCACCGTCTCCGCCATCCCGATGTAGTTGTCGGAGTGCCAGAGTGCGGTGTCCGTTATTATGTTGTGGCCAAGGAAAACGACGAACGCCGTGACGGCAATGGTGATGCCCACCTTGCTTATCAGTTTGGCAAGACGGCCCAGCTGGTGGTCCAGCGGTGTCTTCACTCCCGTCTCCTCGCTGCTGCTGCGCGCCACGTTGCCAATCTCGGTGTGGTCTCCCACGGCGGTGACGACAAACTCACCGCTGCCGTTCATCACCATCGTCGAGCGCAGCACCATGTCCTGCGGATATGCCCCGTCGCCCTTGCCGTACCTCTCGGTGTCGGCATGTTTTGTGGTCAACTGTTCGCCGGTGAGCGACGACTCGTCAATCTGCAGGTCGGACGACATGACGAGCGTGCCGTCGGCGGGAACCTCGTCGCCCGTCTCCACAAGCACCACGTCGCCCACCACCACGTCGCACCGCGCGATGCTCACCACCACTCCGCCGCGCCGCACCTTGACCGGCTGCTCCTCGCCGAGCGACATCAGTTCGCTGAACTTCCTCGCGGCGTCGCGCTCAAAGTAGAACCCTATCGTGGTGGCAAGGAATATCGCTACGAAAATGCCCACCGTCTCCATGAACTTGCCATCGACGAGCGACAGAGCCAGTGATAACGTTGCCGCCACGAGCAAGATTTTTATTATCGGGTCGTTGTACTTCCCGGCATAGAGCCGCCAGAGCGATGTCTTCCGTGGCGGGGTCAGGACGTTGTCGCCATGAAGCGTCCTGCTCTCCACAATCTCGCTTTCGCGAAGTCCCTCACGCCTGAACGGCATTTTACTTGTCTCTATTCCCATAAATAAAACTCATAATACAAATTGGAATGCAAAAATACGCAATAAGTTTGAAAAACGTTGCATGTAAGGACAATAATAATAAAAATCACTGCCGGATTAAGCCGTGAGGCGGCAAACCGAAAGGTGTTGTGACAACATTTCGTGCCAGGGGCAACGAGGTGCGGTTCACCCCCCCTGGGGTTCAACTGGCAACGCGTTTCGTACTGAACGGGAAAGCAAACACGCCGTAATTGGTGACCAAACACGCCGTAATTGGTGACCAAACACGCCGAATTTGCGGAGTAAACACGCCGAATTTACCTCGCCGTCCCTGCCTGACCGCAGTCCGCTTCACCAGAAACAAGGAATAACCCATACGTTATATGAATATGACATACTGTAAATGCCATATTTATATAAGGGGCAGGCACAAGTGGAAAAAACAATCAATCACATACATTAATGGGGGGGGATTTCGTGCAGCGGCAAAATACGGTCTGCGATTTCTCCTCTTCTGACAGTTGGGTTGTCCTGACACCCATTGAGCAGAGCATAAAGCGAAAGATTGAAGCGGCGGTAACGCCGTTGAAAGATTGGGACATAAAAATCTACCGGGGGTTCTTACCGGTTGCAATGATGCTTTCATAATAAACACCGCCAAGCGTGATGAGACACTTGCCAATTGCCTGACCAATGACGAGCGCAAACGAACGGATGAACTTATTCGTCCCGTAAAATACATACGGAAAGAATATTAAATCAGGGTGTTTTACATGAATATTTATCATGTACGCAATATTATCCCGTAAATATTTTACGGTGTGACAAATAATTTGTAATTTTGCCGTACATAATTATTAAATAGTCAATATTGCCATGCTAACAAAATTTGCCGTTAAGAATTATCGTGGATTTGCAGACAACATAGAGTGGAATTTGTCGCATCCATGCAGCTATTCTTTCAACATGGATGCCATTAAGAATGGCATCGTGAAGAATGGCATCATATATGGTCCCAATGGGTCTGGGAAAAGTAACTTGGGATTGGCCATTTTCGATATTGCCAATCACTTGTCGCACAAATGGAAGAAACTGGATTATTACTTAAATTATGTTTCGGCACATGGCTACAACAAGTCAGTAGATTTTGAATATATTTTCAAATTCGGCGAAGACATAATATCATACAACTACTCAAAGATTGCAAAGGATCTCAAAGGGATTATTCTAAAGGAGCAACTTTTTCTGAATGAAAAGGAGTTACTCTACAAGGACACAAACAACTTACGTCTGAACAAAGAGTTCGCCCTGACGAATGCCGCGATAGACAATTTGAAAAACAGCGCAAATAATATCTCTATTGTAAATTATCTGTTAAGTGCTATACCTTTTCCAGAAGGACATGCCTTGCTGAAGCTAAGAGACTTTGTTGAGAACATGTTGTTTTTCAGAAGCCTTGACAACCGTGAGTTCATTGGGCTTAAAGAGGGCGGCAGCAACATAGAGGAATACATCATCAACAACAACCTTACAGAAGATTTCTCGGAGTTTCTGAAAGAGGTTAGCGGTCAGCAATTTGTATTTGCCAATCCCGTTCAAGGCGAGAATATGCTTTATGTTGTCATTGATGGCATCCGCATTCCATTTGCATTATTTGCATCTACTGGCACAATGAATTTGGAATTGCAATACTATTGGCTGAAAGAGATGGTGAATGCTTCATTTATCTTCATTGATGAATTTGATGCCTTTTACCATCATGAGCTTTCATACGCCCTTTGCCGTCGATTGTTCAAGAGCGACAATCAGTTGTTTTTGACTACTCATGACACATTCTTGTTGTCCAATGACTTGCTACGCCCCGATTGTTTCTTCATATTAAAGGGCAACAACATAAGCGCGATATGCAACCTTACGGACAAGGAACTTCGATTTGGGCACAACCTGGAGAAACTGTATAGGGGGGGGGCGTTTGGCGTATGATATTGTTTGTGTTAGAAGGTGGAAAAGCCGAGCCTATGGTATTCGACTCAATAGGAAACTTATTCCTGCCGAACGAAGAACTGTGTGTGGTTAAATGCAGACATGACCTTCCTACATTGTACTCAAATCTAAGAGCCAACGGCTATGACTTGTTCCGCTCATTGCCGTTTAATGAAAATGGCATTGTATTGCCAAAAGACAAACGCGTGGATACGCTGTTTTCACAGGTGTTCTTGTTTTTTGATTATGATTTCCAAAATAAGATGGGTACACAGAAGGTCAACAATATATTGTACGAGATGCTGGACTTTTTTAATGACGAAACTGAAAACGGGAAACTTTATATCAACTATCCCATGATTGAATCGTTGAAATATACCAAAGAAATGCCAGATGCAGAATATTGGAAATATGTTGCAACAAGGCATGAGTGCGCAAAGCACTTGTTTAAAGGAAATGCCGAACGTTTCGCTTATGCACAAGCCAAAGCTTTCCGATTCATAAATCTTGCGAAGACAAGAAGAGAAATTGTCATGAGCAACTGGGAAAATCTGAAAATTCAAAACGTATGTAAGGCTAATTATTTAGTGTTTGGCAGTAATACAATCCCGTTAGAAAAATCGATAATCAATCAGAAAAGCATATTTGAAGCGCAAAAAGAAAAATATGTAGATTCTAATGAAATGGTTTCCATACTAAACTCTTTTCCAATATTCTTGTATGATTATTTTAAATAATTAGGACTATAATATAGAATTGGGAATGAAGGTTATTTGCCTCCATTCTCAACATATATTATCTCATCCTTTGTCAAGCAATAAAATTTGTAAATATCTGAGTCGCTAATATTATTTCCATTTCGTGACATTTCGTAATTTCAAGCACTATTACCTGTTTTTCATCAAGGGGACTTTTAAGTCGTACTTCCCTAACGCTGTCTCTCACAACCGTTTTTGTTGAACTCGAAAGTAGGGTGTTTTTACCTCTTATGTTCTTTCTTAATCTGCGTGCATTTGTAAGATGTACAGGTATTACATTTGTTGACTCTACAATGACTCCTGCATGCCATGGTCTTAGACGCTATGCCAACAAGGTGTTCAAAGGTATTGCAAAACTACACTACCCACCAACCATTTTGACCTTTAGGTCGCATTTTTTGTAGGGTATTGCCCGTTGAGCATTCTATCTAAAAATCCACCGTTTGGTTTTCTCAATTCATGCCCAGGTATCATTTTATGGAGCTTTATATCAATATTTTACGAATAATGTCGCCGACGCGGACAATATAGGTGCCTTTGGACGGCATTTGGATGGAATGGGAGGAGGTGAGGCTTCCCTGCTCTATCATCGTCCCGTCTATGGAATAAACAGAATAGAGGACAGGAGAAA
>QWCB01004624.1_pt1 | contig 10057 bp, 7 predicted proteins | sample 1972511 | NCBI WGS metagenome assembly QWCB01 (sample SAMN09866719, study PRJNA288562) | Human gut metagenome isolate term5_stool, whole genome shotgun sequencing... | isolation source: gut | host: Homo sapiens | place: USA: California
CATTAAAGCTAACCTTCTTTTACCAACCCGCCTATCTAACACAGCAAATATCCGTACGATTAAATTTTCACTCTTCAAACTCATTTCGATACCTTGCTGCTCAAATTCTGCAAAGGCATTATAAAAACAACGCTGATCAAATATGCCCAACCGTAAGGCTGTATCATCCATAAACGCAAATTCCTCTTTCATGCGTTTTTCATATTTTTCATCTTTGGGAAATAAATCTGCTTTTATCCAATTATTGTAATAACATCCTTTGATAATTTCTTTTCCATCATACCTTATTGCCGCCCGTCCCTCATGGTCAGGACTTCTGCTATATGATGTTGCATAATACTGAATATGCCCCCGCAGACTTGGGGCTAAATATTCTGTCTCCAGCTTTTTTCTTATACCGCTCCAGCTTGACATTCTCTCTTCTCCAAAAATTTATCAATCACTATTTTCTACAAAACCTCCCTGCAAGATGATGGGATGTCTTCCAAACAATTTATATGACAGGAGTTTTTGTCCTGTAAAATCTCTAAAATACGGTATTCTCAACCTTTTTGTCACAGAAACACATTTGTTACCGTTATTCCCACTCTTCATATAAAGCCTGCTGCCCATTATATAATTTGACTTATAAGTCGTTGGGGAAGAAAACGTTTATAAAAACAGTCGCATAATCTAATACTTATTCTTGTGGTTCTACAAAGAATGGAAGAGAGTATTCCCTTAAATCCCAATTCTTCTCTTGCACCACATTTAACTAATGCTTCCGTTATTTTCTTTCGTGATTCATTCGGAATCATATCTTCAAATATGGTGATATAAGCTTCCTCTGATAATTTAATCAATTCAGCAGAAAAGGAACCATCCGTAATGTATCCCGCTCTTTTAAGTTTCCACCTCAAATGATCTGATAATAATGGATTACTAATTTCAATTGCAATTTTATCATTTTCCTTAAAGAAAATAGGGGTAGACAGTAACTCCTTTAATTCTTTATCCAGCATTTCTTCTGATGAGTTCCGCATTTTAGCTTCATATAACAGATTTCTTGCCTTTGCTCTGGTCACTTTCAAATTGGACACGATATCATATAAATCAGGATCTTTCTCTATAATCTTTAAATCTTGCAGCTTCATAAAAAGCAATATATCGAAATCCCTTTTAGACATAGACCCATATGCAGGGTTCATGTAGGCAGTGATTAATTCTTTAAAAACTCTTTTCACTTCCTTGGCATCAACGCCATCAATTCGATCTACAAACATCATATCCCCCCCTCTGTCATTTAATATAAAGCCCATTCAAATACATTTCTTAGCAGTTCTATGAAAACAAGTTCATCTGTTTCATGCTCAGCAGAATTAAAAACTCTGTAATATTTTCAGAGATATATCTATATGATTTATCCAATTCACCCGATAAACCGGGATTTATCTATACTCCTTCAGCAAATAGTGACCATTACATTACCATTTACTTCTAATATTTTCTTATAGAAGTCTTTCAGATTTTGAAAGTAATCCATTAGTTCTTCTTTTATTTCATCCGTTTCTTCTTCATAATTCCAAATGTCCGGATATATATTTGCTTTTCTGCATTTTTTCATACTGAAATTTTCCATAGCTTTTTCTATATCAAAATGATCAAGAGCAAAAACTATATCTTTAACCCTCGACTTTTCTGTATAAGATATAAACTCTTCCACACCTTCAATAGAAGACACACCTACAACCGCTTCGCTAAAAGGGTTGTTTTTTATAGGCTCACTGCTGCTTGCTCCTGTAAGCACGAAATGAAGTGCATCCCACATCTTATCTAAATCAAGGAGTATTTCTACATCCCCATTCTGCTCTTCCGTCTCCTCAAAAGTTTCATTTTCTTCTAAATAGAAAGCTTTAAGCTCCTTTAGATTTTTATCACTTAAATATTTATAATTTGCTATTATTCCCATTTTCATTCCCTTCCATATACTGTGATTTGTTTTCTGTTTTTTATGATTATCGACAAATTTTATGGGAGGGTAAACAAACATACCGCTACTTCCTCGATATGGAGCACCCCTATATCTCCTCCCATCCTCCTGCCTGCCCATCATATTTTGCAAACTCACCGGTATCCGTAAACTCAGATGCTGTCAGTCCTACTTCAAAAATACAATCAAAGTCATTCGAAGTTGAAAAATATAATGCACTGTCTGTCAGGAACGCTTCTCCAAAATCAGCATGTTCAAATCTTTTCCCATCGCTGTTATTCCCTACCGGTTTATACTGATATTTCAACAAACGGTTTTCCAGTTCTGACTGCTGCTCCGGTGTGAATTTTTCCAGATTATCCTCCTTTTCAAAGAAATCGGGTTGTGCTGACTGCTGTTCTTTCTGTTTTGTTTTAACAGAAAACAAAGAAATCGTATAACTCATTTACAATCTTCCTCCTTATAAATATTATAAATTTACCTATTATTTCTACAAAAGCCTCCCACCAAAATGATGAGAGACTTTCTAAACCATTTACTTAAATTCAACAACTCCCTTTTAGACCCACTTTTAGAGCTTCTTAGTATCGAAACAGTATCACTCACGAGCCTAACAGCAGAAGCATATTTGTTACTATTATTTCCACTCGATATATCCTTTGATGTCGTTTTTTATAATCCGTATAAAATCAAGGTTTTTGCTATCAAATTTAGCCTTATTATCCGTTTTATTTCTAGTTATTCGATTTTTTGCAAGCATATTGCAAGCACGAATAAATTTAGGTCATTATATTAATGGCGGGCTATTATAAGAAAAACGTGAGTACTTACTCATAAATTCTTTAAATATATCATATGCCTTTATATAGTCAAAATGTCCTACCCTAAGAATTTTATCTTTGTCAACAAATAAACCAATGAGTTTGTTTTCTTCATCAAAACTAAACTCTATTGGTATTAAATCTGAGATGAGTTTTTTATCTGAGATTTCTTTTAAAGACTCATATTGTAATTTAGAGTATTTTTTTATAAGTTTATCAAATCTTTCTTTAATATAATTTTTTGTAGCCACTCTTATTTCTTTTGATTTTTCAATGCTTTCTTTTGTAATTTCTATCCTATCGCTATCCTGACAATTTAAAAGTATGCAATATATGAAGATATCTTCTATCAAGTAAAATTTATTATCTGAACTTAATTCAATACTTTTATTTAACAATGGTAAATCTTCTTGATCTACTCTATCGGTATTAAGAATGTTTTCTATTTTAGTTTTATCAATATTCAATTTGTCAAATGGTTCTATATTATCAAATATGATTTCTTTAATATTCGAAATATAAGAATCATTTCCTTGTTTCGCATAAGTATTCTTATATATACCTTCTAGTTTACTAGTAATCTGAATATTTTTTAGGTTATTATCTAAATATTTAACTTTTATCAAATTAATACAGTCATTTTTCCTCTTTTCTTCTAGTCTTATAGATAAATCACAATCTTGTGTAACAACCATATAGTAAGAATTCTTCAGTTTAAGTATATCTCCAAACCTAATATCATCACTTTTTTTGCATTTATACAAATAAGTTTCTTGTTTTAACAAATTATTTAGTTCCTTTACACTTCTTGAAATAAAAATTCTTTTTCTAATTTCTTCTCTGTCAAAACTTTTATCTGATTCATATATTTGTATTGCTTTTCTTACAGGATTAATATATTCTTCATACTTTGCAAAACACTTTTCATTGTATATTTTGTTAAATCTACTTTGATATATTTCATAAAAAATATCATCCAATTGCATTCCTTCCATTAAATAATCATAATGAATCAAAGCCTCATTATTATTGATATCCCATATTTTTTCTTTTAATTCCTGAATTGTTTGAGAATAACTTTCGGAATACAAAGATATCAAATTATAATTCTGTGATTTTCTAAATGCTGTTTCAAAGCACATTAGTTTATTTGTTGAACTTTTATCCACAAAATTAACATACATTGATAGTTTTTCAATTTGCTCTTTTGTTAACCCAATACTATTTAAAAAAGTCTTTGCTTCTTCCAAGGATTTTATTGAATTAGGATGGGATGAATAAAAAACAATTCCTATGTAAAATTCAGAAATAATCTCACTTAATTCTGACAAACATTGTTTTAATAAACCCATTTTTTCATTTTTTTCTAAAAACTTATCCAATATTATAAAATTTCTCTTTGCTCCTGATTCTTTTACTCTGTCAGCTATAGTACCTTTAGATATATCAAATGGATGATATTTAATCAAATTAGCTTCTTCAAATTCTTTTGGAATATTATATTTTATAAAATCATCTAGTTTTTTCCCTAAAGATTCAAACTTTTCATCAATAACGCTGAGTGAAAATTCTTTATATTCATCTTCAACTAACTCTAACTTATCTGCAACTAATTTAATAATATTCTCTGGTAAATCCGTAAATTTAACTTTCTCTTTATCATTAGGACATATATCATCATCTATAACGATTATTAAATCATTTTTATTAAAGAAATTAGTCATTCCATCAATCCTCCAAAAACTCAATAACAAATTTGTACTTGTTTCCATAATCATTAAGCGCATCCTCCAACGAGATAATTGCCCCAAAATCTTTCAATAACTCTGAAACAATATATAATCCCATACCACGCCCTTCATTTTCGGGTTTATTGGAGATAAAGGGTTCGAATAACCTATCAGATATATTTTTGTCAATACCTCTGCCATTATCGTATATTATCATCTTTCTTGCATTAAGAACCAATTCAAAATTAATGACTGGATTATCAATATTAAAATATTCCAACCAATACAGTGAATTTAATATCATATTTTCCACTATTATTTTAATATTAGACTTTATTCCTCTTATTTGAAAATCTTCACCAATAATTTTATATTTATAATTATTACCTTTGTAATAAAGAATTGGACTATCTAGCAATAGTGAGTTTAAATATTCTTTTATTGAAAATGTTTCATACTTTCTACGTCTAGACCTAGAATTAACATCTAATACTGATGCATATCTTGAAAGATAATAACAGTTTATAGATATTAAATCCAATTCATCATAAACAGCTTTATCACATAATGATCTGATAGTTTTAGTAGATATTTCTATTTGATTAGATAGTCTTTTTATTTCATGTGCCAGTGACTGTGCTATTATCGCACTACCAATAATAGGATTTAGCTCATTTATATATTTATATTCTTTATTAATTAAATTCTCTTTTTTTAAATTATATTCATTTGCATCATCTATATTTTTATTTAAACTATCAATTTTCGCCAACAATTTTTTATTTTCAAAACTATCTTTTTCAAGATCTTTTTTTATTTCAGCTATCTTGTTCTTGGATTCATTTTGAGGATCGTAGTTCTTTTTAAATATAATCCCTGAAATTTCTACTATTTCTCCTGATTGCTTTTCTCTTAGAATCTTTTCTTGAGGATAGCTAAGACTATCATTAAAATCTTTCTCGATCTTAGCGATGATTCTATATATCACATTTTTCATCAATAAAATAAAATTTTCACCATAATTATCCAATTGAATCCCTTGTCTATTTGTCATTTCTTTTATCTTGTCAAGATTCTCCAATCCATCAACTTTCACATATCCCATTGTTGTATGTTTTTTGTAGATGATAGATTTAACTCTAGTATTATATCCAGACATATCTAGCCAGTCATTATCAATGCTTCCATAAGGAAGTATTCTAAAGTTATTTCGATAAACTTTTACACCCAAATAATTTTCAATATATTTTTTTATTTCAGCTGTATCCTTACTCGCACTGAAATCATATGCAAAAATTTCACCTTTAAAATCTCCCGGCAAAAATATCTTATCTTCATCATACAAATTGAATCCAGAAGTATCACACTGATAATTAGCTATTGTATCTTTAAGTTTCTGAAAGTTGCACAAATCAATTTTCGCAGAAGCATCACTATATAATTCATACTGTTTGTCATAATCAATCTTCTCATTAACAGTAAAATTAAAATTATCCATTGTTTTGACTAATCTATCAATTTCTTTTTTTACATAATGCTTATTTCTCTTTAACTTTACATTTATTTTTTTTTGCTCTGAGGAAAATTCAAACATTGCGTATGAGAATGAGGTTTTCCTTATCCTCTCTTCATTTAAAATATCATTAGTAAAAATAGGTTGACTACCCACCTTAACTTTCACTAAAAAACTAGATTCTTTTTCAATAAATGGATTAAATAGCTGATTAATCTCATCTTTTATTAATTCCACAACATTGTTATCATTCCAATATTCAATATCTTTTATACCGAAAATTTCTATTTTAGTTCCATGATTTTCACCATTAAACTTAATACCATCATTACAATCCTCATGTTTAATAGTAATACTCACATCATCTATTGATACATTTTCAGAATTAAAATCTTCCCAATTTATTTCAAAACTGTAATATTTATTACGATTATCATTAAGGATGTCATCTATGATGTTATTACCATAACTTTCATTTAGGTTCAATGATCTATGATTTTCTAATAAAAAATCTGTATCCAACTTAGTTGTAACTTTCACATATTTACCTAGTTTATTTAGCGATAATCGTCCAATTCCTTTGTTCCCTTGTGCTATTCTTCTAAATTTAGGAGAAATTTTTTGATGATTATTTTTAAATGCTGAAGCTATTTTAAGAAATGCATTTTCTATTATATAATCATTCATTCCATTTCCATTATCTTCTATTATTATTTTCCCTTTTCCTTTTTCATTTTCAAAAAATGTATCAATATTAATTTTACAAATAGTCGCATCTGCATCTGAAGAATTTTTTATCAACTCCATCAATGCCATTTTATTGCTATCAATCAAAGCCTCACCAAGCTGAGAGATCAATCTTGCATCTACTTTTAATGACTTAACTATTTCACTCATTATTACCTCCTACTTTGTGAATATTAGAATCGTTTCTTCGGATATGGATTTTACGACTTTTTCATTTTTTGCTGGAGAAAGTGTAAATGGTGTTTTTTTATATAGTATATTTCTATTAAATTTAGAAACCACTTGTAACCCCAATTTATCCGCTATTTCTATCGTTATGTTATCTAACGGTTGCATAATTGCATCTATACTTCGGTTTCCTACAGTCATTATTAAATATCCATCTTTAGATAAACAACTTTCCATCGATTTCAATACAATATAATAGTCTTCAAAAAAATTAATTACTTTCCCCTTCTTATCTACAGATATTTCATTTAAATATTCATTAAATGACTCTATGTTGTTTGTATAACAAATTTTTCTTTTTTCACCACCAATGCTAATTTTATCTATTGTAGAATATTTTTCTAAGATACATGGTTCACATGACAAATCTCTATTATCAATCCATTTAAGGTATAAGATGGAGGCTTGACCATATGTAACTGTGGTAGAATTATCGCCATATGGAGGAGAAGTACAGATAATTTTGAATTTCTCCTTTAGTTTATGTTGCATAACTTGACAACAATCACCATAAATAACTTTCACTTTATTTTTTTCTTCATAGTTTAATAAACTAGCATTTTCTTTAACTTTACCAATAAAAAACTCAATACAATCATCCTGTATGAGTTTTATTTTTTCTTCAGGTAAAATATGCAACTTAAAAGTACTTGTTCTGTCATTACTAAATTTAAATATTGTTTCCGATAAACAAATCCAAAAAAACTTTCTAACACTTACATCTTCCTCAGCAATTATACATAGTCTAATTTTACTCAATGACTGAATTATGTCTTTTCTAAACCACTTTTCTATGTTATAAAAGTAATGCTCTTTAAAGTTTTGCTCTTGATTTAACTTATTTTCTATTTTATCAATTGCGGATAACATCTTATCACGATCATATACATTCGTTTTTACATATGATAATAAAGTTGCATAAGGATTGATATCTATGCCTATTGAATCAATCCCTAAATCTTGTGCAATTACTAAAGTGGTTCCTGAACCACAAAATGGGTCTAATAATTTAATGTTATTATCTTTAATTTGTTTTACAATTATATTTAATAACTCATATTGCATATCCGGAACCATTGTAGCAGGATACCTTCCTATATTATGTATCCCCGTTTTAACTTTCCCTTTAAAATCCCAATATCCCTCCGGGTATTTATTTAATTCTTCAATAATATCTTTCATAATAAGCCCCTACTTCCATCTACAATCTATTGATATAATAGTTGTAGGCATACCTATAATTTGTATATCAAACTTTAAACTTGATTCAACATTAGTCAAAGCATTATGAATTCTGAAACTAAATTGCCAACCACCATCAAGATATGATTCCAATGTATTTTTGCTGCCTTGTTTATAATCTAAACTTACAATTTGTGTTGGAAACGTTGATATTGGTAATTCAATACTTCTTTTACGGCTATTTCCTTGCTTGTTTAAAGTGCCTCTTAAGTTATAACTTTAAATTTGAGTTATTTCTTTTACTATCTATTCCAATAACTTTATAAAAATCAAATTCATCAAGTAAATATTCCATCATAAGTCTTGGCATATCTCTTCCAGATAAACTGCTTTGTCCTTCTAATTCACCTTTAAAATCATTCAATAACGGAACATAAGCATCACTTTCTTGGTTATGTAAATCACTCCACTTAAAGCCTTTATATTTCTCAACATCAAAACATTCAAAAATAAGTTTAACAACTTCCCAGTACTATTTAAAGCAATTTATTCCCACTCAATCGTGCTCGGCGGCTTGGATGTGATATCGTAAACCACTCTGTTCACGCCTTTGACTTCATTGCAGATTCTTCTGCTCATTTCGTCAAGGACTTCCCAGGGGAAACGGAAGTAGTCGGCGGTCATACCGTCGGAACTTGTGACGGCTCTGATGCCTACGGTGTAATCGTATGTTCTTTCATCACCCATGACGCCTACACTGCGGATTGCGGCGGGAAGTACGGCAAAGGACTGCCAGATTTCGTTATAGAGTCCTCTTTCTTTGATGACTTCTCTGACGATGGCATCTGCTTTACGGAGGATATCCAATCTTTCTGGAGTAATTTCACCGATGATACGGATTGCCAATCCCGGTCCGGGAAAGGGCTGACGGTTGATAACGTCTTCGGGGAGTCCCAGTTCACGTCCCAGCTGGCGGACTTCGTCTTTGAAAAGCTCGCGGAGCGGTTCGATAAGTTCAAATTTCATATCTTCCGGGAGACCACCTACATTGTGGTGGGATTTGATGGTCGCCGCCGTAGCGGTGCCGCTTTCCACCACATCGGGATAGAGCGTGCCCTGGACAAGGAATTTCACATCTTCCAATTTGTTGGCTTCTTCCTGGAAGGTATGAATAAATTCAGCGCCGATGGTTTTACGTTTCTTTTCAGGTTCTGTCACGCCTTTTAGAAGAGAAAGGAAATGCCGGGACGCATCTTTATGAATCAGTTTGATATTGAATTTGTTCGTAAATGTATCTACCACCTGTTCCGCTTCGCCCTGACGGAGGAATCCGTGATCTACAAATACGCAGGTCAGTTTATCTCCAATCGCTTTATGGACAAGGACAGCGGCAACAGAAGAGTCCACACCGCCGGAAAGAGCGCAGAGGACATTATGGTCGCCTACCTGCTGCCGGATATTGGCAACAGCGATGTCGATATAATTTTCCATAGACCAGCCGCCTTCACATTCGCAGATACGGAAAAGGAAATTCTTCAGCATCTGTGTGCCTTCAGTGGTATGGATCACTTCCGGATGGAACTGGACGGCATAGAAACGCCTTGCCTCATCAGCCATCGCCGCGGTGGGCGTCAGTTCCGTATGTCCGATCAGGCCAAAACCGGCAGGCATATCAGTGACCGCATCGCCGTGGCTCATCCATACAGCAGTCTTTTCTGAAATGTTTTCAAAAAGCGGACAGCTTCCATTCTTGTAAAATTCCGTATGACCGTATTCATGTTTTTCCGGACTGGCAACCGTGCCGCCAAGGTCTTTTGCCATAAGCTGCATACCGTAGCAGATTCCCAGAATCGGTACGCCTGCCTTG
>QWCB01004336.1_pt1 | contig 10055 bp, 7 predicted proteins | sample 1972511 | NCBI WGS metagenome assembly QWCB01 (sample SAMN09866719, study PRJNA288562) | Human gut metagenome isolate term5_stool, whole genome shotgun sequencing... | isolation source: gut | host: Homo sapiens | place: USA: California
CTCACAATAAGCGAGAACTTTTTTACGAAAATCTATTGAATATGCCATAAGAATATTATAGCACATTATGTACTGTTTTAGGTTCAATTGACTATATTTGTAACAATGAATAGAACGAAAAACCCAACTCTTGAACACATTGTCAGAGTTGGGCTTTTTTATTTTTCAACGATTTTGTGGGCAATCAACTGGCGGTAACAAATTTGTTTGTTGTTTTTAGCATCATTGATGATCTGGAGAATAGTTTCAAAGGAGACACGACCAAGCTCCAAACTATTGATATCGACATAGGCCGCCAAGTTGAGCTTGGGATTGACTGAGTCGAAGCTGAGGACAGGAACATCCAGTTGGTGTTTTGCGATGTAATCACAGACCCCTGCAGCAAGGAGACTATCAATGGTAATAATAGCGTCAATATTTGGATTGTGTTTGAAGAGAAGTCTACTAAAGCGATAACCATTATCTTCAAGAAATTCAGTAGCAAAGTAAGTCAGATTAGTATCGAGAGGAAGTTGGTGTTGTTTTAGAGCTAGCTCGTAACCTGTCAGACGGTCTAGTGTTACGAAGAGTCGCTTAGTACCTCCGATAAAGGCAATTCGCTTGCATCCTTTTTTGATGAAATACTCTGTCGCATCAAAACCAGCTTGAATATTATCGTTGTCAACAAGCGGAATAAAAGGGGACAAGGATTTTCCAAGGATGAGGAAAGGAAATTGCTCTTCTGAGACTAATTTTACCAAGGGGTCATTTTCTTGGGCATACAAGAAGATAAGACCGTCTACACGCTTTCCATAGACCATCTGTGAAATTGCATTTAAGCGTTCTTTTTCATCTTTTCCAGTTGCAATCTGGATGGCATAGTGATTTTCTGAAGCAACTTGTGCAATACCACGTAGGACAGAAGGAAAGAAAGGATTTTGATAGAAGGCATCGGAGTCGTCTGGAAGAACTAAACCGATGACCTGTGTATAACTACTAACCAAGCTTCGGGCATTGAGGTTAGGATGATAATTGAGCTCTTTCATTGTCTTTCGAACTCGTTTTTTAGTCTCCTCGCTAATGGTTGATTTATTTTGAATAACACGGGTTACGGTTGAGGGTGAGACCCCTGCAGCCTTGGCCACATCTTTAATCGTAACAGGCATAATAATCTCCTACTTATGGTAGTCTGGATCACGGAAATGCGTTTTGTAAAAGATAGTGACCAGGTATAGAACAAATAAAATGTTTTGAACAGTAATTAAAGTTGCCATATTTTGGCCTAGGAGACCGAGAATCATGGCAAGTAAGGTTGGTAATCCTAAACAGTTCAAAATGAAATGATAGCACTCTTTATAGGTTTTAAATGAAAAGAGACGTGATTTTTTCGTAAAGTAGAGCAAGAGGCTAGAACCTAGAGCAACGATGAAAAAATTAAGTCCGAAAAGGAAGCTAGAACCTAACACAAGAAAGAGACTAACATAGACACGATTCTGTTGATACCAGTCTTTAGAAATGTCTTGTGTTAAACTTTCCTTGCTTTGGAAGCTCTCAGTCGTGATCGCATGATAGCGAATGCTAGTCAATTCTTTTCCTTGCTTACTGATGACGAGTTGCTCAGGTTCAAAGTTAAGAAGTAATTCCTCAGGAAAGTTTGTGCTAGAAGCGTCTCCGATTTGAACAGAAGCTAGATGAGGAGTTGAACCAGTATAGCTTAGCTTCCCATCATTAATCTGAGTATTTGCAGCTAAATCTTGTACGACATCGTCCGTCAGAGGAGCGTAGACATCATCGATGAAGGTTTCTAAAGGATAGGTGTCCTGATAGCTGTTCTGGATGGCAATAGGCACCATAGACAAGCTAATCAAGAAAATACTGGTAAAAATCAGTTGAAACCAGTTGAGACCGAAACGATGAGAGAGGGGCTTACGGAATCCCCAAATACTATTAAAATAAGAAAATGGATATGGTAACATAAATCTCTTTCTATAGGCATTTTTCTATATGAGTATTATATAGAGAAATGTGTTTTATTTCAAGCAGGGGATACGAATCCTTGTTGAAAGTAGACTATTAATAAAATTTGTCAACTAACCATGAGGGGATTTTCAATAAGCTCTTGTTTTTCACTAGACTATCTAAGTACAAGTTTAACAATGAAAAAGGGTGGCGGGGGTATATTACCCCTTGTCGCCACCGCTTGTAAGTCCTGAAACGAAGTTCTTTTGCAAGAAGAAGAAAAGTGTACAGATTGGAAGAGCGATGAGGATAGCACCTGCTGAGAAGTAGGCAATCTTCAAGTTCTTCGCATTGCTAACGAAGGTTTGGAGACCAACGGCAACTGTAAAGTATTCTTTCTCACGAAGCAAGAAACTAGAGAGGATGTAGTCTCCGAAAGGTCCCATGAAGGCCCAGAGTGCTTGAACTGCAACCATTGGGCGAACGAGAGGGAGAACGATTTGCCAGAAGCGGCGGAAGTGTCCTGCACCATCCAGTTTTGCAGATTCATCGAGAGACATTGGCACGGTGTCAAAGTAACCTTTCATCAACCAAGCGTTCATAGGGATACCACCACCGACATATAGGAAGATGAGGAACCAGCTATGGTTAAGGGCATTTAACATGAGGGCCATAACGAAGAAGGCAGTCAAAGCAGCCATTGTTGGCACCATTTGGATAATCAAGAAGAAGACCAAACTTTGTTTACGAGCCAAGAAGTTGTAACGGCTGTAAGCATAACCAGCCAGCACGATAATACTTGTCTGAACGACCATAGTGATCAAAGCGATGATCAAAGTATTAAGATACCATGTACCGTACAAGGTTTCTGTAAAGAGTCCTTTGAAGTTATCAAGACTAAAGTTGACATTGCTGTCGAGTTTAAAGGCCACAACGTTACCAGCCTTGAAGGCAGACATAATCGTGATTAAAAGAGGGTAGATAATGACGATTGAAAGTCCGATCAAGTAGAGGTAAGTGAGGGTTTGAGTCAGTCTACGTTTTAGTTTGATTGAGTTATTCATCTTAGACGTCCTCCATATCAAATGCGTGTAGTTTCTTGAAGGCAATCATAGAAATAGAGATGACGATGATTGAAATAATTAAGGTAACGGCAGCTGCCATAGAGTATTGTGGAGCTGTACCTGTTGTCAAACGGTAAATCCATGAGATCAAGATATCGGTTGAACCAGCACCACCACCGACACTACCAGGACCACCACCATTGAAGAGGTACATGATAGAGAAGTTGTTGAAGTTGAAGGTGTATTGGCTAATCAAAGTAGGTGCCGCAACTGCCAAAATCATTGGGAAAGTGATGCTGCGGAATTTTTGCCAAGCGTTTGCACCATCAATATAAGCTGCTTCATACAAGTCGTTTGGAATAGACTGTAGGATACCGAGAGTAAGGACATAGATATAAGGGAATCCAAGCCAACCTTGCATCATAATCAAGGCAACCTTAGTCCAAGTAGGGTCTGTTTTCCAAGGGATGAGTGCCCCATCGAGGAATGGAAGAACTTTAGCAAAAAGTGGCAAAACTTGAGTATTGATAGCACCAACACTATCGTTAAACATGTTTGAGAATGTCAAGATAGTGATGAAGGCTGGAACTGCCCAAGGCAGAAGGAAGATAACACCAAAGATACGTTTCCCTTTGATGAATGGTTGGTTAGCAATAATAGCTGTGAAGATACCGATTACAATCTGTAAAGTTGATGCAGACAAAGCCCAGATAATAGTCCAAGAAAGAACGGCACCAAAGGCTGAACGGAAGGTACTCAAGCTCCAGATATTTGTGAAGTTGGTCAATCCAACCCAGTCCAACAATTTATTAGGTGGTAAATGTTGGAAATCATAGTTAGTAAAGGCGATCATCAAGGTTACAATAACTGGGAAGATGATGGCAAATGTCATGGCAACGTAAGATGGGATAATGAGCAAGTATGGGAATCCATTTTCATAGATACCTTTAATCATATCCTTAAGTGTCAATGGGACAGGAATGCCATTATTGATACGTTTTGCAATGGTATGAGCATCTTTAATATTGAGAATATAAAATGCTAGATAAACAATTACAAAGATAGAGTGAAATGCACCACGAATCAACATGAAGAGAGAGTTGTCACGGCCAGGTTTTTCACCGAGTGTGATCAAGTTGCTCAATTCAGGTGCTGCAAGTACTATAAAATAGAGGACAAAAGCTAGTGTTACAGCAAGGAAGATAAAACCTTTGGCTTTTTGTTTGTTATAGATTTGCCCCAACCCAGGAATCAATGAAAGCAAGGCTGCTTTTCTTGGTTGTTGTTCCATGAGTACTCCTTTCATAAGATGTGAACGTCAAGCTGAGTTCTGTTAATATCTAAAAATCAAGGGGGATAAGTTTTAAATCCCCCTTGAATCAATCAATTAGTTACCAAATTTTTGTTGGATTGTTTCTTTGATCAATGTTACAGCATCATTTGCAGCTGTTTTAGCATCTTTCTTACCGCTTACAGCGTCAAAGAGCATTGTTTTAGCTGGGTCCCAAACTGTTGACATTTGAGAGATGTTTGGCATTGGTTGAGCGTTCTTGAACTGTTTGATAACAGCAGTAGTCAACTCATCGTTTTTACCTTCAGCGTAAGTACGAGCTTCAGTGTTAGCTGGGATTTCGTTTGTTGCATCGTAGAATGCTTTTTGTTGGTCAGTTGAAACAAGGAAGTCTACGAATTTTTGAGCTCCTTCAAGGTTCTTAGTGCTTGATGGGATGATCCAAGCTTTACCACCACCAAAGGCTGCGTAGTTTTTACTGTTTGGAAGAGTTGGGATAGTTGCAACACCGTAGTTTACTTTAGCATCTTTGAATGCTTGAGCTTTCCAAGGTCCATCAATGATAGCAGCTGTTTTACCTTCTTGGAATTGAGTTTGGATCAAGTTTCCAGCACCTTCAGTATCTTGCATACCTTTAGGCCATTTGTCATACCAAGTTTTAGCGTAGTTGATACCTGCAATAGCACCATCGTTAGCAAGACCAATATCTTTAGGGTCTTTACCGTTTTGTCCAAACACGTAGGCACCATTACCAGCAAGAAGTCCATATGCGTAGTAGAAGTTAGTCCAGTCAGCTAGGAAAGCAGTAGTTTTTCCGTCTTCACCAGCGAAGGCATATTTGCTATCTTTAGCAAGTTCTTCCAAGTCAGCAAATGTCTTAGGAGCTTCTTTCACTAAGTCTTTGTTATAGTACATAACAAGTGACTCGATAACGGCTGGAGCTCCATAAACTTTACCACCAACAGTTACAAGAGATTTAGTAGTATCGTCTGTTTTAGCACCGTCACTCAAAGTTACTTCTGAAAGTTGTCCGTCAGTACCAAGGCTACCTACACGGTCGTATGGTGCCATCATGACGTCAGCAGCTTTACCTGATTGGTTATCAAGTGAAAGATTGTCAAGTCCACCTAATTGGTCCCCTGTTTTAATAGTAACTTTTACACCAGCTTCTTTTTCGTAAGCTTTGGCAGCTGATTCTGCAAAAGCTTTATATTGGTCTTCAACATAGAAAGTGATTTCTTGACTTCCTGATGCAGAAGAGTCAGCAGCTTTGTCAGAAGTTTTACTTCCGCAAGCTACCAAAAGTAAGCTAGCAAGAGTAGCAGTACCAAGTACAGCTGCGCTCTTCATGAATTTAGTTGACATAATGTATTCCTCCTAAAGAATAACAAATTTTGATTCCGAGGAAACGCAAACGTTTTCTCTTATGAACTTAGTATAGCACAAACAGAAAACGGTTGCAAGCGTTTTTTGAAAAAAATTAAAAAAGCTTATAACTGCTTAATCCCTAAAATTGGTTATATAATAAGAAGAAAAAGATGAAATCATATAAATTTCAATTCAAGAATAATTCAAGGGAAACGATTGCATGGTTTGAAGATGTTTTTGTAGAGGTAAAAAAATAAGAATATAGTTTTTTAAAAAAGCTATAAAGTAAATAAATTGAAAAGTTTTTTGTTGAAACGCTTGCATTTCTTTTTGAAATGGGTTATACTTTACTTAGCGCAAACGTTTGCGCTTGTAAAAATGAAATCTTTAACTACAAACACTTGAGGTGCTATTATGAAAAAACGTCAAAGTGGTGTGTTGATGCACATCTCATCACTTCCAGGAGCTTACGGAATCGGATCATTTGGTCAAAGCGCCTATGATTTCGTTGACTTCTTGGTTCGTACCAAACAACGTTACTGGCAAATCCTTCCTTTAGGAACAACCAGCTACGGAGATTCTCCTTATCAATCTTTCTCAGCCTTTGCTGGAAACACTCATTTTATCGATTTGGATATTTTGGTAGAGCAAGGTTTGTTGGAAGCAAGTGATCTTGAGGGAGTAGACTTCGGTAGCAACCCAACTGAAGTTGATTACGCTAAGATTTATTACGCACGTCGTCCGCTTCTAGAAAAAGCAGTTAAACGTTTCCTTGAAGTTGGAGATGTCCAAGATTTTGAAAAATTTGCTCAAGAGAACCAATCATGGCTTGAACTTTTTGCAGAGTATATGGCTATCAAAGAGCATTTTGACAACCTTGCTTGGACAGAGTGGCCAGATGCAGATATTCGTGCGCGTAAAGCTTCAGCTCTTGAAAGCTACCGTGAACAATTGGCAGACAAACTTGTTTACCACCGCGTAACTCAATATCTCTTCTTCCAACAATGGTTGAAATTGAAAGCATACGCTAACGAAAACCACATCGAGATTGTGGGAGATATGCCAATCTATGTTGCTGAAGATTCAAGCGATATGTGGGCAAATCCACACCTCTTTAAAACTGATGAAAACGGAAAAGCAACTTGCATCGCAGGATGCCCACCAGATGAGTTTTCTGCGACTGGTCAGCTTTGGGGGAACCCAATCTATGACTGGGAAGCAATGGATAAAGATGGCTACAAATGGTGGATTGAACGCTTGCGTGAAAGCTTCAAAATCTACGATATCGTGCGTATCGACCACTTCCGTGGATTTGAGTCTTATTGGGAAATTCCAGCTGGTTCTGAAACAGCAGCACCTGGTAAATGGGTGAAAGGACCTGACTACAAACTCTTTGCAGCCGTTAAAGAAGAACTTGGTGACTTGAACATCATCGCAGAAGACCTTGGATTCATGACTGATGAAGTCATTGAGCTTCGTGAGCGCACTGGATTCCCAGGAATGAAAGTTCTTCAATTTGCATTCAATCCAGAAGACGAAAGTATCGACAGCCCACACTTGGCACCAGCAAACTCAGTTATGTATACAGGAACACACGATAACAACACTGTTCTTGGTTGGTACCGTGATGAGATTGATGATCCAACTCGTGAGTACATGGCACGCTACACAAACCGTAAAGAGTACGAAACAGTGGTGCATGCTATGCTTCGTACAGCCTTCGCATCAGTAAGTTTCATGACGATTGCAACTATGCAAGATTTGCTAGAGTTGGATGGTTCAGCTCGTATGAACTTCCCATCTACTCTTGGTGGAAACTGGTCATGGCGTATGACAGAGGAACAATTGACTCCTGCTGTCGAAGAAACTTTGCTTGACTTGACTACAATTTATCGCCGTATCAATGAAAATTTGGTAGAATTAAAGAAATAAGACATTATCAGGAGACATAAAAATGTTACCATTAAAAGAATTTGTACAAAATCGTTACAATAAATCTATCGCAGAATGTAGCAATGAGGAGCTTTACCTTGCTCTTCTTAACTACAGCAAACTTGCAAGCAGCCAAAAACCGGTGAACACTGGTAAGAAAAAAGTTTACTACATCTCAGCTGAGTTCTTGATTGGTAAACTCTTGTCAAACAACTTGATTAACCTTGGTCTTTATGACGAAGTTAAAAAAGAACTTGCTGACGCAGGTAAAGAGTTGATCGAAATCGAAGAAGTAGAATTGGAACCATCACTTGGTAATGGTGGTTTGGGACGTTTGGCAGCCTGCTTTATCGACTCAATCGCTACACTTGGATTGAATGGTGACGGTGTTGGTTTGAACTACCACTTTGGTCTTTTCCAACAAGTGCTTAAAAACAACCAACAAGAAACTATTCCTAACGCTTGGTTGACTGACCAAAACTGGTTGGTTCGCTCAAGCCATAGCTACCAAGTGCCATTTGCACACTTTACATTGACATCTACTCTTTACGATATCGATGTACCTGGTTACAAAACTGCTACTAAAAACCGTTTGCGTTTGTTTGACTTGGATTCAGTTGATTCATCTATCATTGAAGATGGCATTAACTTTGATAAGACAGACATCGCTCACAACTTGACTCTTTTCCTTTACCCAGACGATAGCGACAAACAAGGTGAATTGCTCCGTATCTTCCAACAATACTTCATGGTTTCAAACGGTGCACAATTGATCATCAATGAAGCGATCGAAAAAGGAAGCAACTTGCATGACCTTGCTGACTACGCAGTTGTACAAATCAACGATACTCACCCATCAATGGTGATTCCTGAATTGATCCGTCTTTTGACTGAACGTGGTATCGAACTTGATGAAGCAATCTCTATCGTTCGTAGCATGACTGCTTACACAAACCACACAATTCTTGCTGAAGCCCTTGAAAAATGGCCTCTTGAATTCTTGGAAGAAGTGGTTCCTCACTTGGTACCAATCATCAAAGAATTGGACCGTCGTGTTAAAGCAGAATACAAAGATCCAGCTGTTCAAATCATTGATGAAAACGATCGTGTACACATGGCCCACATGGATATCCACTATGGATACAGCGTAAACGGGGTTGCCGCTCTTCACACTGAAATCTTGAAGAACTCAGAGTTGAAAGCTTTCTACGACATCTACCCAGAAAAATTCAACAACAAAACAAACGGGATCACCTTCCGTCGTTGGCTCATGCATGCTAACCCAAGCTTGTCTCACTACTTGGATGAGATTCTTGGCCGCGAATGGCACCATGAAGCTTCTAAATTGGAAGACCTTCTTTCTTACGAAGACAAGGCTGCTGTCAAAGAAAAATTGGAAAGCATCAAAGCTCACAACAAACGTAAGTTGGCTCGTCACTTGAAAGAGCACCAAGGTGTGGAAATCAATACAAACTCTATCTTTGATATCCAAATCAAACGTCTTCACGAGTACAAACGTCAACAAATGAACGCTTTGTATGTCATCCACAAATACTTGGACATCAAGGCTGGTAACATCCCTGCTCGTCCAATCACAGTATTCTTTGGTGGTAAAGCAGCTCCTGCCTACACTATCGCTCAAGACATCATCCACTTGATCCTTTGCTTGTCAGAAGTCATTGCCAACGATCCAGCAGTAGCTCCACACTTGCAAGTGGTAATGGTTGAAAACTACAACGTTACTGCAGCAAGCTTCTTAATTCCAGCGTGTGATATCTCTGAACAAATCTCACTTGCTTCTAAAGAAGCTTCAGGTACTGGTAACATGAAATTCATGTTGAACGGAGCTTTGACTCTTGGTACTATGGACGGGGCTAACGTGGAAATCGCTGAGTTGGTTGGAGACGAAAACATCTACATCTTTGGTGAAGATTCAGAAACTGTTATCGACCTTTACGCAAAATCAGCTTACAAATCAAGCGAATTCTACGCTCGTAAAGCGATCAAACCATTGGTTGACTTTATCGTGAGCGACGCTGTTCTTGCAGTTGGTAAGATTGAACGTTTGGAACGTCTTTATAACGAATTAATCAACAAAGACTGGTTCATGACTCTTCTTGACTTGGAAGACTACATCAAAGTGAAAGAGCAAATGCTTGCTGACTACGAAGACCGTGATGCATGGTTGGATAAAGTCATCGTTAACATTTCTAAAGCAGGATTCTTCTCATCTGACCGTACAATCGCTCAGTACAACGAAGATATCTGGCACTTGAACTAATACTCTTCGAAAATCAAATTCAAACCGCGTCAACGTCGCCTTGCCGTACTCAAGTACAGCCTGCGGCTAGTTTCCTAGTTTCCTCTTTGATTTTCATTGAGTATAAGATATGAAATTTAATAGTTATTACACTATCTAGCAAAAAAGCGAGTTTCAATTGAAATTCGCTTTTTTTGAATGT
>QWCB01005165.1_pt1 | contig 10052 bp, 8 predicted proteins | sample 1972511 | NCBI WGS metagenome assembly QWCB01 (sample SAMN09866719, study PRJNA288562) | Human gut metagenome isolate term5_stool, whole genome shotgun sequencing... | isolation source: gut | host: Homo sapiens | place: USA: California
CTTAGGAGATGCGCAAGAAGTTTATCGCCTGATGTCACAAGAGATTTTTCCATTTATTAAGAATCTGAAAGGGGATACTGACGATACAGCTTTTTCACGTTATATGCGTGAAGCGATTTTTCAAATCAATAAACCTGCTACACTCCAAAAAGTAATTTCTATATTGGATGAATTTCCAACTAAAGGATCGGATATGGAGTTTTATAGTGACAAACAAAGTATAAATGATATTGGAGACATTTACGAGTATCTATTGTCAAAATTATCTCAGGCAGGGGCAAATGGTCAATTTCGTACTCCTCGTCATATCATTGATATGATGGTTGAGCTAATGCAACCGACAATTAAGGATATTATTTCAGATCCTGCCATGGGGTCTGCAGGATTTTTAGTTTCTGCAAGTCGCTACCTAGACCGAAGAAAAGAAGAGTGGCAAACAAATATTGACAGTGTAAAGCATTTCCACAATACCATGTTTCATGGGAATGATACGGATACGACAATGTTGAGACTTGGGGCTATGAACATGATGCTCCATGGGGTTGAGAATCCACAAATTAGCTACCTAGATTCACTATCTCAAGATAACGAAGAAGCTGATAAATATACTCTAGTTTTAGCCAATCCACCTTTCAAAGGATCTCTTGATTATGATTCAACCTCTGGAGATTTGTTGGCTACGATTAAGACTAAGAAGACAGAGTTGCTTTTCCTTGCCCTTTTCTTACGCACTTTGAAGCCAGGTGGACGTGCAGCTGTTATTGTACCGGACGGTGTCCTCTTTGGTTCCTCTAAAGCTCATAAAGGGATTCGACAGGAAATCGTTGAGCACCATAAACTAGATGCAGTCATTTCGATGCCGAGTGGTGTTTTCAAGCCTTATGCAGGTGTTTCAACCGCTATCCTTATCTTCACTAAGACTGGAAATGGTGGAACGGATAAGGTTTGGTTTTACGATATGAAAGCAGACGGTCTGAGTTTAGATGATAAACGCCAGCCTATCAACGAAAATGATATTCCAGATATTATTCAACGATTCCATCAATTAGAGAAAGAAGCAGATCGCAAGAGAACAGATCAGTCCTTCTTTGTTCCAGTTGATGAGATTAAGGAAAATGATTTTGATCTGTCCATCAATAAATACAAAGAAATCGAGTATGAAAAAGTTGAGTATGAACCAACAGAAGTCATTTTAAAGAAAATCAATGATCTAGAAAAAGAAATTCAAGCTGGCGACAATTAATATTGATAATCGTCGAAAACCACTTAATAATCTTCAACGAATAGAAAAATCTTTAACAAAAAAATATCCATATTGTGGTGCAAATAATATTATTGATTTTATAGATGAATATATTTTTGACGAAAATGAAGAAATTCTTTGTATTGCTGAAGACGGTGGAAGTTGGGGTAAAGATGAAGAGTGTACTTATGTGATGAATGAAAAGTGTTGGGTTAATAATCATGCCCATGTGCTTAAAATGAAAACAGGTGTTGATATTAACTATATCAAACTTACTCTTGATTATTTAGATTTAACGTCATATATCACAGGTTCAACTAGAGGGAAGTTAACAAAATCATCTTTAGAAAAAATCGAGATAAAGTTACCAGAATATCATACGCAGATTAGTATATCAAAAAGAATATCTGATATTCAAAAATTGATTACAAAAAAGAAAGACCAAATTCAAAAATATAACGAGCTCGTCAAATCCCGATTTAACGAGATGTTTGGGGATATATTTGATACAACTTTTCCTATTTATCGTTTAGAAGAATTATGTGAATTTATAAAGGATGGTACACATCAAACTCCACAATATACAGATGATAGAACAAATGGGTTTAAATTTTTATCATCTAAAGATGTTACATCTGGTAAAATTTCTTGGGATAATATAAAGTATATTACCGAATCTTTACATAATGAGTTATATGCAAAAATCTCCCCTCGAAGAAATGATATTCTACTTGCTAAAAATGGAACTACAGGAATAGCAGCACTAGTGGACTGTGATGAGATTTTTGATATTTATGTTAGTTTAGCTATTTTGCGATTTTATGATGGAAATAATCCTACTTATCTTTTATATGCAATTAATTCAGACGCTACAAAATGGCAGTTTGAATCAAATCTAAAAGGAGTTGGTGTGCCTAATTTACACTTAAGAGAAATTAGGAAGACAAAAATCCCCCTCCCCCCTCTTTCTCTCCAAAACGAGTTCGCAAACTTTGTAGCCCAGGTCGACAAATCACAATTGGCAATTCAAAAATCACTAGAAGAACTGGAAACCTTGAAAAAATCTCTCATGCAAGAGTATTTTGGCTGATATTCTATCATTGTAATTACGGTAATTATTTGTTATAATACTTCAAAGGAGGAAATCAGATGGTAGTAAAAACAAGAAAACAAGGAAATTCAATCACCATCACCATTCCAAGTGAATTCAATATTCCAAGTGGTGTAAAATACGAAGCGAAATTGTTACCAAGTGGTGAAATTATCTTTACTCCCGAAGAGTCTGGACATCAGATTTCTTATGTATCTGATGATGACTTTGACTTAAATTTGGACAAAATTTTTGACGAATACGATGATGTTTTCAAAGCTTTGGTGGAAAAATGACAGTCTATCTAACAGAAAGGCAAATTGAAAAAATCAATGCTTTAGCAATTCAACGTTATTCACCTAATGAAAAAATTCAGACAGTTAGTCCTTCTGCCTTAAATATGATTGTCAATTTACCAGAACAATTTGTTTTTGGCAAACCTCTTTATCCAACAATTTTTGATAAGGCAACGATACTATTTGTCCAATTGATCAAGAAGCATGTTTTTGCCAACGCTAATAAACGAACTGCTTTCTTCGTTTTGGTGAAATTTCTACAGTTGAATGGATATCGTTTTTCTGTAACGGTTGAAGAAGCGGTCGATATGTGTGTAACTATTGCAGTAGAATCCTTAAAAGATGAAAGGTTAGATAGCTATACTAAATGGATCTCTGAGCATTCATTTAGAGCTAATGATAAAAATTAAGATTGGATAATTGAATCCTAAAAGTAAAAAACAGATAAACAGACAGTATTAGAATTCTGTAATGCAGAAAACTAATATTGTCTCTTTTTATTGAAATAATGAAAGTGAGAAAATATGGAAACAAAAGTGACAATCATCATTCAAGAAATGCTACCCCTTTTAAACAATGCACAATTATTAGCATTGCGGGAGAGTTTAGAGCGCCATTTAGTAAATGGTGTAAATCAACAGAAGTATACGAATAATTCCTTGTTAGCCTTGTTTATTACTGCTAAACAGGTGGAGGGGTGTAGTGCAAAAACCATTCGTTATTATCAAAGGACTATTGAAAATTTATTTACAAGTATTAAGCAGTCTGTAACACAACTGACAACAGATGATTTGAGAAGTTATCTAGCACAGTATCAGTCAGAAAAAGATTGTAGTAAAGCAAACTTGGACAATATCCGACGCATCCTATCTTCATTTTTTGCATGGTTAGAGCAAGAGGAGTACATTATCAAAAATCCGATTCGACGGATTAAAAAAATAAAGACAGAACAAACTGTAAAAGAAACTTATACGGATGAACATCTTGAAATCATGCGAGATAATTGTGAGAACCTAAGAGATTTGGCAATGATTGATCTACTAGCTTCAACAGGAATGCGCGTGGGAGAACTTGTGCAGCTGAATCGCTCAGATATTGACTTTGAGAATCGTGAATGTGTAGTATTTGGGAAAGGTAAAAAGGAAAGACCTGTATATTTTGATGCTCGTACGAAAATCCATTTAAAGAACTATATCAATAGCAGAGAGGATAATCATCCAGCTCTTTTTGTTAGCTTGCTCGGAAAAGCCCAAAGACTCGGAATAGCTGGTGTTGAGATTCGATTACGAAAATTAGGTCAAAAACTTGGAATTCAAAAGGTTCACCCTCATAAATTTAGAAGAACACTAGCGACAAAGGCAATTGATAAAGGAATGCCTATCGAACAAGTTCAAAAGCTTCTTGGACATAGTAAAATTGATACTACTCTAGCCTATGCTATGGTCAACCAAAGTAATGTCAAACATTCCCATCAGAAATTCATTTCTTAAGTGCAAATCCCGATATTTCGAGGAGGTGGTTGCATGAAAAAAGTGAAATTGGGTGAAATTTGTGAAATAGTTACAGGCTCAACTCCAAAGAGTAGTAATCCAAATTATTGGAATGGAGAATACAAATGGATTACTCCTGCAGAAATTAGTGATGATGATTTTATCGTTTTTGACACACAACGGAAAATTACTAAGTTAGGAATTGAAGAAACGGGCTTGAAATCATTTCCTACGGGAACAGTTTTGTTATCGTCTCGTGCTCCGATTGGTAAAGTTGCAATTTCAGGATGTGAGATGTATTGTAATCAAGGTTTTAAAAATTTTATCTGCTCAAATAAAATCAACAATGAGTATTTATATTATTTTTTTAAATCAAGAAAAAATTATTTGAATATTTTGGGGCGAGGAGCAACATTTAAGGAAATATCTAAAAGTATAGTATCTGATATTGAGATTTTTTTGCCAACGTATGGTATACAGAGGAAACAAGTTAAAGTTCTAAAAAAAATTGATAAACTTATTTATACTAGAAAAGAACAGTTGATTGAGTTTGAATATCTTGTCAAATCCCGATTTAACGAGATGTTTGGGGATCCTGTTCTGAATGAAATGGGTTGGGAAAAACATGCTTTAAAAGAATTTGGAATATGGAAAAGCGGTGGAACTCCTAAAAGAAATGAAGAAAAATATTTTAGAGGACATATTCCTTGGATTACATCAGGAGAACTAGAACATAAATACATTGATGATTCTTTTGAAAAAATTACAGAAAAGGCAATTGAATGTAGTTCTGCACAAATAATTGAAAAAGGTAGTTTATTACTAGGAATGTATGATACTGCGGGTTTAAAATCATCAATCAATACTAAAGTAATGTCTTGTAATCAAGCTATTGCTTTTGCGAAATTAGATGATAAAATCACAAATACTATATATGTTTATTATGTAATTCAAAATTTAAGATCAATGCTATTGAATCAACAAAGAGGTGTACGTCAAAAAAATTTTAACTTATCGATGATCAAAAATATTTCCATCCCCCTCCCCCCTCTTTCCCTCCAAAACGAGTTCGCAAACTTTGTAGCCCAGGTCGACAAATCACAATTTGCTTGTCAGATGGCTATAAAACTGTGGAGAAATAGCTTAAAATCTAGTATAATATAGCTATCTATTTAGTCAAAGTGAGAGAAAAATGGGAAATTTTGATTTTCTTTTAAATAACGAGGAGTATGAATCTTTTTCGAGGCCCTGTATAGAAGCTGAGAATATGATTGGGACATCCACTGTAGCGACAGCTTTCATGGCGCGTCGTGCATTGGAGCAGGCTGTTCATTGGATTTATAGCCATGATTCTTATTTGGAAGCCCCTTATCGTGCTACCTTGTCTTCATTAGTTTGGGATGATGACTTTAGAGAAATCGTAGATCCAGAGCTTCATAGTCAGATGGTCCTCTTGATACGCTGGGGCAATCATGCTGCTCATGGTGGGGAGATCAAGGAACGTGAAGCGATTTTAGCCTTACATCATTTGTACCAGTTCGTAAACTTTATTGATTACTGCTACAGCAATGAGTTTGTGGAACGTTTTTTTGACGAGAAGTTATTGCCAATTTCAGAGAATGTCAAGAAAAGAGAAACACCACAAGCCATGGTGGAACTGCAAGACAGTTTACCTCTTATGCCTGACTTTCATGAACAAATGGCTGTACAGTCCTTGGAAGTTCAAGAGAATTATACAGAAAAACGTGAAACAGCTGCTCAACGGCAAGAGGTTTCCTTTCATATCGATCAGTTATCTGAGGCTGAGACGAGAAAACTCTTTATTGACATTGATTTACGCTTAGCAGGTTGGACATTTGAAGAAAATTGTCGGGTTGAAGTTGCTGTTAATGGACTGAGACACGGATCTGGAACAGGTTATTGTGATTATGTCCTTTATGGTAAAAATGGAAAGATTTTAGCCATTATTGAAGCCAAAAAGGCTGCAGTTAATCCAGAAGTCGGTGAAGTACAAGTCAAGGAATATGCTAAAGCGCTAGAGGAAAAAATAGGTTACCAACCGATTTGTTTTATTACAAATGGCCTCAAGCACTACATTCTTGATGGTGTAAATCGTCGTCAGGTTGCAGGATTCTATTCTCAAGAAGAATTGCAATTATTGATGGACAGACGACATTTGCAAAAACCACTGGAGGATATTTCTAGTAAAATCAGAGACGATATCTCTGGACGATATTACCAAAAACATGCGATTGCAAGTGTTTGTGAGGCTTTTTCTAACAATCGAAGACAAGCTCTTTTGGTAATGGCAACTGGTTCTGGGAAAACTCGAACAGCAGTCTCTCTTGTTGATATCCTATCACGTCACAATTGGGTCAAAAATATTCTCTTTCTAGCTGACCGAACATCTCTTGTAAAACAAGCCTATGATTCATTTAGGAAATTACTTCCAGATCTTTCGGTTTGTAACTTTTTAGAGGATAAAGCTGGGGCACGATCAAGTCGTATGGTGTTTTCTACTTATCCGACCATGATTGGAGCTATTAGTGATCAGGAAGAAGTCATTCAACGCCCTTTTACTGTTGGTCATTTTGATCTCATCATTATTGACGAGTCCCATCGCTCTATTTATCAAAAATACAAGGCCATTTTTGATTATTTTGATGCTAGAATCGTAGGCTTAACGGCCACACCTCGTCAGGATCTTGATAAAAACACTTATGGATTTTTTAACTTGGAAAATGGTGTTCCTACCTATGCTTATGATCTTGAAAAGGCTGTTGAGGATGGCTACTTGGTATCCTATCATTCAATTGAAACCAAGTTAGAATTACCTACAGATGGGCTTCATTACGATGATCTATCCCAAGAGGATAAAGAATATTTTGATAGCCAATTTGAAGATGATAGTCTAGAAAAAGACATTGATGCTGGAGCTTTTAATTCCTTTATTTTTAATAAAGCTACAGTTGAGATTGTCCTAGATGAACTAATGACGAGAGGAATTCAGACAGCTTCAGGGGATGAGATTGGAAAAACGATTATCTTTGCCAAGAATCATCACCATGCAGAATATATTAGAGAGATTTTCAATAAACGTTATCCTGAAAAGGGGAGCGACTATGCTCAGGTGATTGATTACAGTATTAAACATTATCAGACCTTGATTGATGATTTTAAAATTAAGGAGAAATATCCTCAAATTGCAATTTCAGTTGATATGCTGGATACAGGTATTGATGTCCCAGAGGTTGTCAATTTAGTCTTCTTCAAGAAAGTACGCTCAAAAACAAAATTTTGGCAAATGATTGGTCGTGGAACCCGTCTCTGTAAAGATTTGTTTGGACCTGATCAAGATAAGGAAAATTTCTTGGTATTTGATTATGGTGACAACTTTGAATATTTCAAAGCAGATCCGAGAGAAGGTAGTGGAAGACATATTGTTCCATTGACACAGCGTTTGTTTAATATCAAGGTGGACTTGATTCGTGAATTGCAGGACCTTCACTATCAAGAGGATCAGTTTGCAAGAGAGTATCGTCAGCAACTCGTCTCAGAACTTCATAGGCATGTAGAGGATTTAAATGAGTTAGACTTTAGGGTTCGTATGGTCTTAGATACGGTTTATACCTATAAAAAATTAGAAAATTGGCAAAATCTTACAACGATTTCATGTGAAAATCTTCATAGTCATATCTCCCCTCTCATATTTGATGAAGATAATGAAAATGAAATGGCGAGACGCTTTGATTTATGGATGTTAGAAATTCAAGTCGGACAATTGACCTCTAAGCCATCAAGGACTCATATATCTCAAGTTATGAAAACTGCTCAGGCCCTTGCTTCTGTTGGTAATATCCCTCAGGTCTTTGCACAGGCAGAAATTATCAGGAAAGTACAAGAACCTGAATTTTGGGAGGAAGTAAGCTTGTCTGAACTTGAAAAAATACGCCTTTCTCTAAGAGATTTATTGCAATTCTTAGATAAAACGAATCGAAAGGTATATTATGTCAATTTTGAAGATCGAATTCTTTCTACTGTATATGAAACCACTCCTTATTTGCAGGTAAATGATCTTCGATCCTATAACGAAAAAGTTGAGCATTATTTGAAAGCTCATTTGGATGAGGAAGCAATTTCTAAATTGTATCATAACAAGAAGTTGACTGCACAAGATTTATTAGCATTAGAAACTCTATTATGGGAAAAATTAGGAAGTAAAACTGACTATCAGCAACACTATGAAAACAAGGCTATTCCTAGATTGGTGCGGGAGATTATTGGTTTGAATAGAGAGGCTGCTAATCAAGTGTTTTCTAAGTTCTTGTCAGATGAAAGCCTTAATGCTAAGCAAATTTCTTTTGTGAAATTGATTGTCGATTATGTCGTTGAAAATGGGTATATGGATAAGTCGATGCTGACACAAGAACCGTTTAAATCTTATGGATCCGTACAAGTACTATTTCAACATCAAATACCAATATTGAGGAATATTGTCCAAACAATTGACTTAATCAATAATCGTGCCGAAGAAGTAGCTTGAATATAGAAAGAGAAGCACCATGCAAATGTAAGAAGATAAGCCAATTCAGGACTATATCATCAAAAATATCCAAGAGTTAGATGACTACGTCCAAAGTGTTACCGAGGAGAAGAGAGACTCGAAAGCTCTTAATCAATTTTTCCTTGAAGAATTAAGTCGTGACTGAGGTTAGATATGGGAAAATGGACATGTAGATGCGGCCAAGCAATGAACGACCATCAAGCACCTGATCAAAATGCTTATTCGGTGTACTCGGATGAGTTTTTAGTAGAAATCATGACAAAAAAAGATGGTAATGATACAATTTCCTATGATGACATTTCAGAGGCTTCCTTTCATTTGTGGAAGTGCCCAAATTGTGGTAGTTTCATGGTTTTTGGTGAAGAGGATAATCCAGGTTGTTTCACTTTTTATGAACGCCAGACCGGTGCAAAAGTTGCACCACTTTTCGATCCTGATCAGGAATTAAATCTCGTGGTTGTTGAATTTCAAGAGGGGGAAAATGGTTATACTTATATCTGTGATGATCCAAGTATTCAGATTGGGCATGGTGTAATTGTACCAACTGGGAAAGAAAATATTGAAAAAATAGCTCTGGTAGTCCAGAAGTATCATGCTTTCCCAAGGGGGATATCACTTATCCCGCTGAAAAGTTAAAAAGGGTTATCCGTAGGTATTCTATTTTTGATCCCGAGACTTCAAAAATAGTTTGTAAAAATATACTTGAGCATGGAAGAATTCTAAATGCTTGCTCGAAAAAAGTAAAAATATAGTCTCAACAAATTTACCATGCAATCAAAACTCCTCTAGGCTATTTTTGGTTGGAGTTAAATAGAATTCCAATTCCGATGAAAATCACACAAATTCAAGTTAAAGATAAAAAGTATCAGGTTGATGGAGCCTTTTATATAAAGCCTGCCAAGGTAAACTACAGAAAATTGTTAGAACTTGAATTATGTGCAGATTTTGATATTGACGCCTCTCGTTGGATTGATGTTCTATCAGACGAAAATGTTTGGGGAAATACATGGGAACTGAATGGCCTTCAATTTGGAATTACTGCAGGAGAGTCACCAGAATTTGAAGATGAAGTTGTTGCTAGAAAATTTAGCCGTATCCCACTTTATTATGACTGGCATCCAGAATTTGAAGACTATTATGGCTTTAGCTTAGCATGGAAAAAATTCGAGACTGATAGTGATTTGTCGATTGATTTCTATACTACATAAATAGAAATGATCGGTATTATTGTGTAAATTATAAAACGATATTTGGGATATTTAGACGATAAGTAATTGGATTTATAGTTATTTAGTTTTAAAAAAGCGCTCTAATGATTCAAAGATATTGGGTACTTCCCTTAATAAATCTGTCACTTTCTTTTTCAAGA
>QWCB01003358.1_pt1 | contig 10050 bp, 10 predicted proteins | sample 1972511 | NCBI WGS metagenome assembly QWCB01 (sample SAMN09866719, study PRJNA288562) | Human gut metagenome isolate term5_stool, whole genome shotgun sequencing... | isolation source: gut | host: Homo sapiens | place: USA: California
TCATCAAAGCCAGTGGATTGGGACGGGTACATGAGCAGGTATATCGACTTCATCAACCGCCACAACGTGCAACACTTCTTCGAGTTGGACGTAGATATCATCGTAGGTTATGATGCGGTAAAGCGCATGAGAACCCGCCTTGAAGCCGAAACGGGCAAGCAGAGCATTCCCGTCTGGCACCGCTCCCGTGGCCTTGACGAGTTCAAGCGTCTGTGCAGGGACTATCCCTATATCGGCATCGGTGGCTTCGCAATCAAGCACATTCAGCCCAGCGAGTACGGCTACATCAAACGGCTGGTGCAGTATGCGAACGCCTGCGGGGTGCGGGTGCACGGTTTGGGCTACACCAAAAAGGACGCGGTTGACTTTGGCTTTTATAGCGTGGACAGCACCACATGGACTACACAGGTCAATTTTGGCGGCTTGTCCTACTTCAACGGCTCAGAAATGGTTGTGGTCAGACCCCCGAAGGGCATGATAGGCGCAGACTACCGGATTCGCCGAGAGTATGCGCTGAAAGAGTGGATCAAATACCAGAAGTACCTTGATACGAAAGGAAAATGGCGTGGATAAAGATATCGTATACCGCGTTGAGGATGGCATGGACAGAGAAAAAATCCTCTGCACCACCTACCAGATGCGGAATTTTTATATGCAGTTCAGAGACGGTTTCTTCACCAATCTGGACGTAATGAACTATATCCAGCACCTTGCCGCCGCCCACATGGCGAAAAAGGGCATGAACGTGCTGGATGTGTGCTGCGGCCGCTCTCTGATGCTCCCGCTGCTGCGCTACTACGCAAAGGATATTGCATCCTATACCGGCGTAGACATCAGCAAAGCGAACATCAAAGAGGCTATGCGCGGCGCGACCGCAAAAAATCTCGAACCCAAAGACCTGGCCTCCTACTATCCGTTCCGGGTGGGCTGGAAGCTGGGCAACGTTGCCGAGATGTCGAAAGTCATTCCGGCGGAGTTCGCCGATTTTGTAATTTACACCTCTGCCATTGAGCACATGCACCCCGTAGATGGCGCAAAAAGCCTTGCAGAATGCTACAAGGTGATGAAGCCGGGTGCAAAAATGTTTCTCTCCTGCCCGAATACCCCGGGCAATGGGTATCAGACCCAGTACCGCGCCCACGTCTATGAGTGGGGTTACGATGAGCTGAAAAGTAAGCTGGCCGAAATCGGATTCAGCATTGTGCAGGAAGTGGGCCTGGTCACCAGCGTCCGGGAAATGGACGAGTTCTATTCCAAGCAGGAGCCGGCACTGCGGGACTTCTACACCCGCATGAAAGCCTATGTCCCGTCTGCATTCCTCACAACCTTTATGGCGATTCCGTTCCCGCGTGAGGCAAAAGAACTGCTGTTCATCGTTCAGAAGCCGAAAGGAGAAGAAAACAATGGCTAAGTTTGAAAATCGCTACGGCGTGCGAAAAATTGTCTACAAGCAGAAATGCCGGTGCTTCTGCCCCATCGGAAAGGCAGACTACACCAATGAATTTACCGTGACCATGGAGCCGGCAGAGATTATCCCGGACTACTGCGAGATCGACAAGTTCATCCGCGAATGTCTGGAAGGCGAAAGCCTGGTCATCGAGGAAGCGGCCAGCAAGCTGAAGAAAAAGCTGGTTGAGGAAGTGCACCCCAGCTGGATCATGGTCGAATCCGCGGTGAATGACGCACCCCACGGTAATGTGGTCGTTATGGTATGAGGGGGACAGGGAACATGAAAAACACCAAAGCCCTCTGCCAAACTGCAGTTGTCGCGGCTCTGTATGTCGCATTAACTACCCTGAACCCGCTGTCCTGGGGAGCTGTGCAGTTCCGCGTGGCCAATATGCTGTGCGCACTCCCGTTCAAGGATAAGCGGTATGCCCCGGCGGTGCTGCTGGGAATTGCAATCGCAAACGCAACGAGCCCTTTCGGCCCGGTCGATGTGCTCTTTGGCCTGCTGGCTGAGGGGACTGCATACGCACTGGTGGTCTGGGGGCCGTGGAAAAAACTGGGGATTCTGTGGAAAGCGGTTATCCTCTCCCTGTCCGTGGCTCTGTTCATCGGCGTGGAACTGTCTATGATGGTCGGCGCACCGTTCTGGCTGACAAGTGCTGGCCTGTTCGTGGGCACATTCCTAGCTGTGGAACTGGGAAACCTGATGATCTCTAAAACCGCTCTCGCAAAGGTCGTGTGAGAGGGGACGCGGCGCTGGCTCTGCAAAGGGTCGGCGCTTTTTCTTCGGAACAACACAACAGCCCGGGTAGATACCGGGACAGAAAATGAAGAAGGATAGTGGTGGCGATGTAGATGGAAACGCGAGATAAGGCGTTCACCCTTTATAAGAAAGGGATGGGATGCACCGAAATCGCAAAGAAGCTGGGCGTATCGCTGAACACTGTGAAATCGTGGAAGAAGCGCTATTGGGATGCACAAAAGGGTGCACCCAAGAAACGCACCTCGCCGCACCCCAAAGGTGCATCCTCCAAGCGCACCCCGAAAGCCCCGCAGGATGGAAAACCGAAACCGGGTGCACCGCCGGGCAATGTCAATGCAGTTGGCAATCATGGTGGTGCGCCGCCGGGAAACCAGAATGCCTTGAAACACGGCGGGTGGTCCGCTGTAATGTTCGGTGCCTTTTCGGAAGAGAATCAGAAAGCTATCCAGGACTGCACGAAGGATGTGGATGCAGAAGACCTGCTGATACAGGAGCTTCAACTGCTGACTGCCCGGGAGGCCTTTCTGCTTCAGCGCATTTCCGCAGTCCAGGAAAAGAAGCAGCACATCCAGTCGGTGCACACATCCAAGTCCAGCCGGTCGTTTACCCGCTTGGATGAGGATAAGGAAAAAGAGGCCCACGACAAGGAGGTCTACATTGAGCGGATAGATGCCAAAGTCAGTCGGGAAGAAAGGCTCCCCGGCACCACCGTAGAAACATCAACCACCGTTGAATCAAGCTACCTTATCGTGGAACGCTTAGAGCGGCTATTGACCGATGTACAGCGCCAGAAGTCCAAGGTGATACAACAGCTTGCCGACCTGCGCAGAATGAGCAACAGCGGCAAGAATGAGCTGGTAGACGATTGGGTCGCGGCGGTCGAGGCGGCAGACACGGAAGCGGAGGATGCGGACGATGGCACTGAGACAACGTGAAGTCTTTGCCAAGCGGATCCCGCTGTACCGTAAAGACCCTTGCTTGTTCTTCAAAGAGGTCACTGGCTTCAAGCCTGATCCGTGGCAAAAAGAAGCCGCCACAGCTATTGCACAACACCGCAAGGTTTCAATTCGCTCAGGACAGGGCGTTGGCAAGACTGCTTTTGAAGCGAACCTAGTCCTTTGGTTTCTGTCTTGCTTCCCGTATCCACGCGTGGTGTGCACGGCTCCGACTCGTCAGCAGTTAAATGATGTCCTCTGGGCCGAGATTGCCAAGTGGCAGGAACGCAGCCCTGTCTTGCAGGCTATGCTTGTATGGACAAAGACTCGTGTTTACATGAGAGGACATGAGAAACGCTGGTTCGCCGTGGCTCGAACAGCCACCAAGCCGGAGAATATGCAGGGCTTCCACGAAGACAATATGCTTTTCGTGGTGGATGAGGCATCTGGTGTTGCTGACCCCATCATGGAGGCTATACAGGGCACGCTTTCCGGCGATAACAACCGCTTACTGATGTGCGGAAACCCAACGCAGAACACTGGCACATTCCACGATTCGCATACCGTGGACGCCCAGTCCTACTACTGTATGAAGGTGTCCAGCAGGGACAGCCCCCGCACGAATAAGCAGAATATCGCTGACTTGGAGCGGAAGTTCGGCAAGAACAGCAATGTAGTCCGTGTCCGTGTTGACGGAGAGTTCCCGGAGAATGAGGACGATGTCTTTATTCCGATGGCACTCGCCACAAAGGCTGTCAATACTGAACCTCTGGAACATTGTTCTCCAGCCCGGATATCCATCGGGTGTGACGTTGCCCGCTTTGGCAACGATGATACGGCCATTGCACAGAACATTGATGGAGATATCCAAAAGCTGGTCACACGCCACGGTCAAGACCTGTACGCTACGGCAGATGATATCATTGCGATATATAAAGCCCTGCGTGCAGCGTATCCGCAGTACCGCGGCCTGATTTATGCGGTCATTGATGACACCGGCGTTGGCGGCGGCGTGACCGACATTCTCAACCGAGAAAAGATTCGGCAGAAGCTAACCAAGCTGATGGTCGTGCCGGTGAACTTCTCCAGCGCCGTGCCGGACAAGGAAGCCGCCGGGCGCTATGCAGATATCGCAACGTGGATGTGGGCAGTCCTACGGGATATGGCCACGGCAGGCACCCTACATATCCCGAACGATTCAACCCTGATAGGACAACTTACCACCCGTAAATACATCTTCGCGGGCACACCACTGAAGCTGAAACTTGAAGGCAAGGATGCCTTGAAGAAGCGCGGCCTGACCAGTCCTGACCGCGCTGATGCGGTAGCTCTTGCGCTGTATGAGGGCGGCATCTTTGATGTGCGCAGTCTGATATGATAGCCGGAAAGGAGAAAAGGTGAAAAAAGTTATTGCCGGTAAAATCAAACCACAACTTCGCCTCGATGGCTATTACAACGTCCTGAACAAGTATGGCACCCAGCACGATAGCACCGAGTATTACCAGTGGGCAACTGGTGCTGCTGTGACAGACGCGGAACTGGCCGACCTTTATGCAGGAAATGGTCTGTTTTCGACCATCATTGATGCCCCAGCGGATGATGCCACCAAGAATGGCATTGACCTGGGTATCAAGGATAAAGACCTACAAAAGCGGCTGGATGACCACCTGCAGACCATTCACTACCAAAGCAAACTTGCAAAGGCGCTGAAATGGGCGCGTCTGTTCGGTGGCTCCGCTGTTGTTATGCTGGTGGACGATGGCAGACTTCTTCAGGATCCGCTGAACTGGCGGGATGTTCACGGCGTGGCAGAATTGCTGGTTTACGGCCGCAACGAGGTGTTCCCGCTGTGGATCAACGGCTATGAGAACAACCCTGACGATGAAAACTACCGCAAAGGCGGTACGGGCATCCCGGAGTTTTACCAGGTGAACAGCGTGTACGGCAGTTATGTGGTGCATTCTTCCCGCTGCCTGATATTCCATAACGGGGAGATCCCCGAAGGCTCCACGATGGCCAACCTCTACCGTACATGGGGCATTCCGGAGTATATGCGCATCCGTGAAGAACTGCGGAATGCCAGCATCGGCCCGGGCTACTCCATTCGACTGCTGGAACGGCTGTCGATGGTAACATCCAAAATGAAGAACCTTGCCAACGTTCTGTCTACGGCAGACGGTGACGATACGGTGCTTCAGCGTATGGAAATGCTTGACCTTGCCCGCAATCTGCTGAACATGGTCTTTATTGATGCAGATGGCGAGGATGTGGGCATTCAATCCCTGTCTGTGGCTGGTGTTAAGGATATTCTGGACAATGCCTGCGCAATGCTGTCTGCTGTGAGCCATATCCCGCAGACTAGGCTCTTTGGCCGTTCCCCAGCGGGTGAAAATGCCACCGGCGAAGGGGACATGGAGAACTATAAGGAAGCCGTGTCCGGCATCCAGTCTGGCGACCTCCGGGACAACACCCGCACGCTGGTCGAACTGATTCTGCGCGGAATGGTGTGGAACGGCGAAATCAAAGAGGTGCCGGAGTACACTATCACCTACAAGAGCGCATGGAGCCTGTCTGATGATGAAAAGGCTACGCAGGACCAGGCGAATGCCGCGGCCCAGCTTACCAGAGCACAGACTGTATCTACATACGTTACGGCTGGTATTTTGGAAATCCCCGAGGTTCGCCAGTCCTTGGCGCAGGATGAACAGTTTGACCCTGAAAACATCATCACGGAAGCAGATGTTAATCAGGACTGGGGCTTGGGCGAGGCTGACGTTCCCCAGCCGACCAATCCGCAGAACCCGCCTGCGGCAGGCAACCTGGTTACGGATGAAGGTGACTGCGGTTATGTTGCCGGCTTCGTTCTGAATGATGGAAAAATCCTCTGCGGCCAACGCTCCGATGGGCAAGGCTGGTGCGGCCCCGGCGGTCACATCGAACCCGGGGAAACGCCGAGCGTGGCATTCCGCCGGGAAGCAAAGGAAGAGTTCAATATTGACGTGGGAGATATTACCTATCTCGGCAACTGCAAGGGCAAGCCGGATGAGGTGCTTCCCGTTCAGATCTATCTCGTCAATGGCTTCGATGGCGTTCCTCGGTGTGACCAAAAGGAGATGTTCACGGCTACATGGATGCCCCCTGAACAGATTTTGAAACAGGATGTGCCCGGTGGACTTGTGTTTGAACCGTTTCTCAGAAGCGTGAAAGAATACCTTGACAGGCTGGGCATTACACTGGATGATTTTGACGAGAGCAAGCACAACCGCGATGAAGATGGAAAGTTCTCCAGTTCTGGCGGTTCTACATCATCAAAAGATGTATCGAGCGAGGAAAATTCATCAAAAGACTTGAATGATTCTCAAAGTCATGCTAAAATAAATTCTAACGCAGTTTCGGCAAAAGGCGCGAACATTTTCAAGGTGAAAGGTTTCCCCAACAAGCAGAAGCTGAACAACCACTGGCAGAATGGAAGAACCCACGCCGCTGAGTACGCTCCCGATGGCATTACAACAAAGGAGCAGTACGAAAAGCGGGCGGTTCAACTTTTGGAAAGCCCGTGCGGAAACGGTATAAAAGGCTACAAGACAAAAGATGGCCTTGTGTGCCGGTATGACGCGAAGAAAAATGACTTTGCAAAAGGTTCCCCAGAGAAGGGCGTAAGAACGATGTTCAAGCCTGACGATGGGGAAGATTACTATAAACGTCAGCTTGAATTGGAAGGAATCGAAGATGACTGAGAAAATCCTCTGCCCGGTATGTGGGCAGCATAGCTTTGATGAAGACAACGATTTTGAGGAATGCCCCGTGTGCGGCTGGGTAAATGATGGCGTGCAGAGAGCGGATCCTGATTATCGCGGCGGTTATAACCGCATCAGCCTGAACGAAGCTAAAAAGAAGTTTGCCGAAGGCAAAAAGGTGTTTGACTAAAATATTGGCGTTGAGAGCCTTTGCAGGTGACGTGAAAGCGTCCCTCGCAAAGGCTCTTTTTGTTTGCAGTCATAGCTCAGTTGGTAGAGCGCCTGCCCTCCAAGCAGGATGCCGCGGGTTCAAGCCCCGTTGACTGCTCCATATCGAGGGTTGGCCAAGTTGGATAAGGCATGGGCCTTTGACTCCCAGACCGCCGGTTCGAGCCCGGTACCCTCGGCTTTTACGCTGGTGTAGCTCAATAGGACAGAGCAGGCGATTTGTAACCGTCAGGCTGTGGGTTCAATCCCCACCTCCAGCACCACCCGCCGTACACCGTAATCGGCACCTCGATGGCATGAGGGAGCACCGACCCTGCTCCCAACAGACCGCTGCGAAGTGTTCCGGCCTGTTCCATGACAGAGCCGGCGCGGAGCCATAAACCGCGTTCCTTCCGCTTCGCACTTGGACGGATGCGCGCTGTAAGCAAAAGGTCAAAAATTCAAGCGCTGCATGCCATAAGAACAAAGACCCTGCATCAAGGTGGAGATGCAGGGTCTTTTTGATGTCTGCAAAGGGAAAATGGTTCCCGGAAAGATAAAGAGGTGGATATGCCTGTGAAGAATAATGGGCCCGGCATGACCGGGCGCTCTTCAATGATGAAAAAATCAAAGATCGAGCCGGAGTATCCGCAGTGGGCAGAAAGCAAGATGCGCGCAATCGAAAATCGGCGGTTGAAAGAACTGCAGAAGATTGTGCGAGAATCCATGCCTGAAATTCTGGCTATCGTTGCGGAAGAACAGAAAACCGGCTCCGACAGCATCAGACATGATGGATACAGCGACATGGTTCGCCGCATCCAGAACAGGTTCCGCATTATGCGTGACCGGCTCAGTCGGCGGCTGAAAACCGATCCGTTGGAACGGGATGTTCGCCGGTGCGCTGACTACACCGACCGGCGGCAACTCAAAGAATGGCAGCGCAGCGTGCGCGCCACGCTGGGAGTGGATATCCATGACGACTTCTTTCTCGGCGAAAGATACGACCTGATGCTTAAAAGATGGGTTGAGCAAAATGTCAGCTTCATTACCAGCATTGAAAGCGACTGCTTCGATGATATGGAGAACGTCATTATTGAGGGTTTTGCAAAAGGCCGCACCCCGGCGGCGATTTCCAATGAAATTCAACGCCGGTTTGATGTGACCAAGTCGAAAGCCAATCTTCTTGCGCGTGACCAGGTGGGCACCCTGAGCGCGAATCTGACCCGCACAAGGCAGGAATCCGCTGGGGTAGAGGAATATATCTGGAGTTCATCAGGTGATGAACGTGTGCGCGAATGCCACCGTGAACTTGATGGCCAGAAATTCCGTTATGACGATCCGCCGGCCATGTGGTACATGACAAAGCACGGCAAAGTGTATAGCGGGCGGCATTGCAATCCCGGAGAGGACTACCAGTGCCGCTGTGTTGCAAAACCTGTCTTTAACTTCGATAGGCTGAATTCTGCAGCCTTTAAGGAGAAGAAACAATGAAACAGAATCCGCCGCTAGTCCTTCGGAGCGAAATGCGGACAGACAGTGTGCCTGTCGATGAGCATTACAGCACCGAGGGATATTTTTATGATAACCCCATCCTGACCCGCACGGGCATCTTCAAGTACACGCTGGAAGATGGCTCGGAGCGTCGAGAATTGCGCAGGCCGGAAGATGTGTTTGCCCCGGAAAGCCTTGCAAGCTATGAGGGAAAACCCATCATCATAACCCACGATGCGCAGGTAATCGACAAGGACAATGCCCGCCGGGAGAGAGTGGGAACAATCCTGACCCCTGGACAGCAGGACGGAGAAACCGTTCGTGCAAAAATCGTCATTGACGACCCGGATGCGGTAAAGGCATCCGGTCTGCGGGAACTGTCTGTTGGGTATTATCAGGACCTTATCATGGAACCCGGAGAATGGAACGGAGAGCCGTATGATGCAATCCAGACCCATATCCGTGTCAATCATCTGGCACTGGTTGCTGTCGCCCGTGCCGGTGATGATGCCCGCCTGAATATGGACAGCCAAGATAACAATGGAGGTATGACCCCTATGGATGAGAACGAAAAGATGAACAACCCCACTCAGGACGATGATACCACCGTGGACACTACGAAGCCTACCACTGATGATGGCGAGGATGCGGGCGGTCCCCCTGCGGCTCCCGGCCTTGACCCCGTTGGCATTCAGGCAGCAATCAAGGCGTACATGGCGGCAACAGCCGGCGGCGCTACTGCTGACGATGAAAATGACCCGGCAGCAGGCGGTGAGCCTGCAAAGCCCACCGAGGATGATGGCGAGGATGATCCTACAAAGCCCGATGCGCTGGCAGAGATTACTGCCCGCCGTGATGCCATGGAGGACGGTCAGGCTAAAGCGGACATCAACACCCTGCTGTCTATGCTGGATGCCGCAAATGCCCGCGCTGATGCTGCAGAGGACGACACCAAGCCTACCGAAGATGAGGATGATACCTCGGACGATTCCAGCAACCAGCTGAACCATGACAGCGCCGCATCCATTGCCGCGCAGGTCAGCCAGCGTGTGGAACTGTGTCGGCTGGGCGATAAGCTGCATCTGGATGGCATGGAGTCCATGCCGGTAATGCAGGCAAAGAAAAAGGTCGTTCATGCCGTTATTCCGGGTATGCGTCTGGATGGCAAGAGCAAAGCCTACATCAACGCGGCTTTTGATATCGCAAAGGGTAAAATCAATGGTCGCAAGACTGTGGCAGACCAGCGTCGTCAGGTGTTCAATGCTGATTCCGCAAATGCGGCAGTCCGCAATGTGGGCAAGAAGAACAACCCTGACGAGGCCCGCGATCGTATGATCCAGCGTCATGCTGGCGAGAAGGAGGACTAAGCTATGAGCAATATGGCAGTACAGATGAACTACGGCGAGCCTAGCCGCGGTATGCCCGGCCTGCTTTATGACCGTGCGAATTACGATGCAGTCACCCGCCG
>QWCB01007594.1_pt1 | contig 10049 bp, 8 predicted proteins | sample 1972511 | NCBI WGS metagenome assembly QWCB01 (sample SAMN09866719, study PRJNA288562) | Human gut metagenome isolate term5_stool, whole genome shotgun sequencing... | isolation source: gut | host: Homo sapiens | place: USA: California
TGCCTTCGTCCATTCTGGATTTGCACAGCGCGGACATAATTGTTTTTCCCCCGCGTTCATATGAATGATTTCACTGCAACGGATGCAGGCATAGTCCGCCGACTCCGGCACCACTTTGTAACGCTGAGTACAGTCACTGGGTAAAATAAGTAACCCCGGTTTCACCTTGTCATCTTCAAAGAAATAAACACTGATTTGCCCGTTGGTTTCGAGAATCGCCAGACGTACCTGCCCCAACTGCTCTACACCGCGCAATCGTAGCTCCATAAAGAACTCAAATTCCGTCATGTTGGAGTTATTGAGTTTCGACCAGGCCAGCTCGCCATCTTCAATAATGACAACCGGCTTGCCTTCCAGAAGATCTTCCAGTTTTTCACTGTGCGCCATCAACCACATTACCAGGCGGTATAACAACGCCAGAGTAATAAAGACGATAAGTACCGGGACCATCGGCACATCATCATAAAACGCCACATCTCCCGCCGCTGAACCCAGTGTCAGAATGATTAACACTTCAAACAGCGACATCTGCCGCACACCGCGTCTTCCGGTCATTTTGAGGAACAAAAAGACCAGTACAAAGGTATAAAGACTACGTAGTGCAACTTCGCCAAGGAAATCAAAAGGCACTTTATCGAATGCCATACGGTGGAGATCAAACGCCTTCATTTTTATGCTCTTATCGTAGTTAATCCGCTAAAAGCATAGCTAACAGTTCATCAGCGTGGCGGCGGTGATAGCACCTTTGAGATAAAACCCGTATTATTGCGCGCTTTCCGTACGACTAAAGTGATTTTCATGACGCAAACATTTATCCCCGGCAAAGATGCCGCTCTGGAAGATTCCATCGCACGCTTCCAGCAAAAACTTTCAGACCTCGGTTTTCAGATTGAAGAGGCCTCCTGGCTGAATCCCGTGCCTAATGTCTGGTCTGTACATATTCGCGACAAAGAGTGCGCACTGTGTTTTACCAACGGTAAAGGCGCAACCAAAAAAGCGGCGCTGGCTTCTGCCCTCGGTGAATATTTCGAACGTCTCTCAACCAACTACTTTTTTGCGGACTTCTGGCTGGGCGAAACCATCGCCAACGGCCCATTCGTGCATTATCCCAACGAAAAATGGTTCCCACTGACCGAAAATGACGATGTACCAGAAGGGCTGCTCGATGACCGTCTGCGCGCATTTTACGATCCGGAGAATGAACTGACCGGTAGTATGCTGATTGACCTGCAATCCGGTAACGAAGATCGTGGTATTTGCGGTCTACCGTTTACGCGCCAGTCCGACAATCAGACCATTTATATTCCGATGAATATCATTGGTAACTTGTACGTTTCTAACGGTATGTCTGCTGGCAATACCCGTAACGAAGCACGCGTTCAGGGGTTGTCCGAAGTTTTCGAACGTTACGTGAAAAACCGCATTATTGCTGAAAGCATCAGCTTGCCGGAAATCCCGGCAGACGTGCTGGCACGTTATCCAGCAGTAGTTGAAGCGATCGAAACGCTGGAAGCGGAAGGTTTCCCGATCTTCGCTTATGACGGTTCGCTTGGCGGCCAGTATCCGGTGATTTGCGTGGTACTGTTCAATCCTGCTAACGGTACCTGCTTTGCCTCATTCGGTGCGCATCCTGATTTTGGCGTTGCACTGGAACGTACCGTGACCGAGTTGCTGCAAGGTCGTGGCCTGAAAGATCTGGATGTGTTTACTCCACCAACCTTCGATGATGAAGAAGTCGCTGAACATACCAACCTCGAAACGCACTTTATCGATTCCAGCGGTTTAATCTCCTGGGACCTGTTCAAGCAGGATGCCGATTATCCGTTTGTTGACTGGAGCTTCTCCGGCACCACGGAAGAAGAGTTCGCCACGCTGATGGCTATCTTCAAAAAGGAAGATAAAGAAGTTTATATTGCCGATTACGAGCATCTGGGTGTCTACGCTTGCCGTATTATCGTGCCTGGCATGTCCGATATTTATCCGGCTGAAGATCTGTGGCTGGCGAATAACAGTATGGGCAGCCATTTACGTGAAACGATTCTTTCGCTACCAGGTAGCGAGTGGGAAAAGGAAGATTACCTGAACCTCATCGAGCAACTGGATGAAGAAGGTTTTGATGACTTTACCCGCGTGCGTGAACTGTTGGGTCTGGCGACCGGGTCGGATAACGGCTGGTACACTCTGCGTATCGGTGAATTAAAAGCCATGCTGGCGCTGGCTGGTGGCGATCTGGAACAGGCTCTGGTCTGGACCGAATGGACGATGGAGTTTAACTCATCAGTATTCAGCCCGGAACGCGCCAATTATTATCGCTGCCTGCAAACGTTGTTATTACTGGCGCAGGAAGAAGATCGCCAGCCGCTGCAATATCTGAATGCGTTTGTTCGCATGTACGGCGCAGATGCCGTGGAAGCCGCCAGTGCGGCAATGAGCGGCGAAGCGGCATTTTATGGCTTGCAACCAGTAGATAGCGATCTGCACGCGTTTGCTGCACATCAGTCGTTGTTGAAGGCCTACGAAAAGCTGCAACGCGCCAAAGCAGCATTCTGGGCAAAATAAAATCAAATAGCCTACGCAATGTAGGCTTAATGATTCGTCTGAGTTATATTACGGGGCGTTTTTTTAATGCCCCGCTTTACATATATTTGCATTAATAAAATAATTGTAATTATAAGGTTAAATATCGGTAATTTGTATTTAATAAATACGATCGATATTGTTACTTTATTCGCCAGGTGCTCCCTTTTAATTAACTGTTTTAGCGGAGGATGCGGAAAAAATTCAACTCATTTGTTAATTTTTAAAATTTATTTTTATTTGGATAATCAAATATTTACTCCGTATTTGCATAAAAACCATGCGAGTTACGGGCCTATAAGCCAGGCGAGATATGATCTATATCAATTTCTCATCTATAATGCTTTGTTAGTATCTCGTCGCCGACTTAATAAAGAGAGAGTTAGTGTGAAAGCTGACAACCCTTTTGATCTTTTACTTCCTGCTGCAATGGCCAAAGTGGCCGAAGAGGCAGGTGTCTATAAAGCAACGAAACATCCGCTTAAGACTTTCTATCTGGCGATTACCGCCGGTGTTTTCATCTCAATCGCATTCGTCTTCTATATCACAGCAACCACTGGCACAGGTACAATGCCCTTCGGCATGGCAAAACTGGTTGGCGGCATTTGCTTCTCTCTGGGGTTGATTCTTTGTGTTGTCTGCGGAGCCGATCTCTTTACTTCCACAGTGTTGATTGTTGTTGCCAAGGCGAGTGGGCGCATCACCTGGGGTCAGTTGGCGAAAAACTGGCTAAATGTTTATTTTGGCAACCTGGTCGGCGCACTGCTGTTTGTACTTTTAATGTGGCTTTCCGGCGAGTATATGACCGCAAATGGTCAATGGGGACTAAACGTCCTACAAACCGCCGACCACAAAGTGCACCATACTTTTATTGAGGCCGTCTGTCTTGGTATCCTGGCAAACCTGATGGTATGTCTGGCAGTATGGATGAGTTATTCTGGCCGCAGCCTGATGGACAAAGCGTTCATTATGGTGCTGCCGGTCGCGATGTTTGTTGCCAGCGGTTTTGAGCACAGTATCGCAAACATGTTTATGATCCCGATGGGTATTGTAATCCGCGACTTCGCATCTCCGGAATTCTGGACCGCTGTCGGTTCTGCACCGGAAAATTTTTCTCACCTGACCGTGATGAATTTCATCACTGATAACCTGATTCCGGTTACGATCGGTAATATTATCGGCGGTGGTTTGTTGGTTGGGTTGACATACTGGGTCATTTACCTGCGTGAAAACGATCACCATTAATGGTTGTCGAAGTACGCAGTAAATAAAAAATCCACTTAAGAAGGTAGGTGTTACATGTCCGAGCTTAATGAAAAGTTAGCCACAGCCTGGGAAGGTTTTACCAAAGGTGACTGGCAGAATGAAGTAAACGTCCGTGACTTCATTCAGAAAAACTACACTCCGTACGAGGGTGACGAGTCCTTCCTGGCTGGCGCTACTGAAGCGACCACCACCCTGTGGGACAAAGTAATGGAAGGCGTTAAACTGGAAAACCGCACTCACGCGCCAGTTGACTTTGACACCGCTGTTGCTTCCACCATCACCTCTCACGACGCTGGTTACATCAACAAGCAGCTTGAGAAAATCGTTGGTCTGCAGACTGAAGCTCCGCTGAAACGTGCTCTTATCCCGTTCGGTGGTATCAAAATGATCGAAGGTTCCTGCAAAGCGTACAACCGCGAACTGGACCCGATGATCAAAAAAATCTTCACTGAATACCGTAAAACTCACAACCAGGGCGTGTTCGACGTTTACACTCCGGACATCCTGCGTTGCCGTAAATCCGGTGTTCTGACCGGTCTGCCAGATGCTTATGGCCGTGGTCGTATCATCGGTGACTACCGTCGCGTTGCGCTGTACGGTATCGACTACCTGATGAAAGACAAACTTGCACAGTTCACCTCTCTGCAGGCTGATCTGGAAAACGGCGTAAACCTGGAACAGACTATCCGTCTGCGCGAAGAAATCGCTGAACAGCACCGCGCTCTGGGTCAGATGAAAGAAATGGCTGCGAAATACGGCTACGACATCTCTGGTCCGGCTACCAACGCTCAGGAAGCTATCCAGTGGACTTACTTCGGCTACCTGGCTGCTGTTAAGTCTCAGAACGGTGCTGCAATGTCCTTCGGTCGTACCTCCACCTTCCTGGATGTGTACATCGAACGTGACCTGAAAGCTGGCAAGATCACCGAACAAGAAGCGCAGGAAATGGTTGACCACCTGGTCATGAAACTGCGTATGGTTCGCTTCCTGCGTACTCCGGAATACGATGAACTGTTCTCTGGCGACCCGATCTGGGCAACCGAATCTATCGGTGGTATGGGCCTCGACGGTCGTACCCTGGTTACCAAAAACAGCTTCCGTTTCCTGAACACCCTGTACACCATGGGTCCGTCTCCGGAACCGAACATGACCATTCTGTGGTCTGAAAAACTGCCGCTGAACTTCAAGAAATTCGCCGCTAAAGTGTCCATCGACACCTCTTCTCTGCAGTATGAGAACGATGACCTGATGCGTCCGGACTTCAACAACGATGACTACGCTATTGCTTGCTGCGTAAGCCCGATGATCGTTGGTAAACAAATGCAGTTCTTCGGTGCGCGTGCAAACCTGGCGAAAACCATGCTGTACGCAATCAACGGCGGCGTTGACGAAAAACTGAAAATGCAGGTTGGTCCGAAGTCTGAACCGATCAAAGGCGATGTCCTGAACTATGATGAAGTGATGGAGCGCATGGATCACTTCATGGACTGGCTGGCTAAACAGTACATCACTGCACTGAACATCATCCACTACATGCACGACAAGTACAGCTACGAAGCCTCTCTGATGGCGCTGCACGACCGTGACGTTATCCGCACCATGGCGTGTGGTATCGCTGGTCTGTCCGTTGCTGCTGACTCCCTGTCTGCAATCAAATATGCGAAAGTTAAACCGATTCGTGATGAAGACGGTCTGGCTATCGACTTCGAAATCGAAGGCGAATACCCGCAGTTTGGTAACAACGATCCGCGTGTAGATGACCTGGCTGTTGACCTGGTAGAACGTTTCATGAAGAAAATTCAGAAACTGCACACCTACCGTGACGCTATCCCGACTCAGTCTGTTCTGACCATCACTTCTAACGTTGTGTATGGTAAGAAAACTGGTAACACCCCAGACGGTCGTCGTGCTGGCGCGCCGTTCGGACCGGGTGCTAACCCGATGCACGGTCGTGACCAGAAAGGTGCTGTAGCGTCTCTGACTTCCGTTGCTAAACTGCCGTTTGCTTACGCTAAAGATGGTATCTCCTACACCTTCTCTATCGTTCCGAACGCACTGGGTAAAGACGACGAAGTTCGTAAGACCAACCTGGCTGGTCTGATGGATGGTTACTTCCACCACGAAGCATCCATCGAAGGTGGTCAGCACCTGAACGTTAACGTGATGAACCGTGAAATGCTGCTCGACGCGATGGAAAACCCGGAAAAATATCCGCAGCTGACCATCCGTGTATCTGGCTACGCAGTACGTTTCAACTCGCTGACTAAAGAACAGCAGCAGGACGTTATTACTCGTACCTTCACTCAATCTATGTAATTAGATTTGACTGAAATCGTACAGTAAAAAGCGTACAATAAAGGCTCCACGAAAGTGGGGCCTTTTTTAGCACGAGAGCCTTTTTTGTCAGCTATCTATACTTTAAGGTGACTGCCAAAACAGACTCGACGTAGCCTTCGAGCTGCGCACCAACACGGCCTCAGATGGGCCACATCTGGAGAAACACCGCAATGTCAGTTATTGGTCGCATTCACTCCTTTGAATCCTGTGGAACCGTAGACGGCCCGGGTATTCGCTTTATCACCTTTTTCCAGGGCTGCCTGATGCGCTGCCTGTATTGTCATAACCGCGACACCTGGGACACGCATGGCGGTAAAGAAGTTACCGTTGAAGATTTCTCGATCTCAAACAGATGAACGACGAAATTCACCAGAATCTGGTTGGCGTATCTAACCACCGTACACTGGAGTTCGCTAAATATCTGGCGAACAAAAATGTGAAGGTGTGGATCCGCTACGTTGTTGTCCCTGGCTGGTCTGACGATGATGATTCAGCTCATCGCCTCGGTGAATTTACCCGCGATATGGGGAATGTCGAAAAAATTGAACTCCTCCCCTACCACGAACTGGGCAAACACAAATGGGTGGCAATGGGCGAAGAGTACAAGCTCGATGGTGTTAAACCACCGAAGAAAGAGACCATGGAACGCGTGAAAGGCATTCTTGAGCAGTACGGTCATAAGGTCATGTTCTAATTTCCCCGTAAAGCGGCAACTTTATTAAGTTGCCGCTTTTTTGTGCACAGAAAAGCAGAGTGTGAAACAGTAAGTTCACACTCTGCTTGAATTCATTTACACGTGAGCCACGGGTTTCGGCGTATGACCGGCGTTACGAAGCAGCATCAGCAAATAGATAAACGATACGCTGGCGATCATGATAAATAATAAATTATCGGAGAAATTCTGCATTAGCATAGCGGTAAATGACGGGCCAAGCAGGCTTCCCACGGTATAGCTCAACAGTAAGGCCTGGTTCATCGCTACCAGTTGATGATGTTCAACTTTCTCACAAGCCCAGGCCATCGCCACCGGATATAGCGTAAAGCCAGCGGCACCGAGGATGAATAACGCTGGGACCATCGCCGCCTGGCTAAGCATCGCAATACTGCCGAGAATGACGACAAAGACCTGAACACGCAACACCAGCAGTCGACCAAACTTATCCGCCAGACGTCCAATCGGCCATTGCCCGAGGATACCCGCACTGACCAGTACCGCCATCCAGAAACCAATGCTGGCATTGCTCACCCCTTTGTGATTGAGGTACAGCGGCATCAGGCCATATAGAGATCCCAGCACGATTCCTGAGATAATGCAGCCATTCACGCCAAGCCGCGCCTGACGGAGTTTTAGCATTGACGTAATTGACGTCGAATCATGGTTTTCAGTCTGCTGATTCAGGACACGCGTAAACAACAGCGGTAAGATTCCTGCCAACGTCAAACCTGTAACCCACGGCAATACACTCATCAACTCGGTTGAGACTTTGCTGACCAGTAACTGGCCTAAAAACGTTCCGACGTAATAAACCATCATATACGCAGCAAGCAACCGCCCGCGGTTACGCGACGTCCCACTGCACATCAGCGCACTCTCAACAACCACCCAAATCATGGCACAGCCGATGCCAGCGACAAAACGCCACGCCAACCAACTCCAGAATCCAATCATCAGGCCAAGGCCGGCACAGCCAGCGGCAAAAATGAAGGAGGCCAGATAATAGCTACGGTTAAAGCCAATGCGTTTAATGACATACCCTGTCAGCAATGTACCGACAAGGTTGCCGGTAAAATAGGATGAGCTGACAACGCCTACCTGCCATGTAGACATGTGTTCCTGGGCGAGCCAAAGCGGCACGAGTGTATTTAACACCGCGATCGCCAGAGTCAACAAAAGCAGGCCAGACAGCAAAAGCATGACAGGCCGGGTATACGTGGACATGAATTAAAACCGTGAGGAAGTTCAAATTTCATGCGCATCATGCCACCGCCAAAAACATTGTCAATGGGTGAAAATACGCGCATATCGCAGCGGCGGTATTATCGATTTATATTACTCATTCATAACGCCAATGCTGAAGAGACGATTAATCTCATCTGATTGTTTTTATTGATCTAACACAAATTTCATACGCTTCGTTCAGTCGAAAAATTTCATGGTCACAGCAAACTCATATTTCCCGTCTATGCTTTCAGAGCAATGCATCGCGTCTGACCGATTTAGACGTACCACTGACTCTCGAAAGGAGAAGAGGATGACCAAACCGTATGTTCGTCTTGATAAAAATGATGCTGCCGTTTTGCTTGTTGATCACCAGGCTGGTTTACTTTCCCTTGTACGGGATATCGAACCCGATAAGTTTAAAAATAACGTGCTGGCGCTGGGTGACCTGGCTAAGTATTTCAACTTACCAACTATTCTTACCACCAGTTTTGAAACCGGTCCTAACGGCCCATTAGTTCCAGAACTGAAAGCACAATTCCCCGATGCACCTTACATTGCTCGCCCGGGAAATATTAACGCCTGGGATAACGAAGATTTTGTAAAAGCTGTCAAAGCGACAGGTAAAAAACAGTTAATTATTGCCGGTGTGGTAACCGAAGTTTGCGTGGCATTCCCGGCGCTTTCAGCCATTGAAGAAGGGTTTGACGTCTTTGTCGTGACTGACGCGTCAGGGACCTTTAATGAAATTACCCGGCATTCGGCATGGGATCGCATGTCGCAAGCTGGTGCGCAATTGATGACATGGTTCGGCGTGGCGTGCGAGCTGCATCGCGACTGGCGTAATGATATTGAAGGACTGGCGACGTTGTTCTCTAACCACATTCCTGATTATCGTAACTTGATGACCAGTTATGACACGTTAACGAAGCAGAAATAAAAGCGAACCGGGGCCGAAACCCCGGTTGTTACTGATTAACTTGCGACAGCCATCCCCACGGTCATATGCAAACCATAGAATACGCCACGACCGATTAATTCCCCTGCCAGAAGCAGAATGAATGATACAGAAAGTAGCGGAACCGCAGGCTGATAACCTTTTAGCTGTGGTGCAATCCACAAGCACAGGGCAACGGCCAAAAGCACGATCCGCCAGGACATCAGCGCACCATAGTCCGGCACCAGCGCTGCGGCCTGCTGCACAGAGCTATGAATATTCGCCAGCTCTGCGCCCTGCATCACTGACATCACGCCACTCACTACCAGTGCCAGAACAGAAATGGCTGGCAGCAGACGCATCGCCCAGCCATCGACACCAGCCAGACTCAGCAACAGGTAACCCAGTAACGGGCCGCCCATAAACATCGTCAGGAAGAAGCCCATCGGTGTCCAGATGCTGTACCAGGTGGGTACTGTATCGATGCTGTTATACACACGCACCATCATCCAGACAAAGACTACGCCAAGAACCATCGTCACCACCAGCCAAAGCGTACGCAATGCCGGTGAAAGCTTTTTCAGCATTGCCAGCAACCAGCCGATGCCGCCTACAGCAAAAAAGATCGAACCGCTGGCAATTTCGTTACTGAGTGCTGAAGCCCCTACCCGATTGAGCGAGTTAAAAGCGCGCATCGGTGAACCAAGATGAAGCATAGAGGCGATAAAGCCAATGCCCATCAGCACCCATAAACCCAACATGCAGGCGATAACACGCTGCTGGGCTTCTGCTCGCAGGTCGCCTTTGAGCAGCGCCAAAGCCAGAACGATAAAACCACCCGCTACACATTGCCCGAAGACCGTGAAGATCATCAGCGGCCATTCATGCCATCCACTTCCCATCTCACACCTCCTTCGGGTTTGCCAGATAGCCAGTGGTATCCCCGGTTGGGCGGCTGTTGGCATTGGGTTTGATCACAATATTCGGTTTGGT
>QWCB01007978.1_pt1 | contig 10049 bp, 10 predicted proteins | sample 1972511 | NCBI WGS metagenome assembly QWCB01 (sample SAMN09866719, study PRJNA288562) | Human gut metagenome isolate term5_stool, whole genome shotgun sequencing... | isolation source: gut | host: Homo sapiens | place: USA: California
AGCTGGTCAACGAATTAATATTCAGTATCAGAACATGAAACAGAACCGTTATCTTAATATTGCTACTTTCGCAGATCAAACCTCTGGATATAAAGCAGATAGTCCATTGTCAATCACACCAACTAATAAGAAGAGTAAGAAAAAAGATAATACTCCTGTCAATAAGCCCAAAGCTCGAAATACATTGAAAGATGGTACCAAAGTTAAAACCGTTCATGGTGCATTTAGATTAAGCATTGGTTGGGGTATCTACTTTATTGTATTGGTAATAATAATTATTACATCAATCTTTTTACAACCTAATAGAAGTAATGATTCAATGAATGCCTTAACTGAATCAGGTGGTGCTACATTGTTTAATCGTCCACGCCCACGTGGATATGAATTATTTCTACTAAGAACTACCGAAATTAGTGTATTAGTTTTGGCCGCATCATTACTTATTTATAACAGGATAGGATAAAGATATATGAACTATTTACAAAAAGCTTTTAAGGTTTTGAAGAAATGTAATTGGGCTACATGGCTTAGCTCCATTAAAGTTACTTCAGCAATTCTGACTGTTATGGCAGTAAGCGGAGTAGCTTATTGGGGGCTAGATATTCTTTTTCAAAAGTTGCTTATTAAATAGAAAGGAATGTTTTGATGAAGCTGAGAAACTTAATTGAAAACAATCAATTTAAACGAAAAAAATTGGAAAAGATTGTTAAGCGAGTTGAAAGTTATCAAAAGTATTATGCATCCCTTAGTGATGATAAATTAAAAGATAGTACGATATTATTTAAAAAAAGACTACAAAAAGGCGAGACCTTAAATGATATTCTCCCAGAAGCATTTGCAGCAATTAGAGAAGCAGATAAGCGAGTCCTGGGCTTATTCCCCTATCCAGTGCAGATTATGGGTGGAATTGTCTTAAATGCCGGCAACTTAGCCGAGATGAAAACCGGTGAAGGTAAAACTTTAACAGAAACTATGCCAGTATATCTAAATGCTCTTGAGGGCAAGGGTGTGCATGTAATCACGGTTAATGAATATCTTTCAGAACGTGATTATGAAGAAATGGGGCCTGTTTTTAAATGGATGAATTTAACCGTAGGCTTAAATAGTAGCAAGATCTTTCCAAGTGAGAAGAAAAAAGCTTATGCCTGTGATATTACATATTCAACTAATACTGAATTAGGCTTTGATTACCTCCGTGATAATATGGTCATATCTGTAGACCAACAAGTACAGCGTGGCTTAAATTATGCAATTGTAGACGAAGCGGATTCCATTTTAATTGATGAAGCTAGAATGCCGTTAATTATTGCTGGGAAAGATAAATCTCAAAGGAACTTATATAAACGTGCAGATGAATTCGCTAAATCACTAGATGAAGATGATTATGATTATGACAAAGAAACTAAAACTGTAGCCTTAACCCCTAGTGGAGCAGATAAAGCTAACACTTGGTTTGGATTAAAGAATATTTTTGGTTCTGAATCATTCACAGAAGCTCACTTTGTAGATGAAGCTTTGAAAGCTAATTATAGTATGAAGCGTGATCAAGACTATGTTGTACAACCAACTAAGGATGGGCACAGTAAAGAAGTAGATATTGTTGACCAAAACACTGGCCGTGTTATGGCTGGTAGACGCTACTCCGATGGCTTGCACCAAGCAATTGAAGCTAAAGAAAACGTTCCAATTAAAGATGCAGATAAAACAGAAGCAGATACGACTTATCAAAATTACTTCAGAATGTATTCCCAATTATCAGGTATGACCGGTACGGCAGCTAGTGATGCACAAGAATTTTATGATACATATCATATGCAGGTAATCAGTATCCCAACAAACAAGCCTGTTCAGCGTCAAGATTTGCCCGACATTGTATTTGCTACAAAAAGAGCTAAGCTTAAAGCTGTTTTAGATAAGATTATTGATGTTCATTCTACTGAACGTCCCATTTTAGTAGGTACCATTTCAGTAGAAAGCTCTGAAGAAATTTCTGAAATGTTAGATGAAAGAGATATTCCTCATGAAGTATTAAACGCTAAAAACAATGGGCGTGAAGCTGAAATAATCGCACAAGCAGGCCAGCAAGGTGCAATTACAATTGCTACTAATATGGCTGGTCGTGGTACGGATATTAAATTAGGACCTCACGTCAGAGAACTAGGAGGATTGTTCGTATTAGGTACGGAACATCATGAATCACAACGAATTGATAATCAGTTGCGTGGACGCTCTGGTCGTCAAGGTGATCCTGGTACTTCACAATTTTACGTAAGCTTGGAAGATGATCTTTTGATCAGATATGGTACTGAAAGGGTACAGAAAGTAAAGCAACAGCTAATCGACCGTGGGGATGAATATGAACCTATTGAAAGCTTAATTGTTAGACGAGGTATTGTTGAAGCTCAGAAGAGAGTAGAGGGCAACGCCTACGATGAACGTAAAAACACGGTAAGATATGACGATGTAATGAAAGACGAGCGTGACGCTTTATATCGAGACAGGAATAAGGTTCTTAACTATGATGGTGACTTTGCAGATTATTTGATTCCTATGTTTGCGAGAACAATTAAGTTGAAAGTTGATCTTTACTGTCAGGGAAATAATTGGAATTATGATGGCTTGTTTAGATTCTGCAAAGGAACTTTAGGCTTTGATTTTGGCAAGACAGCTAATCAGGATTTATATGTCAAAGCACTTGGCTATGAACTAACTGAAGAGCGAATCGAATCAATGACTAAGGATGAAATTATTGAAACTCTTATTAAAGTAGCACGAGAAGAATATCAACATCGTATTGATGAATTAGTAAATCCTGAAGATATTTCGTTCTTCCAAAAAGTGGCAATTTTACGGGCAGTAGATGTCAATTGGAGAGAAAATATTGCTACTATGGAGCAATTCCGTCAATCAGTTACTTTACGTGGCTATGGTCAATATAATCCTTTAGTAGAATATCAGAACTCATCATTTGATCTTTATAGTGAAATGCTAACAAACATTCAGGAAGACATTACTCGCAATTATATGAGAGCAAGTATTGTTGATTAATCGGGAGGAAAAATGAATAAAATTCAAGAATTTGTTAAATCGCCGATAACTAAACGAATCAGTTTTACGATAATGATTCTAATTATTTACCGTGCTTTGTTCTTTGTGACAATTCCTGGTGTCAATAGTGCGGCATTAGCCAAGCTATCAAATAATTCTAGTCTGACAATGCTTTCAATGTTCAGCGGTGGTGGATTTGAGAACTTCTCGATTATGAGTTTAGGTGTTACTGCTTACATTACCGCTCAAATTATAGTTCAGTTGCTTCAAGCTGATGTTATTCCTACCCTTACTCAATGGAGTAAAGAAGGGCAAACAGGAAGAAAGAAATTGGATAAGGTAACAAGATCGTTAACTCTGGTCTTAGGTCTTGTTCAAGCTACTGGTATCACATTAGGGATTAATACACTTACTAATGGTAAATTTATGATTGAAAATAATCCTTTTACCATTATAGTTATTGCAATGTTAATGACTGCTGGTAGTTTCATTGCAATGTGGCTTGGGGATTTAATTACAGAAAATGGATTAGGTAATGGTATTTCTGTAATTATTACTGCAGGTATTTTAGTTCGATTTCCATCTATGATTAATGATGTAATTGAAGGTGTTACTTTTGGTACTAAAGTTAACTGGATCAGATTTTCGGAGCTAATGATTGGTGCAGCTATTTTAATTTTATTAATTGTCTGGTTTACAAGATCAGAATTACGCATCCCTATTCAATACGCACGTAGAGCACAGCTAACTGGTAAAGACAGTTATTTGCCTTTAAAGATTATTGTTCCAGGGGTAATTCCAATTATTTTTGCCAGCACGATTATGACCATTCCTCAAACTATTTTAATGTTCTTCAATGCAGGTCAAAATTCTTCTTGGTATCGAGTAGTTCAAACATTCTTTACGTTATCTACTACTAGTGGAGTAATAATTTACGGGCTTATGATTATTTTCTTTGAATATCTTTACTCAATTGTTCAAATTGAGCCTGATAAATTTGCGGATAATTTAGAGAAGCAAGAAGCTTATATTCCTAATGTTTATCCAGGTGATCCTACTAAGGAATTTATTCAAAATATGTTGAATTACTTATCATTGCCAGGTTCTTTATTCCTGATGTGGGTTTCAATTATTCCATTATTGGTAGCAAATTCAGTTTCATCAAGCCTACAAATTGGCTTGAGTGGTTCAAGTATCTTGATTATTACTGGTGTTTTGATTGAAATTGGACGTCAAATTAAGGGACTGAAATTAAAACGTAAATATGGAACATTTTTAAGTACGGACTTTAGTTTAGATGATTAAAAAAATTAAGAAAACCATCAGTGGAATTTGTCTAGCATTAATCTTTATGGTGGCAGTTATTGTTTGTTTTGCTGCTATACGATGGAATCGTGAAGTTAAAAGCAGTACTTATGCTGAAGCAATAAATAATCCAGATAAGTTGACGATACTTTATCGACCAATTTGTCCTAGATGCCATAGGACATTGCCTAGGCTATTTTTGGAACACTGCTTGGATAGTAAAGGTGAGTATCTTTTAAATGCTAATAAATTGTCTAAGAAGCAATTGGATAATTTAGAGTGTAGGGTCACACCAACTTTTAGGTACAAAAATGTTAGCTACAACATTGATGATTATCAAAGAATAGATAAGATTTGGATAGATAGTCATTAGTATTCTATTGTTACCAAATTAGGGCAAAAAATAAAGGATTGGTTCTAGTTTAACTAGAACCAATCAAAAAAAGGGAGAAAAATATGAGCGTAACAGTTGAAATTAACCAATTAACCAATAATTCTTCAAAATTGGGGATTTTTATTAATGATCGTCCTGTATATTGGACATGTAGAGCTTTAGTGAAGAAAGATGATGCTATTGATCATAATTCTGATCACTATATGCGCTATGTAGTAGGTTTATCTTTATTATCTAATTTGATTAATAAGTATACCGATTTAAATGTACCCAAAAATGATGTTAATAGGGATGCATGTTAGAAAATATTAGGTCAATGATGTCAAATCTATTCAACTGCCATCATTTTGCCTAAGAATGCGTTTGCTTGCTGTTCAATATTCACTAAAAACCTTTTAAAGCACTCCTTGTTTTTTAGAAAACAAGAAACTATAGGACAACTTTGCATCAGCTTCAACCTTGCAGGGCAAGCGCCAACTATTTTCTTATTTAAGCAGCTGCTCAAATAAGAGCAGTCCACTTAACTGGGCGTAACACTACGCCCGCTATCCCGTTGACAAAGCTTGTTTTCGGGAATACTTTTCTGATTATCTGCATGGCACCGTTAATATCCGCATTGATCAAGGTGCCATTGTTTGTCTTGAACAAGCCTCGCTTTATTCTGCGATTTACTGGGCTTTTGCCTTGTCTTTGACGGTTCTTATTGCCGTTCTCCCAGCAAGGCTTTTCATTATCCAGGGCACTGGTTTGACTAGTGTAGCTTTCATTAGTCCTAATCACGCTAATCCCAGCCAGATTAGCCTTATATTGAATCATCTCAATCATGACTTTATGGGGAATACCAATAAAGTTCTGATTGTTTTTCTTTCCCATATTGCTGGATCTCTTCCATGACTTATTGTTGCCAATGACAATTGTATTTGCCTCACAGCTTAGCGCATAATTAACGATACGCTTAGATGCTTTGTGAGCAAACTGTCTAATCTTGTCATTTCTCCATACAGTAAGTCTTTTCATTGCTTTGGTTTCCTGATAAACAGGTTTAGGGCCTTGCTTGGTATTAATAATACTTTCTAATTGATGGTATTGAGCCTGCAGCTTCTTAAGTCTGGCTCTTTCCTTGTTATAGTACTGGTTAACCGACTTAAGATTGCGGCCATTGATTAATAGTGGCATATTTTCAGTGTTTGAAACACAGGCAAAAGCATTATCTACTCCAGGATCAATGCCAATGTATCTGCCATTATCCGGCAGATAATTAATTTCCTTATTAATCTTATATTGAACAATCAACTTATAGCCGCCGTAGACAGGCTTAAAGGCTACCCGTTGGATCTTTTTTACCTGAAGAGCCAGTTCAACTTTTATCTTTAATTTAGGTATAGTCAGATAGCCGTCTTTTACTTTGGCGTTTTGATTGGTCACAAAGAAGGTATGACGCTCCTTTTTCCTTAAGTATTTAGGCATTCTAGGCTTACCCGTAAACTTGCCAGGATTCTTCTGGTAAGCTTTATTGGCCTTAAACATTCACGCGCTTTATATCTTTTCTTAAACATGGAATCAAGCTGCTCATAGCCTTTAACATATTGCTTATGAAAAAGTCCTTGACGCAAATCATACAAGGCACGGTTATATAGATCATGAGCCTTGTAACTAATTTTATCCAAAATATTACTAGCGGGAATGATGTATTCACTGCAAAGATGAGTATATTGGGTAGAATTTCTAGGCACATTTTTAGTCTTTTTGGTCATAGTTTCACCTCCTTTAAATAGTTTCGAGCTTAATCTTTTTTATGCAGAGCATCTTCGATCAGCTTGCGCTCTGTTCTGCGATGCGAATACTCACGCATTGAAAAGCAGTGTAGCAGGCTGATAATTTCTTCAAACAATTCCTGTTCATCCGTCTTAGGATTCGCTTCATCAGAAACAACTTCAATTTTAGTATTGTAGTTCTTAAATAAATACTCGAACAGTTCAAAACCAACTCTGCTTAAACGATCTTGATGAGTAATTACCACTCTTTCTACTTTTCCATCAATAATCAGATCGAGCATTTTAAAGAACTGTTTGCGATCCTTAAAAGAAATACCACTTGCAATATCTTGATAGGATCCATTGATTTCATAGCCTTTAGCAAGACAGAAATCCTGTAGCTCCTGCATTTGATTGGTCAAATCTGATTTTTGTTTGTATGTCGAAACTCGACCATAGATTACTGTCAATCGTTTAGAACGGCCATTCTTTAAGAAAAAGACCGAATCATCATCAAAAATATATTGTCCCGTTGGCAGCTTCTTGGCTTTTAAGGTGCCATTGAGACGATACCTTCTCAAAGTAGAGCGACTGATTTGAAGCAATTCCATTACTTTTCCAGCTTTCATAGTTTCATCTCCTTAGTAAATATTATATCATATATACCCGCAAAACTAAGAGAAAGCATAAAAAATAAGGATTTATCCATTCAGATAAATCCTTATGAAATAATTGAATTAATAATTTCTAACTATATAAAAAAACATTAGATGAAGGAGAAAAAGCTTTGTTTAAACGCTTTGGACATGATGGAGATTTTGATAAACTTATGCAGCTTTGTAAATTAACTGACGAAATCTCTGATAATATGCTAAATTACCGGTATAGTGTTGATGGGCCAGAACCACTCATAGACTAAAAATACACAGTAGTAGAGTAAAAAGAGGGTTAAAAGCGCTAAGAAACTAATATTTAGTGCAAAAATACCCCTTTTTTTATGCTTTTACATGAGTAAACCATCTTAAAAGTCCATAAATACAAGGTTTATTAGCTGAAAAATTGGTTTTATTTTAAGAGAAGGTCTTTTGATAAAACTAGTTAAATTTGATTAATTCCATTGTTGGTATTTTAGCTCAGTTGGTAGAGCGTCTGACTGTTAATCAGAATGTCGTAAGTTCAAGTCTTACAGGATACGTAAAAATTAGAAACTAAGGATTGTTAAAAAATCCTTAGTTTTTTTGGTTAATCACTGAATTCGGGAATAATGCTACACTTTAGTTGTAGAAATAATTTTTGATTATTTTTATTTTGATTATCATCAATTTATGGTTTAAATTGATTTGTTTTCAAAGCCCAAAAAGTAGGGCATGTCGATTGTTTATTAATGCTTTTGCATTTATACGATGTTTATTTTTTATTAGTTGTTCTAAGATATTGGTTTTGTGACCAATATCTTTTTTTGTGTTCTAGGAGGACAAAAGATATGTCATGGATTAAAGTTGTAAGTCTTAATGCTAAGAGTGGGGAAGTTGTTCCTGAAATCATTGACAACAATAAGGAAAGCTTTTTAAAAGCTCTTGGTAGTAAGCGAATTACCGATAAGGATGTTGCAATTTTCGAGTTTAAAGTTGGCGACAAGAATTACTCCATCGTTTACAGAAAATCAAATCAAGCTCCTAAAAGATCTTCTAAGAAATACAAGAATGTATCTGCTGTTTCTAAAAATGGTCGAGTTGAGCTTCAAGGTAATTTAGTAATTGCTAATACAAATGATAAGGGTCGTGCTTGTTCACTATCGGATGCGGATATTGATAATATTTTGGATAACAAGGTTACTTATCTTGTACCTAAGCCACTGAGTAGTTTTACTTCTATTCAAATTAATATGATTGATAACGCATTTACTCGTGCTTACCGTAAGTATGTTGGTATGTAAAAAAGAGAGCTTTTCTTTGGAAAAGCTTCTTTTTTTATACAAATTAAAATTATTATTTGCAAAACCAGAACTAAGCTTTACAGTCATTAAAATAAGGAGCTAAAAGGTGAAATTATGCGTGAAGAATCATTAGCTAGCTATTTAATTAGCAGCTCGAAAGCATTGGAAAAATATGTAATTCGACCAGTAGATTTAAAGGATAGTATTCCTAATATATTCTGGTATTGTCCTAGCTTGTTGGCAGTTACTAATGGGAAAAATTGGGTTAATTCTAGGCTTGAAAACATGCAGTCTCCCAAGCTATCCGAGATAGTTAATTACGGTGTAATTACTCTAGATGTCACTTTTGACATCCTTGAAGCGGGAGACAATCGCTTGATTTATGAAGATACTTATATGGGTATTAAAGTTAAACCAAGTAAGTATAGTACTGGCAGATTAATTCCCTTTAGCAAATTTAAGAATAGGGAATACAAAGGAATTAGCTTTAACTTTCCAAGATTACTTGGAAAAGATTACTTGGCCATTATAAGTGAAATTTGGCACATAGGATTTTTCTCCTTCCGAAAACAAACAACTTTTAACATCATAGTTAGAGAAACAAACAAGTCTAAGATTTCCAATTTAAATCGTATCGCCACATTAAATAGATTTTTATATGGTGAAAAGGATAAAATCCTAATTTCTGATGAAGGCAATATCAACGAAATTGACGATAATGTAAGATTTACTTCTATTGCAGATAACTATAATATCGGTATGCAGTCATTTACGTGGCCAAGTTCTCCATACAAGCAAGCAATTAGATTTGATCCTATGGCTGGAATTGCGTATCTTTCGAGTTACGGATGTAGCAACTCAAAAATAAAAAATAGTTTGAATATGATCTCAACAGATTCAGGAGAGTTGTCTCAAAAATGGTTAAAAAGCAAAGAATTCATTTCCTCCTATAATTTAAATAAAGATTTGCTATGTGCTAATCTTAGAGTTTGCAATAGTGCTTTAAAAAGTAAATCTCCAATTGTTCAGTATACTTATTCAATTAACACGACAATTAGGAATTTAAGTCCTTTTGAAGTCATAGCATTAAAAAAGTATGGTTATTCGATTGTAATTAACCCAGAGCCACCAATTGCTGATTTAACTCAAATTGGATTAAGTATGGAATTACCTAAAATTATTTAGAATGTCGGAAGAGAGTAGTTAACTTTCAGTATCTATCTTTGATTAAAATCTTTGTTTTATGCAAAGAATGGCAAAAACATTGGAAAAAGTGCCAAAAGTGGTCAATTAACCCAGTTTAATAAGGTAAATTTCTAATCTAAATTAATAAAATTATTGATCTTATAACTTTTTGAATGTCTTAGAATGGCGCTCTCAGCATTAATTTTTATGCTAGTTTGAAAAATAAATTATCTTAATTGAAATCTACAGATTTAGTAAGTTTAGCTATTACGAAATTCAGATTCTAACAGTTTAATTTTGAAAGTAAATCTTGTTATTGCAACTGCAGTTTTGAAACTGTCAAATCTTTTGTGTAAATAGATCTTTCTCGTAAATTGATTTTTTAATTATTTATTTAATCAAAGTAGGATTCTAAGGTGTCCTGAAC
>QWCB01006790.1_pt1 | contig 10040 bp, 8 predicted proteins | sample 1972511 | NCBI WGS metagenome assembly QWCB01 (sample SAMN09866719, study PRJNA288562) | Human gut metagenome isolate term5_stool, whole genome shotgun sequencing... | isolation source: gut | host: Homo sapiens | place: USA: California
CAAAAGTGTTTATTATTGATCAAGTACACACTTTTTGAACCGAAAACAAGAAAAACGCTTCTGGAGTGCTGACCAAAAGCGTTTTGTCTACAGTCTGAACAGACCGCGCATCCTTATTAGATGCGCGGTCTGTTCTATACGATAATCCCCTTTTGCTTTTGATACCTTTGGTATCATTTCATAAATTATATAAAACATCTCATGAATTGTCAATAGTACTTTCATTTTTTGTCGTTTTTTCAAAAATTATAAAAGTACTATCGTCTCCCGCCACACTTCGCACAAACTCTCCAGCCTCCATGCCGCATTGGCCGGGCTGGTGGAGGGCAGCACCGTGGCTTCTATGCCGGTCAGGGGCAGCTGATATTTTCGATAAAGCTCTCCTGCTTTGTTACCGTTGGCATAGATCCGCGTGATCTGTGATTCCGCCAGAATCCTTCGAATATCCGTCGGCTCCACATTGCGGATGCTACTGTCGCTGGATCCCTTAATATCGCAGCTCTGGATCACATCCCAGACGGCGATATGGTGGGTCAGCAGCATTTTCTTTTTCTCCTCTATGGTCTCCGGCACCGGTTCCCCGCACAGATCTGCCGTCACTTTCCAGAAACGGTTCTGCTTATGTCCGTAATAAAAATGGTTCTCCCGGGATTTCACAGAGGGCAATGTCCCCAGGATCAGCACCAGCGAATCCGCATCGTACACCGGCGCAAACGTGTGCTCAATATGTTCATATCCTGTCATGCTGTTTTCCTTCTTCCTTATGGCTGTCCCTGTCTTTCAGCAGATATCGGGCCGCAGGAATTTCCACGATCAGAGTAACTGCTACCGCCATCGCCGCAGACACCACGATAATCAGTATCTGATATTTCCACTGCCATACACGGTCACCTGTCATATTTGGCGGCGTATCCCCGCTCCAATAAGGAATTCTTTTTTCTTTCAGCCAGACGGCGATCATCTGATGCCAGAGATACAGATTATAGGAAAATTTGCAAAAAAGTGATGCCACCCGGTTGGAATATAGTTTCTGATAATATTCTCCCGCACAGGCCGTACTGAAAAGGAACAATGCAAACAGAAACGACTGCACCAGCCTGCTCTGCAGCTGAACTGCCTGCAGATTCACATCCCCGTCGTATTTATGAATCATCCCGTTCATCAGAAAAATACACAAAACAGAGATCACTGTTCCTGCCAGCCGCGAGTATTTATTTTCTGTCACATATTTCTTCCACATGACATACAGGATGCAGCAAAGCATGCCATTGGCATAGATTCCCATAAACGTCAGAATATTATTTCCATAATTTCTCTCTTTTCCCGCAAAACAGTTCAGAATTACCGCAGTACTTGTAACGGAAATCATCAACATCACACTATAAGTGGCAAAGGCCCACTTGCGGAACAATCTTGCGATCCACGGCAGCAGCAGATAATAGATCACTTCCATCTGTACCGTCCATAACACGCCGTTAAAAGATGTGGATATATAAGTGTCCGACCAATTTGGTGCAACGCAAAATACATGTGTCACAATATCTTTGCACAATACTCCCACATTCCGATATTTATGTCCCGGTAAAATATAGAAAAACAGATCGATCGCCAACATAAAATAGTAAGAAGGCAGTATTCTTGCTGCCCTCTTTCTGTAAAATGTCTTCGTATCCGGCCAGTCCTCTCCCAGAACAATAGATCTTGCATAAGGATAAAAATTGCAGAATGCGCTGAGCAGGATCATCATATCCACAAAAATAAATCCATACCTGACCCATCCGGCAAGGTTGATCTCTGTGATTCCAATATATTTTGTGTACTCTGTTGGAATCCGAAGATACGGTGTCAGCCATGTCTGCTGCCAGAAATGAAACCACACTACCATCCCGATGGCTATGGCACGGATTCCATCCAGCACACCGATTCTGTTTTCTATTCTGTTTTTTTCATCCATGCTGTATTCCCGCCGTTTCTGATTTTCTGCTGCTTCCTATCTGTCATGTTCCAGTCTCCATCTGATACATCTGGTGAGATAATCCACGTAATCCGCATTCTTACACATTTCCTTGCCGGGAGTATCGGAGATCTTTGCCACATCCATGCCGTTGCAGGCAGTGGTCTTCATGACAATATTCAACGGTTCCTCGCAGGTATCATTGGCAATATAGGTTCCGATACCGAAAGCCACCGTCACCCTGTCCCGGAATGCCTTACGCAGTTCATCTGCCCGTGCAAAGTCCAGGCCGTCACTGAACAGCAGGGTCTTGCGCTTCGGGTCAATCCCCAGAGATTCATAATGAGATATCAGCTTCTCCCCCCATGCAAAGGGATCCCCACTGTCATGCCGCACGCCGGAAAACAGAGTGGAATAGGTCAGCTGGAAATCTTTCAGGAAACAATCCGTGGTGATCGTATCCGTCAAAGCAATTCCGTTCAAAATGCCATACTCTTTCACCCAGGCATCCAGGGCATACCAGTTGGAATATGCCGGATTGTGCTTGTGATTTCCCTGCCCGGTACACATGATCCATTCATGGGCCATAGTGCCTACCGGTGTCACGTTCCATTTCTTTGCCAGATAGACATTGGAGGTACCAATGCAGGCGGAGTCCTTATAATCCTTATTGTGACCCACCAGCTTCTGTACTGCCAGTTCCTGTGCCTCTGCAGAGAGACGGCGTCTCAGACCGAATTCACTGAAATTTCCAAGGCAATACGTTCCGTCCACCAGCTTCTGTAGCTTGTCTGCCAGACGCTCCCGGAAGGAGGCATACAGCTTCTCATAGTCATAATTCATACGGAAAAATACTTCATTAACAATAGCCAGCGTCGGGATCTCATACATAGAAGTATTCAGCCAGGAGCCCTTCGTCTCGATAGTCAGGCCACAGTCTGCCTCCGTGCCGATCTCAAAATCCTCATATCTGGGCTGCCACAAACGTAAAAAATCCACATAGGAACCCTTGATCCATTTTACGTTCTCCAGATAAGCCAGTTCCTCTTCCGTAAAACGTAAGTCACAATAGGCCCGGATCTGCGCCTTGATTTCTACCATTTCAGATGTGAAAAATACATCTGTATTCCTGCATTTGAAGGTCCAGGTAGTCTTATAAGCGCTGAACTGGTGGTAGATACACTGTCCCATAGAGAACTTGTACATATCATTTTCCAGTAAGCTGTTGATGATCTGTGGTAATTGCATGATTTTATCCTCTTTCTCTCTTAGATTCACAACTGTGTAAATATGATATGTTCTCTAAATCACATCCGCCTGGATCGGTCCCATAGCTGCGATGGCCGTCTGGTGCGTCTGGGGTGTCACACAGGCACAGGCCTTCTCAATGACACACACTCTCGCTTCCGGTACAAATGCCTTTGCCATGACCACATTGCTTAACACACAGATTCCGGTGCAGAATCCGGTAAAATCCACTTCCATGGGATATTCACCCTCTGCTGCCTCTCCTGCTGCCGTCACCTCTTCCCAGATTGCCTTCAGCGTATTCCCAAAATCCAGACTGCCAAAAGTAGGCTTTTTCACCGTAAGGATCTGTTCCGGCGCATAATGCTCCTGTACCGCCTTCATGATATCCGGATGGATCTTATATCCTTCTGTGCCTTCCTGTCCGTGCAGAACGGGCAGACGCTTTCCTTCCTGGGTGTGCAGATAATCCGCCGTATGGGTATCCTTTGTAAAGATCACCTTGTAGTATTCCCCGCTTTCTGCTGCCGCAACGATATACTTTACCGCCGCCTCGCACTCCTTGTTTCCCAGCGCCCCAGTGATGAATTCGTTCTGTGCATCCGTGATCACTAATACTTTCTTTGTCATGTCCCTCTCCTCTACTCGTTTTTCTATAATGATGCCGGGGCAAAAGCCCCCGACTTTGCACAAAAAGCAGGCAACCGCATCCTGCGGCTACCTGCTTCTATTACTTATAGAAATAATTTCTTCACTTTTTCTGCATCAAATACAACTTCCTTTACCCCGTCCACTTCGATCTGATACAGGGCATTGGCTGCCAGATGCTCCGCCGCCTGCTCAAGGTCACGGATTCCACTGGTGTTGGAATAGATCTCCACCACCGCATCCAGTCCCTCTTCGGTGAGTGTGCATTCGTCTGCCTGCAGTCCAATCCTTTTCAGCACCTTCGGCAATGCAAATCTGGAGAAAATGATCTTCTTCTCCTCCGGTGTGTAATCCGGGATGTCGATCACTGCAAAACGGGACATTAACGGAGCACTAATCTGCTCCTTATCATTGGCAGTGGCGATGGGGTAGACACCAAAGGTGGGAACGGTACATTCCATATAGTTGTCCGTGAATCCCAGATTGTCAAGCAGTGTCAGAAGCACATCCGCCGGATTGCCGTTACCCTTGCCGTTTGCCGCCTTGTCCAACTCATTGATGATGAATACCAGATTAGACTCTCCCGCCATGGAAAAAGCCTCCATGATAATGCCCGGCTTGGCATTGGCATAGATTCTGGAGCTTCCGGTCAGCTGCTCCGGATCGTTAATGGAACTCATGTCTAATGTTGTCCAGGGCAATTTCAGGATCCTCGCCACCGCATAAGCGATCTGGGATTTACCGGTTCCGGCCGGACCCACCAGAAGCAGTCCGTAAGCCGGTAAGGTGTGAGTACGGTTAATCTGGATAATGGTCTCCATGATCCGCTGCTTGACTCTCTCCATGCCGTACAATTCCTCGTCCAGGATCCGTCTGGCTTCCATCGGATCAATGGCTTCGAAGTAATTGCCCTTCCACTGAATGTTCATCATGATGGACAGCGCTCTCTGGGCATGTCTTCTCTCTTCCGGAGACACCTCATGGGATCTGGCCACCGCCAGATTTCTTCTGGCCCACAGGCGGATGTTTTCCGGCATGGTCCTTCCAGCACATGTCATGAAATCGGAGATACTCTGAAGGCTGGTAAGCTTCATATCATCGCCGTCTTCCTCTTCGTCCTCCCCCTGTTCCTCTTCTGCGGGAGCACTGCTGGCGAACAGTCTTTCCATCATGAACTGTAAAAATCCATCTTCTGCCGAAAGCTTGGTTCCGCCGCCAAATGCAGTCTCTCGGATCTTGTATACCGCATAGCCTTCTTCCCGGTTTTCCCCGGAAAGCCGGACATTGATGTGATTTTCTCCTAACCATCTGACGAGGCTTACGAATCTTGCATCGATCTGTAAAATATCGGCATAGGCACTGCTGCCCTCTTCCCTGAATTCGAAATTTGTGCGTTTGTTCTGATTGCCGAAGACACCGATAGCATGGTGCTTCCACGGTTCGCTGCTGTTGTCCAGGATCAGGATCGGCTTTTCGGGACTTGCCGCAGCCTCATTGGAACGGAACATGGTATAGGTGCATACGGGATCCTGCTTCTTCTCATTTTCCGGAATACTGCTGAAATCAAATACCGGCATTGTCAGCCTCCTTTTTTCTCGCCTGAATCTTCTCCTCATCGATCAGCTTGAACTGCTTTACCAGATTGGTCATATTCTCGGACTGAGCCAGCAGTTCCTCACTGGTAGCGGATAATTCTTCTGCTGCCGCAGAGTTGGACTGTACGATCTCGGAGATCTGGTTCACACCGCTCTCCGCCTGATTCATGGCATCTGACTGAGCAGCTGCAATCTGGTTCAGTTCCTCAGAATCCTGTGCGATCCTGCGGACGCCTTCCACGATAACGCTCAACGTCTGGGACGCATGATCCACAGCTTCATTGCCGGCATGGATCTCCTCCAGTGTACCGCCGATCAGCTCTCTGGTATTGACAGCGGACTGCGCACTCTGCTCTGCCAGCTTACCAATCTGGTCTGCCACCACAGCAAAACCTCTTCCGGCCTCCCCCGCTCTGGCTGCCTCAATGGACGCATTTAAGGACAGCAGGTTGGTTTGACTGGCAATATCCTCGATCTCACCGATGATGTTGCTGATCTTCTCGGAAGTCTCGTTGATCTGTTCCATGATCTCCATCAGATGATTCATCTCGGTACGGCCTTCATCTGCCTTAGCAGAGTATTCCTGTGCCTGCCTGCTGGAATTCTTGGTATGCTCTGCAGTATTGTCTACCATAGAGGTAATATTAGTAATGGTTGCCTGTAGCTGCTGTACGGCTCCGGCCTGCTCAGTAGCGCCCTCTGCCAGAGACTGTGCGGCATCTGCCAGGCTTCCGGCACCCATGGATACCTGGCCGGATACGGAATTTACATTGTACAATGCTTCATTCATCTTATATTTGATATCTCTCAGGGCTTCCTTCAATTCATCCAGATCCCCTGCATAGAGATCGGGGTAAAGAAATTTTACCGTCCAGTCACCATTTGCCATGGCATTCAGAGCCTGCTTGATATCCTCAATGATCATTCGCAGATTTTCAGCCATTGCAATGGCGGCACGATTCATCTCTGCCACTTCGTCCTCTGTCTTTACTTCCGGGAACTCTGAAGACAGATCACCTGCAGCAAACCCATCCAGTCTGTCTGCCAGCGCTTTCAGCGGTCCGACGATTCCTTTGGCTATTCTTTTTCCCGCTTTTTCAGATCCCGCAAAGCCTACTCCGATGATCAGAAGGATTACAATAAAAATAACCACACGGAAAACATTCAGTTTGGCTTCCATGGCATTTCCGTTCGTTACACTGCTGTCCAACAGGCTCGTCATATCTGCATAGACCTGCTGGAACACGGGATCCATCTGTTCGCCTGCCATCTGCTGTGCCTGCATCCGCTTAGCAGAATCGGAAGCTGTTCCCAGTTCCAGTATCTGTGCCTCGATCTGCTGATAAGAAGCTACGCCGTCCTTGATCTGCTGGTAGGTAGCTCTTCCCTCATCCGTGATCATGTCATCTTCCAGGGCACTGATATAGGTATCCAACTGTTCCGCCGTCAGGTCATGGGCATTTTTTGCTGTAGCGATCAGTGTATCGTCATCATAGCCGATGGCGGCACGGGTCTCACTCCGCATCTCCGCGATAACGATCATCGCCTTACCGATGTCACCCTGCGCGAAACCGTAATGCTTCAAGGCGTAGGAATACTGATAACTCACGATTCCCATGGCCACACAGGCGATGACACCCGTCATGCTCAGCAGTATCGTGGTCTTACGAAATACTTTCAATAGGCGCTTCTCAATGGAGAGCTTGTTTAAACTGTTAAATCTGTCCGTTCTGTCCATTCCAATGTTCCATCCTCTCTGTAAACTGTGTGTAAAAATCTATCGTCCCCTCATACGGCAATAAATAAAACAGACGCAGCAGCAGGAGATTTTCTTCCCTCTGTTTCCCTTCGTCTTCTCCTGTCAGTCTTTCTTCCATGGCATGTAACAGGTCATGCCATTGTAAGGTAAATTGCTGATTGCGGGTCAGATCCGGAGTATCGATCCATTTACTGACTTTTATCTTGCTGCGGTTCTCCTTTGCACATTCCCCGGTCTGGAGAAAATAGGAAAATCCTCCATTTTCATAATATCTTCCCAGCGGAAACAGTCTGCAGATTCCAGGCCGGTACGGATGGATGCTGCATCTTCCTTCCTCATCCAGATAAGCGCAGGCTTCCTCTGTCCCCTGCATTTTCAGATTCGGTAAGATCATACCGTCCACCACATTGAGCTCCACCGATGCCGCTAATAGCTCCTGCATGCTTTTCCCCATTCCTGTAGTCATCCGGTACACATCATAGGGATCCAGGATAATGGAATTGCCCATGCCGTGACAACACCGGGAACAGCCATTGCAACCACCGCAATCCGCTTTTACCATATCATTTGCTTTGTATAATCGGCCGTCGGATATCTCCGCAAGGCTTACATTTCGCTTCATATCTACACCATCAGCCTCTCTGTGCCTTGCGTTCCATGATCTCCTTCAGGCTCTCGGTGTAAGGAGCTCTCGCCACCCCGTATTCCGTGACAATTCCGGCGATCAGTTCATGGTCCGTCACATCGAATGCCGGATTGTAGACCTTTACACCCTCCGGAGCCATGCGTTCCTTGTACCACATCTCAGTAACCTCTTCTGCCTTACGCTGCTCGATACAGATATCTGCGCCGGTGGCTGTGGCCATATCAATGGTGGAAGTGGGTGCACAGATATATACCGGCACTCCGTATTGTTTTGCTACCGCTGCCACCACGCTGGTACCGATCTTGTTGGCCGTATCTCCGTTAGCCGCCACTCTGTCACAACCCACGAACACTGCCTGTACCCAGCCTTTGGACATCACGGACGCTGACATATTGTCGCAGATCAGTGTGACATCCACACCCGCGGAATGCAGTTCAAAAGCAGTCAGTCTGGCTCCCTGCAACAGGGGTCTGGTCTCATCCGCAAATACATGGAAGTTATAGCCCTTCTCCTGTCCCAGATAAATAGGTGCTGTTGCAGTACCATATTTTACGGTTGCAAGTTGTCCTGCATTACAGTGAGTCAGGATGCCATCTCCCGGTTTCACCAGTTCCAGTCCAAATTCTCCGATTTTTCGGCATACTTCCACATCTTCTGCCCGAATCTGCAAGGCTTCATCATGCAGGATTTCCTTCACTTCTGCCACTGTTTTGTGTTCTTCTCTGCCAGCCTTCACAGCCACGGCATTCATACGCTTCAATGCCCAGGACAGGTTGACTGCGGTGGGTCTGGAAGAATCCAGATATTCCTTATATTCGGTAAATTTCTCATAAAACTTTTCAAAATCTTCGGTCTCGATGCGGTTTGCCAGCAGATAAATACCCAGTGCCGCCGCTACGCCGATGGCCGGAGCCCCTCTGACTTTCAACAGATAAATGGCATCCCAGATTTCCTGTGCCGTATGTAAAGCGATCAGTTCGATCCTGCCGGGTAATAAGGTCTGGTCTATGATGATCACCGCATCCTGTGCTTCATCCAGTGCCACGGTGTCGTAATCGAGAATTGTTTTTTCTTTTTCCATAGATACTCCTTTATATATGTTTTCGTAATCGTCAGATCCTTACGGTATCTTCCCGGTTAATTTTCATGCCGGATAATATCGGCAAATTCTGCTTTCGCTGCCTTGGCCAGATCCTCCGGTGTCAGACGGATCTGAGATCCGATCTTGCCGCCGCTGACATAGATCTGCTCCTGTGTCTTTGCGCTTTCATCGATTCTGGTCACGTACTGCTTTTTCATTCCAATGGCAGTACAGCCGCCGCGGATATAACCGGTAATGGCGTTAATGTCCTTTACGTGGATCATTTCCACGCTCTTTTCCCCTACCGATTTCGCTGCCTTTTTCAGATCCAGCTCCGCCGCAATAGGGATAACGAATACAAAATAATTCTTGCTGTTGCTCACGGTGACCAACGTCTTATAGACCTGTTCATAGGGCAGGGATAATTTGTCAGCTATCTGAAGACCGTCCACGAATTCCTCACACTCGTAGGTGTGATGGGTATAAGGAATCTTCAAAGATTCCAGGATCCGCATTGCGTTGGTCTTTACTTCTTTTTGTTTTGCCATAAAACTACTCACACCTTTCAACAACCTGCAAACTTTGAGCCGAAGGCACAAATTTGCAGGTGAAAAATTTATTTTTCACCTTGTTACCCTTGGTATCATTTTATTTTACTATTTTGCTTCCCTCAGCGCAAGCATACAAGGCAAGAAACTTGCACAAGTTGCATCAGTTTTTTGCAGAAAAGAACTCCGCCCGACTCCCGGACGGACCGGGGAATCAGACGGAGTTCTTATATGTTATTAATCCGTTGTTACGAATTAGTTTGCTGCCTTCTCAGCCTTTGCAGCCTTCAGCTGCTCGGTCAGAGCGGGAACTACCTTGTTCAGGTCGCCTACGATACCGTAGTCAGCCACATCGAAGATAGGCGCGGTCTCATCCTTGTTGATGGCAACAATGAGATCAGACTCTTCCATACCTGCTACATGCTGAATAGCACCGGAGATACCGATTGCGAAGTAGATCTGGGGACGAACGGTCTTACCGGTCTGTCCAACCTGCAGATCCTTGGGCTTCCAGCCGTTATCTACAACTGCACGGGAGCAGGATACGGTACCGCCCAGAAC
>QWCB01004354.1_pt1 | contig 10028 bp, 8 predicted proteins | sample 1972511 | NCBI WGS metagenome assembly QWCB01 (sample SAMN09866719, study PRJNA288562) | Human gut metagenome isolate term5_stool, whole genome shotgun sequencing... | isolation source: gut | host: Homo sapiens | place: USA: California
GGAAGTTCATGGCTTTCTGACCCGCATGAGCACCAAGAACGGCCGTAAGGTCATCAATGCTCGCCGTGCAAAGGGCCGCAAGAGCCTGACTGTCTGATCTTAAACCTTGCAGGTGAGATCCGGCGCAGAAATGAATATGCGCACAAAAGACCGCTGATATCCCATTGGCGGTCTTATTTTTTTACCCGTCAAAAGTTTTTTCGTAAAAATGCCCGGATGGGCTTTTAAACTGCAAAAATTTTTGATATACTGGCTAAAGAGTGCACCTATGTGCACCCGGACGAAAGGAGGTGCCGATGTTATGCGTTATCGTCCGATCCGCCGCAACAGCGAGTTTGGCCGTGTGTACGCCCGCGGCAAGTCCTATGTGAACCCGGCACTGGTACTGTATGTGCTCAAGACCCGGGGCCGCAACACCCGGGTGGGCCTGACCGCCACCAAAAAGATCGGCCACGCCGTGCAGCGCAACCGCGCCCGCCGCGTGATGAAAGCTGCGATTGACGAGCATCTGGATTACAATATCGGCGGCTACGATCTGATCTTCGTGGCCCGGGGCATGACCCCCAAACTGAAAAGCTGGCAGCTGAGCAGCGTTGTGGCAAAGCTGTTTGCACAGGCCGGTCTGCCGGATAAGGCAAAGCGCCCGGACGCAAAGCCGCCCGCCACCGTGCCCCCTGCCCGCAAGCAAAAGCCGGAGTCCCGCGTGTGAACCGGCTGCAAATGCTCTGCCGCAGGGCGCTGTGCGTGCCCATCCGCATCTACCAGTATACCCTCAGCCCATGGATCGGCCGCAGCTGCCGGTTTTCGCCCAGCTGCAGCAACTACACCATGCAGGCCATCCTGACCCACGGCTGTGTAAAAGGCATTTTGCTGGGCGCATGGCGCATTGCGCGGTGCAATCCGCTGGGCAAGTGGGGCTACGACCCCGTGCCGCCGCCCGGCCGCTGGCAAAGCCCTGCCCGCAATTTACAGCCTGCAAAGCTGTTTGAAAAGCGGCATAGGGGATAAAGTTTTCGCTTCTTGTGACGCGCTGCACTGTGGGCGGCGTGTCCTACGATAAAAAAATAATGCGTCCCGGGCCACAGCCGGGGCAGAATGGACAAAGGTATGAACTTCTTTTACATCCTGAGCGGTCCTCTCGGCTATGTCATGGAGTGGATCTACAAGCTGCTGCCGAACTACGGCTGGGACATCATCCTCTTCACCCTGCTCATCAACATCGTCAAGATCCCCCTGCAGACCAGCCAGCAGAAGAGCATGGCGAAAATGTCTGCTTTCCAGCCCATGATCGCGGAGATCCAGACCAAGTACAAGAATAAGCCTGAAAAGCAGCAGGAAGAGCTGATGAAGCTGCAGCAGGACTTTGGCTATAAGCCCACGGCCGGCTGCGTGCCCATGCTGCTGAATTTCCTTGTCATGTTCGGTGTTATCGGCGTGGTGTATAACCCGCTGGAGCGCATTTTCCACATCAGCGCCGCTGCACTGGCCAGCGCTGGCGAGGCTATGACCGCCGCCGGCATCTCCTTTACCGCCATCACCCGCGATACCAACATCATCGCCGAGGTACTGGCAGGCAACAGCGGCGTGCTGGGCTGCTTCAGCGTCGAGCAGATCGCTACCATCACCGAGTTCGGCCAGCACATGAACTTCCTTGGCATCGACCTGACCCGCATCCCGCAGATCGGTCTGTCTCTGGATATCGTGCTGCCGCTGCTGTCGGTCATCACTATGTTCCTGTCCACCCACATCAGCATGAAGGCTTCCGGCCAGCAGATGCAGGGCAGCATGAAGCTGACCATGTACATGATGCCGCTGATGTACCTGTTCTTCTGCTTTACCTTCCCTCTGGCATTCTCTCTGTACTACGTCATTTCCAACATCGTTATGACCGTACAGACTCAGGTCATGCGCAAGTTCTACGACCCTGAGAAGATGCGTAAGGACGTGGAAGCGGAGATCGCCGCAAAGCGCAAGCAGGAAAAGCGTGGTGTGAAGAACACCACCATCACGGTGACCGACCCCAAGACCGGCAAGACTATGGAGAAGAACCTTTCTGCCAGCGAGATGAACAAGCGCCGGCTGGAGTATGCCCGTCAGCTGGACGCCGAGCGCTACAAGGACGAGCGCACCGTGCCGCTGAGCGAGCTTGACAAGCAGGATAAACAGTAACAAGGGAGGTAAACGGTTATGATCCGTACACAGGAATCCACCGGCAAGACGGTGGACGAAGCCTTTGCCAAGGCCTGCGCCCTGCTGGGTGTTCAGGCTGAGGATGAGAATGTCAGCCGTGAAGTGCTGGAATATCCCCAGAAGACCGGTTTTCTGGGTTTAAAGACCACCCCCGCCAAGGTGCGCGTGAGCGTGGAAGAGCCGGATGCCCCCGCCGCTGCACCCGCAAAGCCGGTGGAGGTTGTGGCAGAGCAGCCTGTTGAGACTGCCGCCCCCGTGCAGGAGACTGCTCCCGTGGCAGAGGAAGTTCCCGCTGCTGTGGCAGAGCCTGCCGCTCCCGCCGCAGAGCAGCCCGCCGAAGCTGCCGAGGAGGCAGAAGAGGTGGAAGAGCCCATCGTCATCGAGGAGAACGCCAAGGTGAAGGCCGCCGTGGACTATCTGCGGGAGGTCATCACCCTGATGGGCGTGGAGAACGTGACCTTCAGCGCCGTGCAGAAGGGCGAAGCCACCATCATCCGTCTGGACGGTGAAAAGCTGGGTGCCCTCATCGGCCGCCGTGGCGAGACCATGGAGAGCCTGTCCTATCTGGCAAGCCTTGTGGCAAACCGTCTGGAAGGCGATTACATCAAGCTGGGTCTGGACGTTGCAGGTTACCGCGACAAGCGCGAGAGCGACCTGACTGCACTGGCACAGCGCATCGGCGCCAAGGTGCGCAAGACTGGCCGCAGCTTTGCCATGGAGCCCATGAACCCCTACGAGCGCCGCATCATCCACTCTGCCATCAGCAAGATGGAGGGTGTGCGCAGCGAGAGCAAGGGCGAAGGCCGTGACCGCCGCGTGGTCATCTACTCCACCGCACCGGATGCTCAGACTGAGAACACCTACGGCGAGCGCCGTGGCCGTGGCGGCAACCGGAATGGCCGCCGTCCCGGCGGCAACCGCAACGGCGGTTATCGCGGCGAGCGCCGCAGCAATGGCGGCTACCGTGGCAGCCGCAGCGGTGCACCCCGCGGCCCGCGTCCGTCCAGTGTGCCGGAGCGCACCTACGCCCCCCGCGACGCCGAGAGCGCAGCACCCATAGCACCCAAGCGCACCGAGCGCGTGGACGATTTTGCAGATTTCAGCTTCGGCAAGATCGAGCTGTAAACTGTAACCCGAAACAGAACCATGAAGCGCCCCGCATTTCCGGTGGAAATGCGGGGCGCTTTTTTGGTTTCACAGGAGGGGGTCGTGGAGTAAAACGGCATTTGCAGCGCCGCTTTCTGCGAAAGCGCAGCGCTGCGGGAAAAGTCTGCACAGGTTTTCAGCGGGCTGAACCCTCTCAGCTTCGCTGCGCTCAGCACGGTACGATGCGGTCTATCTCTGCTAGAAATTCGCGTTTCTTTGTCAGCACCTGCGACAACTCATCGCTCAGCGCCGACAGACTCATTTATTTGTTCATATCTGTATTATATCACTTCTGTGGTTATATTGCCATTGTGCGGTATTGCCTTAGCTTGCAATTCTGCCTTCTGCCTTTCCGTTAGAAATATAATGTTCGTAGTATTTCACATTACTATTGCCAAACGCTGCTACAAGATCCGGGTTATTTGTCTTATAGGCAGCCAGGTTGAACTGATAATTTCCCTGCCGCCCCTCTTTCATGCCATTTGTAACAAAATGCTCAAAAAGTGCTTTCTGATTTGTCCCAAATACCTCTGCAAGGTCAGGGTTCAGTTTCAGATAATCCTTGTAATTGTAAACTGCTTGGTACTGTGCCAACTGCTGTACAAACGGCGGGTTCTGCAACCGTATTCCCCGATGAGCGCCATTATCGGCATTTCTTACAGTTTCTCTACTTCCATCCATATAAGTAACTACCGCATAATCCACATTAATGTGGTCGATAATATTGCTTGTCCACATTACGTTATCAAATCTGCATCCGCCGTCACATGTTGCATTTTGAACCTCATCTTCGGACAGATATGTACAACTGTCAATGTTGTTTGTATCTGGCATAACAAAGAAATTCCCATACGAATCACAATAAACCCTCGTCAAAACGTCATCTTCTCCAATTGATACGGCATAGTCCGACTCTGTATAGTATTTAAACGGACTATCATCTGAGAAATTCTGATCCATATACAACTGTGCCCCATTATTTCTCGCCACTCGAAAAGGTTCTATTGGCCCAACTACTGTTAATTTTTTTGTCGCCACGCCCGGAATAGGGTCTCCGACGCGATTGTATGCAGTTGCATAGAAATCAACATATTTCATTGTTTTGTTCGTATTATTGCGGCTATAAATTGTCGGGTCGCATACATAATTATCTTCCCAGTTGACCTGCATTGTTATAATTTCAATACTCGGTTTTTTAGCCGCAAATGCACTGCCACAGAAGCACATACACAGCAGTACTATTGTAAGCAGTGCAGCAGAAAGTTTTCTTTTCATGTCGATTCCTCCTTCTATGGAAAGCCTTTCTTGTCATCAGTATACCGCTGTTTAAACTAATTTTCAATTTGTTTTTTGTGAAATTTCTTAAAGATTATCGCATGTTACCGTTAAAAATATGGACGCTGCTTTTTGCAACAGCCCCTTGACTCCCTCAGTCAAAACCTGACGGTTTTGCCAGCTCCCTCTGGGAGGGAGCCTCTGGCGCGCCCGGACGTTTTGCACTTTAGCCAAAAACTTCGCCGCCATGCCAAAGGCCCCATCTCCGAAGATGACTTCCCCCGGAGCGGGGGAAGATGTCGCGCAGCGACAAAAAGGGGAATCTGGCATCGAGCAAAGCGAGATGACTGGGGGAGTTTCTCGCGGGGTAAACCCTCTCCGCTTCGCTGCGCTTAGCAGCTCCCCCGAAGGGGGAGCTTTTCGCCATCTGGCGGTAAGTAGAGCAAAACCTCCCCCTTTCGGGGGAGGTGGCATCGCCGTAGGCGATGACGGAGAGGGTTCAAGCCATAAAGTTTAGCACTAAAGTATTAAGTACAAAGAGAAAGTACCCGCCATTTTCGATCTCTTTTTCCACAAACATTTTGGAAGATGTGGAAAAACCGCGCGGCGGGTGTATCTTTTTGCGCAAAAACGTGGTAAAATAAGCTGTAAAATCAGAAAGTGTGCGCTGCGGCGGCTCTGCCGTACCGGGCGCGCGGAAAGGATGCAGTATGCAGGGATCGACCATTGCCGCCATTGCAACGCCCCCCGGGGCGGGCGGCATTGCCGTGGTGCGGCTCTCCGGTGCGGAGAGCTATCAGGTGGCTGCCCGGGTGTTCCACCCGGCAAACCCGGCAAAAAAAGTGGAAGAGGCCAAGGGCTACACCGCGCTGTTCGGGCATTTCGTGGACAGGGAAGAAGCCTTTGACGAGGGCGTGGCCCTGTTTTTCCGTGCGCCTCACAGCTACACCGGCGAGGATGTGGTGGAGCTTTCCTGCCATGGTGGAAATGCGGTGGCGCGGAGGCTGGTGGAAGCCTGTCTTGCAGCGGGTGCACAGCCTGCCGCTCCCGGCGAGTACACCCGCCGTGCCTTCCTGAACGGCAAGCTGGGCCTGACCCAGGCCGAAGCGGTCATGGACCTGATCTCGGCAGACGGGCGGCAGGGGGCAGCGCTGGCAAATGCGGCGCTGGGCGGTGCGCTGGCGAAAAAGATCAACGCCCAGAAAGCCCAGCTGACCGCCCTGCAGGCGCATCTGGCTGCTTGGGTGGACTTCCCGGAGGAGGATGTGCCGGAGCTGGACCCCTCCCATCTGCGCACCGTGCTGGGCGCGGTGCAGCAAGAGCTGGACGGCCTGATCCGCAGCTACGATGCCGGTGCGGTGCTGCGCGAGGGCGTGGACTGCGCCATCGTGGGACGCCCCAACGCGGGCAAGTCTACCTTGCTCAATCTGCTGGCAGGCTTCGACCGTGCCATCGTCACCCCGGTGGCGGGCACCACCCGCGATGTGGTGGAGCAAGCGGTGCAGCTGGGAGATATCCGGCTGAACCTTTTTGACACCGCCGGTCTGCGGGAGACCGAGGACGCCATCGAGGCCGAGGGCATCCGTCGCAGCTGGAAAAAACTGGAAGAAGCCGGGTTGATCCTTGCCGTCTTTGACGGCTCCGAGCCGCCCAGCCGGGAGGACTTGGCGCTGGCGCAGCGCTGCGCGGGCCGTCCCGCCATTGCCCTTGTCAACAAGGAGGACAAGCCCACCCGGTTTGATGCGGAACTTATTGCCCCCTATTTTGCCATGGTGCTGCCGGTCTGCTGCCGGGAAGAGGGGAGCCGCAAGGTCATCGCCGCTGCGGTGGCGCGGCTGCTGGGCACGGGCAGCATCGACCCCCACGCCGCCAGTCTGTCCGGGCAGCGGCAGCTTTCTGCTGCCCTCCGCGCCCGGGACGCCGTAGCCGGGGCACTGGATGCCGCCGCCGGTGGTTTTGGGCTGGACGCCGTTTCGGTCTGCGTGGATGATGCACTGGACGCGCTCTGCGACCTGACCGGCGAAAACGCCTCGGAGGCCGTCATCGAACAGGTGTTCGAGCGGTTCTGTGTGGGGAAATAAATTCAAATCATTGATTAGAGGAAACCCGAAAGTATATGAACCACTTAGGAGATTATGATGTCATCGTCATTGGTGCTGGCCATGCGGGCATCGAAGCCGCCCATGCAGCTGCTGTGCTGGGCGCAAAAACGGCCGTCTTTACCATGAGTCTGGACGCCATCGGCAATATGCCCTGCAACCCCAGCATCGGCGGCACTGCCAAGGGCACGTTGGTGCGGGAGGTGGACGCGCTGGGCGGCGTGATGGGTCTGGCGGCAGACGCCACCTACCTGCAAAGCCGGATGCTGAACAAGGGCAAAGGCCCCGCCGTGCACGCACTGCGGGTGCAGACCGACCGCCGCCGCTACAACGAATACATGAAGCACGCGCTGGAGCAGACCCCGGGTCTGGCCATCCATCAGGCCGAGGTGGTGGCGCTGGAAGTGGAAAACGGCCATGTGAAGGGTGTTATCACCCAGCTGCACGGCGAATACACCGCCAAGTGTGTGGTGCTTGCCACCGGTACGAACCTCGGCGGCAAAATTTTTGTGGGCGATGCGTGGTATGCGTCCGGCCCGGACGGCATGCACGCCGCCAACGCCCTGACCGACAGCCTGAAGGCCGCCGGTCTGCCGCTGCGCCGGTTCAAGACCGGCACCCCTGCCCGGGTGCACCGCCGCAGCATTGATTTTTCCAAGCTGGAATGCCAGCCCGGCGACCCGGACAGCGAATTGCAGCCCTTCAGCTTTTTGACCGATGCACCCTTGCACAATAAGGTGGAATGCTGGATTGCCTACACGAACCCGGAGACCCACAAGATCATTCTGGATAATATCCAGCGCAGCCCGCTGTACGGCGGCATGATCGAGGGTGTCGGCCCGCGCTACTGCCCCTCCATTGAGGATAAGGTGGTGCGCTTCTCCGGCAAGGACCGCCACCCGCTGTTCGTAGAGCCCTGCGGCGAGAACACCGAGGAGATGTATTTGCAGGGCGCGTCCAGCAGTCTGCCGGAGGACGTGCAGAACGCCTTCTACCACAGCATCAAGGGCTTTGAGCATCTGGAGATCATGCGCCCCGCCTATGCCATCGAGTACGACTGCGTAGACCCCACCAGTCTGGAAGCCACGCTGGAAAGCAAGGTGGTGCGGGGACTGTACGGGGCAGGGCAGTTCAACGGCACCTCCGGCTACGAGGAAGCCGCTGCGCAGGGTCTGCTGGCGGGTCTGAACGCCGCCCGCAACGCGCTGGGCAAGGAGCAGCTGGTGCTGCCCCGGCACACCAGCTATCTGGGCACGCTGGTGGACGACCTTGTGACCAAGGGCGTCATGGACCCCTACCGCATGATGACCAGCCGCAGCGAGTATCGGCTGACCCTGCGGCAGGACAACGCCGACCAGCGCCTGACCCCCATCGGCAGGGAATACGGCCTTGTGCAGGATGACCGCTGGGCAAAGTACCAGCACACCCAGCAGATTTTGGAAGCCGAGCGCCGCCGCCTGCACGAAGCACACCTGCGCACCGCAGACCTGCGCGCCGCCATGGAAGCCGTCGGTCTTGCCCCTGCCGCCGAGGGCGGCATTGCCGAGGAGCTGCTGCGCCGTCCCGAGATCAGCTACCCGCTGGTGGCGGGCATCATCGGCTGGGGGGATGAAATTACCCCCATGCTGGCGGAGCGGCTGGAGACCGAGATCAAGTACGCCGGTTACATCGCCCGACAGGACAGGATGATCCGCGAGGTGGCACGCCACGAAAAGACCCTCATCCCGGAGGATTTCGAGTACGCCGCCCTGACCGGCCTGACGCTGGAAGCCCGGGAAAAGCTTGCCCGCATCCGTCCCCGCAATCTGGGGCAGGCGGGGCGCATCCCCGGCGTTTCGCCCTCCGATGTGGCGCAGCTGAGCATCGCACTGGCAGGGAAACAACAAAAATAATACGAAGTTGCGATAAAATAAACGATTGCGCTACCCCAACCACCCGACAGAAAGGACAACACTATGATCGACAAACAGCGGTTGGAGGAAAAGTGTTCCACATGGAACATTGCCCTCACCGGCACCCAGCTGGATCAGCTGGACGCCTTTGCCCAGATCCTTGTAGACTACAACCAGAAGGTCAACCTGACCGCCATCACCGACCCGGAGGGCATCGAGGACAAACATTTCCTCGACAGCCTGCTGTTTGCCAGCCAGCCGGAGGTTGCCGGGCGCATGGTGGACGTAGGTGCCGGGGCAGGCTTTCCGGGCATCGTGACCAAAATTTTCAAGCCGGAGCTGGAACTGACCCTGATGGAGCCCACCGGCAAGCGGGTGGAGTTTTTGAAGTACGCCTGCGCCCAGCTGGGTCTGACCGGGGTGGAGTTTGCCAAGGAGCGCGCCGAGGAAGCCGCGCGCAAGGTCTGGCGGGAGCAGTTTGATCTTGCCTCTGCCCGCGCCGTGGCAGCCCTGCCCATGCTGGCAGAATACTGCCTGCCGCTGGTAAAGGTGGGCGGCAACTTCCTTGCCATGAAGGGCGCATCCGGGGAAGAGGAGTTGACCGCAGCCCGGGGTGCTATCAAAAAGCTGGGCGGCGAGTACCGCGAGACCCGCACTTTGCACCTGCCCGGCGGCGACACCCGCACGCTGATTTTGTGCAAAAAGATTTCGCAAACTCCGACAGCATACCCCAGAAACGGCGGTAAAATTGCAAAAAGCCCGCTGAAATAACGCATAACTTGACGCAACCTGTAAGACCCTGCCGAACGAAATTTCTGGCGGGGTCTTTCTTTGTGTGCTACACTGAAGCTGAACAGGTTTTCCACGATTTCCCGGAGAAATGTGGAAAAACCGAAGGCTTATTTCACAGGAAAGGGGCAGCATCATGTTTGAACGCAAGAAACCGTCCGGGAAATTACTCTCTCTGCCCATCGACCAGATCCACCCGTCGCCCTTTCAGGCGCGGAAAAGCTTTGACGAGCAGGAGCTGACGGCGCTGGCGCAGAGCATCCGGGAAAACGGTCTGCTCCAGCCGGTCACGGTGCGCAAAGCGGCAGAGGGCTACGAGCTGGTGGCAGGGGAGCGGCGGCTGCGCGCCTGTCAGCTGGCAAAGATGACCACCATCTCCGCCATCCTGTGCAGCTACGCCGACGACCGCACCGCTGCACTGGGTTTGCTGGAAAACATCCAGCGCGCCGACCTGAACCCCTTTGAACAGGCGCAGGGGCTGCGGGATGTGATGGTGCTGTGGGACTGCACGCAGGCCGAAGCCGCCAAGCGTTTGGGCATGGCACAGCCCACCTTTGCCAACAAGCTGCGGCTGTTGCAGCTGACCGCAGACCAGCGGCAGTTCGTGCTGGACAACAACCTCACCGAGCGCCACGCC
>QWCB01004357.1_pt1 | contig 10024 bp, 4 predicted proteins | sample 1972511 | NCBI WGS metagenome assembly QWCB01 (sample SAMN09866719, study PRJNA288562) | Human gut metagenome isolate term5_stool, whole genome shotgun sequencing... | isolation source: gut | host: Homo sapiens | place: USA: California
AAATTGTCCTTCACTTGTTGCATCAAAGCTTACTTTTACATAGTCATCTGATGGCTTCGGTGTCGGGTTATCTGGATCCGGAATTGGAATTATATCTGCTGCAAATACTGCACTAAATGTTGTTGTAGTAACTTTTCCATTTTTATCAGCTAGTTTGTCATTACCATCTTTCCAAGCAACGAAATTTTTTGTATTATCCTTCGGTGTTGGATCTGCAGGTTCTGCTACTGCCGGTGTTGCAGCCTTAGCTTGTTCCCATGTTAAGGTATCTTTTACATCGAAATAGGTTTTAGTAGTTTCTGTCGCGTCATTTGTCGGGTCAAATGTAACTCTTACATATCCAGGTGCTACATCTACAGGATCGCCTGAACCATCATCTTTAGTTGGTGGTATGACTACGTCTGGTTGTGATTCAAATTTAATTTCTCCGGCGTCTTTAGCTGTCGGTAGTTTAGTTGTAACTTTATATTCAACGCCGCCCAAAGTAACCTTTCCATCGACAACACTTTCTACGTCTAATGTCTTTCCTGTTAAATCACGAAGTTCTCTGGCTTCAATCGCTTCATCATTTTCATCTTCAGGGTCTCTTAGGTTGATTTCTTTAGTTTCTCCTGGAACTGTAATATTATTATTACCAAATGTTGCTTTTGTTGCTGTTCCGTTTACAGGTCGTCCATATGGATCTTGCCATACAACATTTACCTTTGGATTTACTATTTGGCTGATTTCTAATAAGAGGTTAAATTCTCCAGTACCAGTACCTTCTCCATCATCAGTCGTTTCAAAAGCTTTAATAGACATGTTGTCAACAAAGGATGTTTCAATATTGATTGTTTTAACATCAGTTGGTATAGATACATCAAAACTTAATTGTGTATCATTGCTAGTGATTTCTTTTTCAGCTAAATCTACTCTTTGAAAATTAGCATCTAGATAGTAAGCTTTAACTGTAAATTTACCGTTTGCTCCAAATACTTCATTCCAATCAAACTTATTTACACCTAATCCGTTTTTAGTAATAGTTACATTAACTTTTACACTGCGTTTAGCTGCAGGAGCACGTCTTGGTCCTATTTTATTTGATTGAGTTTCGTAAGTGATTGTTTTTAAAGAATCTAATTGTATTAGATTTCTCTTTTTACCTACTTGATCTTTAACTGTGCTTACTTCCAATTCTCTCGTTTCAGCTTCCGGATTTTCGCCGGCATTTTGATTGTCAATAGCGAAAATTGTTGAGAAATTTGAGATAAGCATTAAAAATGCAAGAAGAATCGATATAAATTTCTTATTATTCATGTTCTCTCCTTTCTAATTTTGGAGGGGGAAAGATTTTCCCCCATCCAATAATTATTTTATCTTGCTATCATTGCAAATGGGTTAGATGTCGCTCCATCTAATTCACCTTCAAATACCACTACATCTCCCTTTTGAAGTTTTCCGGTATTTAAAGTGATTTTTTGCATGCTACCATCTGCAGTAACTGTTGTAGTTCCAAGGTCAGTTCCTTGACGTTTTACTGTAATTTTAATAGTTGCACCGCTTTCTGATTGAAGGTAAATGTATGATTTTTTAGCTCTTACAGGGTCAACTTTGATGTTAAGTTGTTTTGTTTTGTTGTAAGTTGCTGTTGCATTGCCTTCGTTACCGTATTTATCTACAACTTTAAAAGTTACTTCGTCTTGATCCTTTAATCCTACTCTGTTTAGATAGTCGATTGCGCCTTGATTTGTAGTAAATTCATTTTCAGTGCCATTAATTGTGATAATGATTTTACCATCTTTAGGTATATCAGCTTCAGCAATTTGACCTGTTATTTCTGTGAATATTCTAAATCTACTATCTTCTACTTTTGCATCATTTATTTCTGCTTTCTTATCAATTGTGATTTCAATGTCAGAAATTTCAGGAGTCTTTCTCGGTTCAATTGAAACAATCTTGAATTTATTGCCATCTTTAACATCATTTTTCGGAATAGTAAATGTCAATTTTGCTCCCGGTGCAGTTCCCGGTGTAATTTCTTTTGTATCAACACCGGTTGCAGTTCCATTAGCAATATCTTCAGGCGTTGGATATGTTCCATCATCATTTTGCTTAACTAGAACATATTTTGTACCTTCCTTAGGTGCATTTACTGTTGGATTTGGAATTTCCATTTGAATAGTTGAATTTCCGTCTCCATCATTGTGTGTTTGTTCAGCTTCTGTGACTTTATTTGAACCACCCTTAGGTTGAACAATCATTTCATCTTCTTCCGAACCGAACGTTCCTATAAAGTTTTTAGCTACAACTTTGTCATTTGTATGCAATGTCTTATTTTGTTCTTGAGGATAAATTGTAAAAGTTAAAGTTTTGTCTGCTTTGTTGCTATCAATTTTCAAATAATTAGTACCGACTGTAGCAGATGTCCAAGTATCAACTCCACCAACTGTTTTCTTTTTAATATTTGTTGGCTCATGTCCACCAGGGAATGTTACTTGAACAGTATCAACACGGTCGTCATAGTATTTGACAGTTATAGTTTTTTCTCCATCAAAAGCTTGTTCGATACTAGGCTTTGGAACTTCTATCGGAACGTTTGTCATAGTAATTTCGTATGCGCCTACTTCAAAATCCGGTCCGACAGTTTTTCCACTAACAGATTTTCTATAAGTTGCTGCAGTGAAAGTATCTACCTTGTCCCCATCTTTAAGGGTAACATCTTGAGATTTTGCAAGTGGAATATTTGTATGAATCGGGTCTTTCGGTGCATTAGGATCTTGTTCAATTTTACCAGTGTCAGTATTTAAGTTATTGTGTGTTCTAATTCCCAATTTTGACCAATCATTGCCGAAATTATAGTAGTTATCTTCTTCTCCTACCGGAACTTCGACTGCTGCATATGAAAGTCTTTGACCATACTTATCAAATCCCGGTAATTTCCAACTTACATCAGCTCGATAAGCTTCGTTTGAACTTGCTTTGTCGCTAACAGGGTTGTAATCAATTAATGTTTCAGCATATCCATAAGCTCCCTTTGGAAGTGCACTGTAGTTGGCAGCACTGTGAACTGTAGGTTCACTCCAGTCCGTTACTGCAGTTCTGTAAATTAATCCGATTTTTACACTGTGTTTTTTGTCTGTATCAACATCGTCTACTGTCGAATAAGAGCCGTTAGTTTTTAAAGTTCTAAATCTCTTATCAACTGATACATCAATAAAGTCTCTGTATTGTGCGTAAAGGTCAATGTTGCCTTTTTTGATCCAATCTTCATAAGTTCCTTCTAATACAAGAGAATATCCATTAGGAAGATAGTTTGTACCGTCTTCTTTAATATCAGTAAAGTCAAATCTCTTTTCTTCAATCTTTTTATCAATATTAGCAACACCTTTGTTTAAAACTTCAAGCTTACCATTTAATAAAAGATTGTCTTCTTTTGTCAATGTCCAACCTGCGAAAGTCTTTTTGTCTTGCTTAAATTCAGGTTTAGTTGTATCATCAAATGTTCCTTCGTCGTATTGATTATAATATGCTTCAGGAATTTTGATTATTGCTTTTCCATTTACAAAATCATTTTTGTTGATTTTTATTTCATAAATGAAATTATCTGAATCATTTTTGTTTGCGTGCAATATAATTGTTGCTCCGGTATCATATACAGCATAAACTGTCGATTCCTTAACAACAGGAGATTCCTTTTTGAAACTATAAGCCTTTGATTTATCTGCCCAGTCGTCAGCATCATCAAGTTCGTTTGCCTTCAATTCTTCAATTAAAGCTTTGTTTATAATTTTCTTTTGTTCTTCGTCTGTTTTTCCGGCTAACTCTGCACTATGTGCTTGCTTATATTCAGTAGCAAATACACTTGGGTCTTTTGTAGACCATGCAACTAAAGTTAAGCCTTCGTCAGTTCTGTCCGGATTTTCCGGGAACTGTCTCTTAATAAACTCATCTTTTTCATTTGCATCATTTGTGTTATATGCCAAACCATCGTGGTTAGCAATGTTTTGATAAGTCTTTTCATCTAATTCTATAGTTTTGTTGTTCTCATCAACATACTTAACATTGGCACCTTCAAAACCGGATGGTTTATAGTTTGCATTTGCTGCTCCTGTTTCAGGGTCATATTTATATTCCTTACTTAATGGAACAATTTTATCTTCAACCACATTCTTACCTTGGTTCATATCCCATTGGTAGTCGAAATGTACTTTGGTTTGTACTTGTTCTATAACGTCAGGTTTACTTTCAAGATTTTGTCCTATCATATCTTTATTTGAGAATAAAATAGGCATATCTCTTTCAAGCTTAGGCATGTCAAACTTAAATTTATTTTCTGTGTTGTTAATTTTTTGAACATATGATCCTTGGTTCGGATTTTCTGTATCAAATCCCCAAGCTTTATAGGTCTTTCCATTAACATCTTTAGCATCTGTCAAAGGAGCATCTTTATCAGCATCTTTTGATTTCGCTGCTAGAGCAGATATAACTTGTTCTTTTAATTTATCGTTATCAGGATTTTTTATCTTTATTTCAGCACCTTCATACATTGTATGACCGGTAATCTTTGTACTGTCTGTAAAAATTTCATCTACATTTGGTTTTAATTCTGATCTTTGAATTACACCACCTGACATAGCATCTGAATGTCTATAATATTGAGGTTCATAATTATCCTTTTTATCTGTCAGCTGAATTTGATCCAATGCTCCCGGGAATGTTAAAGAACAAGTGTTTTGTTCTAGTCCCTTCACTCTAACAGTGATTTTTGTGTCTTTGGGAATTGTGATACCCATAGGCAACTTCCAATTTTCTTTAGAAATAGAATCTGCAAAATAGATTTTTCTTGCCCCTTCACCTATAATTAACTCTACATATTGACCGTCTTCGTAACCTTTGTCAAATGTAATAGTTACTGTTTCATCTTTGTGAATAACCCTTTCCCTGTCAGTCACTGTAGAGAATTCTCTTATGCCATCCTTATTTTGTCTCACTATAGCTGTATGGAAAGTGTAGAATTTCATTCCATTGTCTTTTAAAGCTTCTCTTACTTTTTCACTGTCAACATAATATCTTATAATGGTATATACACCTTGATTTGTTCCGGTTGCAGCAAAGTTCAATATGGCATCATTTACGTTGTTTTGCGTTTTTATTGATTTAACACCGTCTTGATATTCATGTGTAGTATCCCATTTTCCGGTATTTACAATTTGAATAAATCCTACATCATCTATATAATTTATTGCATCCTTATTAATGTGAACAATTCTATTCGGATTAGGTTTTCCAGGGCTTTCGTAAAAATTACTATAGTGCTCTCCGTCCTTGTCAGCAATAAATACTTCCCCTACATTGTTATCTTGGTCAGGCTTAAGAATTTTATAAAAATCCTTATCTACAGATTGTCTTAAACCATACCTTTCATTTGCATAAGCTTTGGTGTCACCTTTATATTGTTTATAATAAACGTCAACATAGCCTTCTTCCAAATTAAATTTTGTATGGACTTTTGCCCCACCGAAGTCTCCATTGCTTTCACCCGATGTTGCAAGATGCATTCCCATGTACTTTTCATAATTTTTATAAGCAGGTAGAATTGTTGAAAATGTATATGCTGTATAGGTTTGATCTGAACCTTCGGAAGATGTGTAAATTTGAGTTAAATTATCATTATAAACTCTCGCTTGGAATAATAAGTCATTTTTAAAATCGCTAAGTTTTTTTCCATCTTTTAAAACAAAATCAATTGGTATATTTAAATTCGAACCACCAGAAGGAACGTTATCATTTTTATTCAATCTTATCCTATAACAATTTTCAGAGCCTACATCTCTTATAGTCGCCTTTTCAAATTTCATTATAGGGGCATCTGATTGTGCTCTTCTTTGTCCGTGATAATAATCATGTAAAACACCACCGGTATGCCATCCAGGATACATCCCAGTGCCACTATAATCAAAATCAACGGCTCCTACAAATTCATTCGGAACTTTTATTACAAGATTTTTCCACAAAGGTTGTGTTACAGTGTATTTACCTGTATAAACAAATCTTGCTACATCTCTACCATCGTCATTTACATAGCTTCCTAAATATTTAATGCTTAAAATACGAGCAGGTTCTACATCTCCTATTCCACGTAATTTATTTTTTGGTGCTAAGTTCCAGTTTTCAGACTTTTGTGCAAGTCTCTCAATTTCTTTTTCCGACCAATCAGTTGTTCTTTCAACTTCTTTGCCGTTTTCTACTTCTTTGTAGGTCTCTGCAAAAACATTTGTGGGTATCATTGCTACAATCATTAAAAATGCTGTAACTATCGACAATATGTTTCGCAAATAATTTTTCTTTGCATTTTGCATAATATTCTCCTTTCTTTTTTCAAAAAAGTTTTATTGACTTTGTTTTTTGTGGAAGTCGCCACATTTTAAGAATCCAAAGTGCCACCCCTGATTCTTAATTACCCATTTTTATAATAAAAAAACGAGTCGTGCCACCAACTCGCTTGAATAATTGCTCGACAATAGGATTTCGGAGTTTCCTTTCGTCTTATTACTCTTTTCGCCTCTTTCACACACTTTCGTTTTTCTGATAATTATGGGTCGAACTTTTAATGCGGTCGAAAAAAGAATGCGTATGAAATTAGCCGGAATTTTCAGGATTATAACACGAGTTCTTCCCGTGCGGGTGGCACACATAATCCGTATTTCCCGTTAAGTTAATAATACCACGTTTGGGGATGATTGTCAATGTTTTGTAGGAAATTTATGCAAATGTAATATAGGTGTAATATTAGGAAATATTTTGGGGATAGATTGGGGGGATTTGCGGTGATTTTGCGATAAAGTTATGTTAATGTATGATGTTGCAAACACAGGACGTAGCGGCGACCAGTTTTTTTATCCATCGAACAGAAATCTTTGATTTCGTCGTGAGATGAGATAAAAAGGTGTATCGCCGCAAAAAGGGAGAATTGGGAGGATATTTTGGGAGACACACATTGATGGGTGAGGTGGAAAATGGTTTGGGTTTTGGAGGAGATATTGTATGGAGTCAGCGTTGTTGGTGAGGGTGTATGTTGCATTATGTTTGAGGTTTGGGTTCGATATTTCATAAACACATCGTTGGTTGTATGTTGTCATAACAACGAAAGCGGTATTTTTTGGTTCGATATTGTAGTGACACAACGTTGTTGGTAATAATACATATTCCACGTACACAAAAATGGGCGGCGCAATGCAATGCGCCGTTACTTTCTGGGGGACACACAATGATGGATGGCTTTATAAATGATATGGGGTTTTGGATAGATATTGTATGGGCATAGCGTTGTTGGTGATAATACATATTTTACATACACAAAAATGGGCGGCGGGATGTAACCCGCCGTTACGTTCTAGGAAACACACAATAATGGATAAAATAATAAATAGTATAAGTTTGATACGCGATAAATATTACAATGTGAGTAAGAATATATAGATGTATTTTATTTATGTATGAAATAACAGAATTTGTAGCGGCGCGATTACATTCCGCCGCCTGGAGTATGAGTAAATACACGTGTGTAAATGATTTTGATGTATTTGTTTTATACGCGATATAAATAAATTAAATAAAATTTGTCATGTTTTATATTATTGTATATAATATATGTAGAATAATGAAGTTGGAGGGTAAAATGAAACACAGAAGCAATATGCGTATGAGGTATTTCAAATACGGGAGCGGTTATTCATATTTTGTTACGATTTGTACATATAAGAGATTTCATGCGTTCGGGAAGATTGTGGACGGTGTTTTTGTTCCATGGGTTTCGGAGATTGAGGATATTTTTCAGGATGCGATTGTGAATATAGAGAAATTGTTCGAAGGTGTGACCGTGGATAATTGGGTTGTGATGCCGGACCATGTGCATTTATTGATAACGATTTTGAATGAGAATGATTTGAATTTGGGCGAGGTTGTGGCATCATTTAAGAGAAGTGTTGTTTTCGGATATATGGATTTGGTTCACAAAGGTCGCGTCCCGAGGTTTAACAGGAGTTTATTTCAGAAAAATTTTTATGATCATGTTGTGAGAAATGAGGAAGATTACAGTAATGTTTATGATTATATAGAGAATAATCCGGTTGTGTGGTGGAACAGGTATGGAAATGGTATGTGATGGGAGAGGGAGATTTGGTGTGAGGGTTTTGGGTTACATATTATATCGACACAGAGTTGTTGGTGGGGTTGTATATTTTATGAACGTCATATATGGCGGCGCAATGTAATGCGCCGTTACGTTTTGGGGGACACACAATGATGGATAAAATAATAAATAGTATAAATTTGATACGCGATAAATATTACAATGTGAGTAAGAATATATAGATGTATTTTATTTATTTATGATGTGACAGAATTTGTAGCGGCGCGATTACATTCCGCCGCCTGGAGTATGAGTAAATACACGTGTATAAACGATTTTGACGTATGTATTTTATACGCAATATAAATTAATCGAAAATGATTTTAAGATTTTGTTTTTGTATGGGGGGGGTTGGTTACATTTTATATCGGCACATCGTTGTTGGTGGGGGTGTATATTTGAAAACCGTCATATATGGCGGCGCAATATAATGCGCCGTTACGTTTTGGGAGACACACAGAGCGAATAAAGATGTGGTAACGGTAAAAGGGTTTTGGGTTACATATTATATCGACACAACGTTGTTTATGAGGGTGTATATTGCACAAACGACATATATGGCGGCGCAATGTAATGCGCCGTTACGTTTTGGGAGACGTACAGAGCGAAGATACATTTATAAGTACATAAAAAAGAACCGGTGCCACCGATTCTTTAATAATCACCGCAATTTGCGAGGATATTTTGATGAGATACGCCGCAAACTCAATTTTTGATTGCGTAGGTTTTTTTGCGGGAGGACATCGTTGTTCCTTACGTCACAACGTATGCCATCCCGCTACGGCGGCGCTTGCGATTTTATACAAAATAATCCGCGAAAAGGCCCGCAAATTATTTATTTTACTTTTCGGGCGCGGATGACCGCCGCATTCCCATCTCCCATCGGTGCTTTCGAGAAGTTGCCGAAGAGTTCGATGTCCGTGTAGCCGATTTTGATCATTGTGTCGGCGAGTTTGTAGGGGTCGATTGGAAGGAGTTCAACTTCGTTGATGTAGTGTTTATCTTTGTAGTTGATGAGGGTTTTGAAGCCGATTTTCGAGCCGCGGCGATAGTATTCGCGGACGAAGGTATGGTCGTCGCCTTTTATTGTCGGAAGGTCGCCAAGGTGTTCCCCTTCGGCTGCATCATCTTTCCAAAACAGGTTGAAGTTTATGTTTTGGATTACGAGGACACCGTTATTTTTTAGTTTGTCGTATGCTTTTTCGAGGAAGGTTATGACTTGGTTCATGTTGTCAAGATGCGGAATTGAATTTCCGACCGAGTATATGAAGTCGTAGTTGCCGCGAAGTTCATCGATTTTAAGCATGTCCCGGACTTCTGCGTCGAGTCCGTTTTCTATTGCTTCTTCAATCATCGACGGTTCCATGTCGAGGCCGACGACGTTGTATCCTTTGTCGACCAATGCTTTTCCTTCCTTTCCGTCTCCGCATGCGACGTCGAGCACGTCGATGCCTCCGGATTTTTTTGCCGATTCAATTAAGAATTCCAGTTTCTTTTCACTTAGCGGAAATAGTTTGCTATAGATACCCGCTATTTCATTGTAAAATTTTGACATAATATCCTCCTTTTTTGTTTCACTGTTATATTGTTGTTTCAATTATATTATACCCAATTAGCAAAGAAATATTTGTGGTTTGCAGTCGACGTCTACGACTCATTTCTCCTTTTAGTCGAAATGTCGTCGGACGTCTTTGCGGAAGACCTACCATCGTGTTTTTGATTTTTCAAATCAAAAAGCACGGGTTAGGGCTATCTTTTTGCGATAAACGACTGATTCCGTGTTTTCGTCGCTGCGACATACTTGCCAGTATGCCTCACTCCAAAAACACTCCATCGAGCCGTTTCTCATCAAAA
>QWCB01004362.1_pt1 | contig 10011 bp, 10 predicted proteins | sample 1972511 | NCBI WGS metagenome assembly QWCB01 (sample SAMN09866719, study PRJNA288562) | Human gut metagenome isolate term5_stool, whole genome shotgun sequencing... | isolation source: gut | host: Homo sapiens | place: USA: California
AGGGGTGTCACATATGTTTTCGCGTCACAAAAACGGGATGCGGCAAGCGCGCCGTCGCATGCATCGGGATGCGCCTTTTTCAAATGCGTAATCATTTGCAAGGAGAATCGTTTTTGGGAGAACGACACAGCCAACCATTGCACGTCAACAAAGAAATCCGAGCGATAAGGGGAGGCGCACAGCGGCCTCTTTTCCCTGTGCCGAGACTGGGAGACGAAGGATTTCCCGGCGGCGCATAAAGCCAATCATCCAGCGGCACAGCGTCCCGGTTCCGGCGAGGACGGCATCCGGCACACGGCGCGCCAAACCGTGGGAGGGGAGCAAAACGAACATAAACAAGGCGGCATTTTCCCGCTCCAGCCGTTTCTTTTCGGCGTCCAGCTCTTTCAGGCGGGATTCCAATTCCTCGAGGCGATTATCCTTCGCCGTCAAGGCATCGTCGGTTTCCTTCAGGCGTTTGTTCAGCGCGTCGATTTCTTCAAGCTTTTCCTTCACGCCTTGGGCATCCCCCGCCAAAGCATCGGCTGCCTCTTGGGCCCGAGCTTCCTTATTCTTTTCATCCAGAGCATTTAAAAGACTTAAAATATAAACCTGTACGTCGTTTAAGCGATAGTTGTGGCTTTCCACATCCCGAATGCGCTCGTTAGCCTCATCGGCCAAAGCCTTGACGTAAGCGTCGTCGTCTTCTCCGATGACGTGAAAGGTCATGCCTGCAATTTCAACCTGTACGCGCTTCTTTGTCATTTCACACCTCTTATTAAGATCGTAATTTGGCGTCAAACTTCTCTTCGATTCCTTCGATAATGCCGTCCACAATATGGGCGATTTCCGATTCCTTAAGCGTGCGCTCGGCGTGGCGGAAGGCCAGCTTCAGCGCAATGCTCTTCTTGCCGTCTTCGATGCCCTTGCCGAAGTAGACGTCAAAGACATCGACGGATTCCAGAAGTTCGCCGCCTTCTTTTTCGACATAGTCCAGCAAATCCTGTGCCGGGAGCTTCTTGTCCACGATAAAGGCCAGGTCCCGTTCGATGGAGGGGAAGCGGGCGATGGGCTTGTAGGTAATGATGTCCTTCGCCATGGGCACGATTTTCGAGAAGTCCAGCTCGGCCATGTAGACGGGCTGTTTCATACCCAGGTCCGCTTGTGCTTTCGGGTGAATGCAGCCGAAGCGGCCGATGCATTCCTCTTCGATATAAACTTCCGCTTGGCGTCCCTTGTGGAACAGAGGGAAGTCTTGTACCTGCACGAAGCGCACCCCTTCGATACCTAAGCGTTTCAAAACGGTGGCCACGGTTTTTTTCAGGTAGTAGAAATCTTCTTCGCCGTAGAAACCGATGGCAAGCTTCATATATTCCTTGGGCAGGCCGTCGGCGTCTTTGTCCACAGAGAACACATTGCCGAATTCAAAGCCATAAGCCGAGGGGTTTTTGTAGCTCATGTTCTTCACGAAAATATCCAACATATTGGGAAGAAGGGTGGTCCGCATAATGGAATACTCTTCGCCCAGGGGATTGGAAATTTTTACCGCTTCTCTCAAGGGGTCGTCGGCCGCCAATTGAATCCGGTCGAAAGCGGAGGGACCCATGAAGGAATAAGTCATAAATTCGTCGAAGCCGGCGGCAAGAAGCACTTGTTCTGCGCTCTTTTGTACCCGACGGAACAAGCTCTTGCCCCCGCGGGTCAAGGTGCCCTTTAAAGGTTGAGGCGTAATGTTGCCGAAGCCGTAAATCCGACCCACTTCTTCCGCCAAGTCTTCCCAAATGTGCAAGTCGCCTCTGAAGGTAGGGATCGTAGCGCGCAGATCGTCGCCGTCGATGGTGGTGGGAATCAAGAGAGATTCCAAAATCTTAACCATGCCTTCGCCGGAAATATCCGTGCCTAAGAGGGCGTTAATGCGGCTCACTTTGGCATCAACAGTCCAGGGCGCGACTTCCTTCGGGTAGTGATCGAAGCAGCCCTTGGCCACTTTTGCCGCGCCGATTTCCACGGCCAGCTCACAGACGCGGTCCACGGCTTCTTTCGCCGTGTTGGGATCCAGGCCTTTTTCAAAGCGGGTGGAGGCTTCCGAGCGCAGGCTTTGGCGCTTGGAGGTCTTGCGAATGTGATCGGCTTCGAAATTGGCGCCTTCCAAGATAACCGTCGTGGTCTTTTCGCTCACGCCTGAAATGTCGCCGCCCATGACACCGGCGAGGCCGATAATGCCGTCTCTGTCTGCGATGACGATGTCGTCTTCGCACAAAGTATGTTCGTTGCCGTCCAGAGTGTGCATCTTTTCCTTGTCCTTCGCCATGCGCACGTGGATTTCCTTGCCGTTCAAGTGCTCCAGGTCGTAGGCGTGAAGGGGTTGACCGAATTCCAACATGACGTAGTTGGTTAAGTCGACGATATTGTTAATGGGACGCACGCCGGCGGCCATTAAGTCGTTTTGCATCCATTGAGGCGAAGGTTTGACCTCCACATCCGTGAGCATGCGCAGATAAAAGCGCGGCGCATGTTCCGTTTCCACATTGAGTCCGTTAAAGGCGTCTTTCATGGACACGTCGCTGTCTTCCGTGACGTTAACGCTCTGTTGTTTCAGGGCGCTGCCCGTGGAAGCCGCCGTTTCGATGGCCATGCCACGAACGCTTAAGCAGTCCGGGCGGTTCGGCGTGATTTCAAGCTCGATGACTTCCTTGTCCAGCTCCAGCACCTTGGTGTAGTCGCTGCCCAAGGGCGTGTCTTCCGGCAAAATATGAATGCCGTCGCGAGCGTCCTTGGGGATGACGGAGGTGTCCAGGCCCACTTCTTCCAAAGAGCACATCATGCCCTCACTGGGAAGGCCGCGCATTTTCGTCTTTTTAATTTCCAAACCGCCTGCCAGCTTTGCGCCGTCCAAGGCTACGGGGACCACGGCCCCTTCAAAGACATTCTTTGCGGCGGTTAAAATTTGTTTCACTTCGCCGCCTACGTCGATTTGGCAGACCACTAATTTATCTGCGTTTGGATGGGGTTCGATTTTTAAAATTTTTCCCACGACCACGCCTTCCAGGCCCGCACTGCGATCGATAATGGACTCCACGTGATTGCCCGTAGCGGTAATTTCGTCGCACATGCTCCGCGTGTCGCCGGAAAGTTCAACGTATTTTTCAAGCCATGATTTAGGTAAAAACATCCTTCAGCACCTCCTAGAATTGAGACAAGAAACGGTCGTCGTTTTCAAACATGAGGCGAATGTCCGTAATGCCGTATTTCACCATGGCGATACGGTCGATGCCCATGCCGAATGCGAAGCCGCTGTAAACATCCGGATCGATGCCGCAGTTTCTGAGGACATTGGGGTGAACGACGCCGGCACCCAACAATTCCATGCTCCAGCCCGTATGATTGCAGGCGGGGCAGCCTTCCCCGTGGCAAACGAGGCAGGTGACGTCAACTTCCGTGGAAGGCTCCGTAAAGGGGAAGTTGTGGGGACGGTATCTGATTTGCATGTCGTCGCCGAACATTTCCTTGACGAAAACATTTAAAGTGTCGATTAAATTGGCCAAGCTCACGCCCTTGTCAACGACCAAGCCTTCGAATTGATGGAACATGGGCGAGTGGGTATCGTCCACGTCATCGAAGCGGAAGACTCGACCGCTGCTGACGATGCGAAGGGGCGCGCCGTATTCTTTCATGGCGCGGATTTGCATAGGCGATGTGTGGGTACGCAGCAAGGTCTTGTCGTCGATGTAAAAGGTGTCGCTCTTATCGCGAGACGGGTGGTTCTTCGGCGAATTCAAGGCGTCGAAATTGTTTTCGACACTTTCGATTTCCGGACCGTCCACGACGGTAAAGCCCATTTCCACAAAGAGATCTTCCAATTCCTCCTTAGTCTTTAAGAGAGGATGGCGGTGACCGACGCGCAGTTTTCCCGCGTCCAAGGTCACGTCTAAGTATTCATCTTCCATGCGCGCTTCGTAGACGCCTTCTTTTAAGCTGACGATTTTTTCATCGAGCTTTGCCTGCAGGATTTCCCTGACCTCGTTGGCATAACTGCCGACGACGGGGCGTTCTTCTTTAGGCAATTTACCCAGGCCTTTTAAGATTTGCGTCAACTCGCCTTTTTTACCTAAATATTGCAGACGAATTTTTTCCAAATCATCGATAACCGTCGAGTCGTCGATGGCCGACATGGCGTCGGATTGTAATTTTTCAAGCAGCTCTTTCATAAGTACCCCCTTCGGTATGTGCTCTGATTCAATGGTTCATTATACCATAGAATGTTGATCTATAAGGCTTCCCGAGGCAATTTCTATGGCGAAAATATCCACCTTGCCATAAATTAAAGTCTATGTTATACTGACATAGTCAATACGTGAGGCGACATAGCCAAGTGGTAAGGCGCGGGTCTGCAACACCCTTATCCCCGGTTCAAGTCCGGGTGTCGCCTCCAACACCGTCGAGAAATCTCGGCGGTTTTTTTATTGTCGGTTTTAAGAAAATCCCCTCTTCTTTTTTGGTGTAATTCTTTTTTGGCGTAAGTGATTTCGTTCGCTTCAACATAAATAACAGCCCTCGACTTCCCGGGGGCTGTTTGTTATTCAGCTTTATCTGATTGTGCGATGACATCATTGAGATTCGATAAAATTCCCACGACGGCAAAAAACAAAACGATGATTCTGAAGTAGAACCAGGTATAGTCTACAAAACTCATTAAGAAGAAACCGGCGAGAGAAGATATGCAGGCAATCTGAATAATTTTTATCTTCCCCTCTTCCCCGCTTTTGCTTTGTGCAAAACTCGAAATTGCCTTTAAAACGGTTTTGGCCATATACGATAATAAAAAGATAACGGAAAAGATCCCCGCCTCGATGGCCAGTTGCAAATACAGATTATGGCTATGAGCGACGGTGGTAAGCTCTTTCACTTTGTAGCTTTCGAACACTTTCTGAAAAATGTCGCCGCCAAGTCCCACGCCGCCTACCCATTGGTAGTCCCCTTTCATCAACGAGGCAGCCTCGTAGATCATGCGGCGGTATCCGAGGGAAGAATCGTTTTTGTTAAAAATCGACATGACCCGCACCTGAATCGTTTGAGGCATAAAGAAAAATGAAATCAGCCCCATCATCAAAAAGATCGGCAGCCATCGGGGTTTATACAGCGCGATAAACACCGCCATGCCGAAGGCAAAGGAGCCCCAAGCCGAGCGGGAACCCGTGGCCAATAAGACATACAATGAGAGCAAAAGCGTCATGGCCGCCAATGCCTTGACGGCTTTTTTATCGTGAACCAGGAAAAGTCCCACGACTAAGGGAAGAACGAGAAGGTAGAACTCGCCTAATATATTGGGATTTCCCAGGGTGCTGTAAACTCTGCCGCTTAATTCCTGACTAATGCTGATATCCGTCTGGGATAAATTAACAGATACGCCGATGACGTGTTTTTGTAAGATTCCGTAAATGCTCACCATTAGCGCTGCAAAAGCTAAGGCGATTACCACTTTTAAAAGATCCTCCCCGGATCGAATCTGATTGATGAATACGGAAAAAATAACGAAAACTGTACCATACATTAACCCGTGAGGTAGGCTCAGGGCAGGGTGAATTGAAAATACCGTCGCCAGGGCGATAGTGATCATAAATAAGACGAAAAAATCTTCGAAGGATCGCTTCGCCTTCCCCTCTCCGTTCATCAGTCCGAGAATCCAAAGGCCGAAGGCCAAGGGAATAAGATATATATTGGACCACAAATTGTCGGGGATGACGCTACAAAAGACAAGGCCCACGCCCATGACAATAGGGATGTGTTTTGAAAGCAAAGCCAGCAGACTGAAAAGTAAACTATGGTTTGCGAGCCACTGCAAAAGCTTTTGACCTTTGCTCTCTAAAAATCCGTAACAAGTCGCGAGCCCTTTTCGAATCATGGAATCTTCCCATGGATTGTATCCTAAATTACTCCTAAACCGTTGAATGATTTGCTCCATTTAATCACCCGAGTATTGGATTTTAGAGATTCTGATTTGATCCAGCATCACGATGCCGGCGCTGTATGCATTGGACTGACCTACAAAGTAATTGGTCTCGCCGATAAGGATGCCTTTTTCTGTCGGCGTGCCTTTCGCTTTTACATGAATGGTCACTTTTTCGTAACTATCCTTATCCACGGAAAGGGTCTTGCCGTTAAAGGTGAAGTCCTCGTCATCTAAGGGGGCTCTATCTACCGATTCGATCGTGCCCAGGGTGATGGACTGTTCCACATCATTAAAGGGGGCGCCGACTTCTATCTTGTCAGCTATTTCTTTTTCCAAAAAAGGCACGACAATCGTAAGATCCGCCTCCCTTTCGCCTCCTTTTGCCGAAGTACGCCCTTCCGCAATGTTTATTTTATTTGCAAAGAGAACGACCGATGCGATGCACGCGACGACGATGAGAATATCAAATAGTCTTATCTTATTCTTCATTTTCTACCTCGATGTTTTTTATTTTTCCGTGAACTTGCAGGTCTCCCACGGTAAAAGTCAGTTCTTCGCCGAGAAGGCACTTTGTACCGTTGATATAGATTCCGTCGTTACCGAGTTTCGCCCGTGTAGCTACGTTTAGTCTAAGGGATCTGAAATTATTTCCTTCCCCGTGTCCGTCTTCCGTTCCTTTATATTCCGATGTGGGATTATCGATGGGTTTTCCTACGGAATAAGACGCCACGGTACCAATGGTGTTATTGCGCCGCTTGTCGATACATACGTCGCCTTCTTTAATGGCTTCCGTACTTGAGGTTTCAATTTCATCGGATTCGATGGTTATGATGCCGTTGCTCCCGGTTGCATCGCCTTGGACCATCGTTTTATGACGCACGATAATGACGAGGAAGGCTACAAGGAGAAGAATAAATAGAATATCTAACAGTTTAAGCTTTTTCGTTGCCATGAATTGCTCCTTCATATGTTTTTTCGATCTTTGCTATAATCGCCTCTCGATTGATGACATCGGTGACGATGTGCTCAGCATTGTTGACGAGCTTCTCCCGTAAATCGGAATCCTTTAAAATTGCCGAGGCCTTTTTCGCCAAGGCTCCCTTGTCGCTAAAAGGATAGGTTAGAGCGCTTTCGTTCTCCTCATTAAAATAATCCGACGCCCCGCAATTTTGCGTAATTAATAGGGGTGCCTTGCATTGAGCCGCCTCGACGACGGAAAGCCCGAAAGCCTCTTCTCGGGAATGATTGACGTAAAGATCCGCAGATTTCAAATAGTGATAGGGTTTGGGATTGTAACCCAGCATCACGATTTTATCTTCCAAGTGGTATTTTTCGATTCTCTTTCGAGTTTCTTCTTCCAGGCGGCCGTTACCTATAATAAGCGCCTTGACATTGTCCACTTCGTGAAAAAGAACCTCTAATGCGTCGATGAAAAATAGAGGTCCCTTTTCTTCCGATAATCTTCCCACAGAAAGAATCCACTTTTCCCCTTCGGGCTTTTCGACGGCTTCGTCGGATTCTATGAAGGGAAAAGGCGGGGGAAGCGTAATGATCTTTTCAGGATGAACGCCTTCTTCAATAAGCTTTTCTCTGACGATAGAGCTGACGGCAAAAATAGAATGGTTTCTCGTAAAAAACAAACGGTTGAGTACAGCCGCATTTTTATTAATCACCGACACCATATGGCGCGTATTAATGATCGGAGCCTTCATGCCTATAAGCGAACTTAAAAAAGCAATGCCGTTTTCACGCATAAAGTGCGTATGCACGAGATCAACATGATTTTCTTTTACATAATGTTTAATTTTAATGGCGGCCATTAAATCTAAAGAGGAGTTCATGGAAATTTGAGTGGCTTTCATTCCGATTTCCTTAAATTCGCTCAGACCGTCTCCGTCGATATTATAGACGAGTTCATGAGTAATAGAAGGATTCTTTGTATTAACGAGGTTCTTGATGTAACTTTCACTGCCGCCTCTGCCGACATAGTTTAAAATATGTAGAACTTTCATATAATCATCTTTCATCCTTCGTTACGCACTCGTTTTTATCCAATGTTTCAAAAATGATTTTAGCAATCGAGAAAACAAAAGTCAATTTTCTCAAGCTTCGAGGATCCGTTTCCGGCAGGTGTTGAATCTGGAGTAATTTTACGGCCCGGAGCTATTCACCTTTTACATTCATCCCGACGATCATGCCTAACAACATACCGACGGAGATTCCGATGGCCAGGTTGTCCGCGCCCAAGGCGATTCCCACCGCCGTGCCGAAGCACATGCCCATGGCCATACCTTCGGCCATATGGTCTTCTACTTTCCCATCTTTACTTTTATCCTCCGAATCCTGCAACTTCTTACTTCTTTGAATCGTATAAATGACCGTTATGCCGATTAGTATGAGCGGCAAAAGGATTCTGATGATTGTCATTGAGCGGCCTCCTCACCATGTATTTGAGCAAGAAAAAAGCCCGGTATAAACCGAGCTTGGAGCGGAAGACGAGATTCGAACTCGCGACCCTCGCCTTGGCAAGGCGATGCTCTACCACTGAGCCACTTCCGCAAGTGGTGCCCAGAGCCGGAATCGAACCAGCGACACGCAGATTTTCAGTCTGCTGCTCTACCGACTGAGCTATCTGGGCAAGGTCGTCAGCGACAACCTTTTTCTATCTTACAGAAACTTTACGGTTCTGTCAAGATTTTTTAAGCGGGAATAAAAATTTCATTCCCTATTCCGCCTCGTGAGCCGAAAGCATGGCCTCCAGTTCCGCCTCGTCGAAGTGATACCGACGATTGCAAAAATGGCAGCTGGCTTCGCAGCCGTGATCTTCTTCGATCATTTCGCGAATTTCGAAATCAGGCAGGGCAGCGATGGAATCCGCTACTTTCTCCTTGGAGCATTCGCAAACATAGGCGATGGGCGTCTCCCTTAAAATTCTCAATTCGTAACCGGGCAAGAGGGCGTGTAAAAGCCCTTCCGTGTCCAGCCCCTGTTCCAAGAGCTCCGTCACGGACTTGACGCCTCTCAATGTTTTTTCCAGATGATCGATCTCGTCGCTACCGGCGCCGGGCATGACTTCGATAATAAAGCCGCCGGCGTGTTTGACGCTTAAGTCCGTATCTACGGCGACGCCCAGGCCTACCGCCGAGGGAATCTGCTCGGATTGATACAAATATTGCGCCACGTCTTCGCCGATTTCTCCGCTCGCGAGGGCGACTTTTCCCGTGTAGGGCTCACGCATTCCCAAGTCCATAGTCACGGTCAAGGTGCCGGGCAGGCCCACGGCGGCGCCGACGTCCAGCTTGCCGTCGCTTTCCCTACTGGGAAGATCCGCCCGAGGGTGATCTACATAGCCTTTAATGTGGCCGTTGTTTTGTCCGGTGACGACGATGCGTCCCAAGGGGCCGGAGCCGTCCACAATCATGGTCATGGACTCGTCTTCGCCCTTTAATTTGTTCCGGATCAAGAGCCCGGCGATTAAGCTTCTGCCCAAGGCCGCCGTGGCCGTGGCCCGACAGGGTCAGATCCGCCCCCAGGGCGGCGTAATCCGTTTCAAAATGGGTATTCCGGTGGGCCAGCAGCAGCGAGGCGTTGTACCGCCCGCTTTCCAGTGAAATGATGGTCTGGCGGGTGACGTCCACCGCCTCCGCCAGCTCCGCTTGGGACAGCTTCCGCTCCTTTCGCAGCTCTGCGATCCGGTTGGTCACGCCATCACCTCCTCATTTGTAAAGCTTGCTTTACATTTCGGAGTATAACACCTCATGCAAGATATGTCAAGCCAACTTTACACTTTTCTCCTCTGGTCCGTTCCGCCCCTCCGCCGGACTGCCGCCCTTGTCCCACCGGAAGGCCCGTGGTATAATTGCTGAAATCAGCCCCGCAGCGAACTGTGGGGCAAAGAGAGGGCGGACTGTATGGATGACATTCTGATCGTAGAGGATGACCGTGCCCTCAGCCAGGGCATCCGGCTGGGCCTGGAGGGAGAGGGGCGGAGGTTTATCCAGGCGTCCACCCTGGCCCAGGGGGAGCGGGCCCTGGAGGAGCGGACCTTTTCCCTGGTGGTGCTGGACCTGAACCTCCCGGAC
>QWCB01004366.1_pt1 | contig 10003 bp, 8 predicted proteins | sample 1972511 | NCBI WGS metagenome assembly QWCB01 (sample SAMN09866719, study PRJNA288562) | Human gut metagenome isolate term5_stool, whole genome shotgun sequencing... | isolation source: gut | host: Homo sapiens | place: USA: California
TGGACGCACGATTCCATCGGGCTGGGCGAGGACGGCCCCACCCACCAGCCGGTGGAAACGCTCGCTGCCCTGCGCGCCATCCCCAACCTCTCCGTCATCCGCCCGGCCGATGCTAACGAGACGGCCCAGGCGTGGGCGGCAGCACTCGAGTACAAGGCCGCGCCGAAGGGCCTAGCGCTGTCCCGCCAGAGTCTTCCAGTGCTTGAGGGCACCAAGGAAAAGGCGGCTGAAGGCGTACGCCGCGGCGCTTACGTCCTTGTTGAGGCATCGAAGGAAACCCCAGACGTGATTATTATCGCCACCGGCTCCGAGGTGCAGCTCGCTGTTGAAGCCGCCAAGCAGCTCGAGGCTGAAGGTACTGCCACCCGAGTCGTTTCCGCACCGTGCCTGGAGTGGTTCGATGAGCAGGACGCTTCCTACCGCGAATCCGTCCTCCCCTCCTCGGTACGCGCACGCGTCTCCGTCGAGGCCGGTGTCTCCATGCCGTGGCACAAGTACACCGGCACTTTCGGCCGCACCGTGTCCTTGGAGCACTTCGGTGCTTCCGCACCTGCTGCGGAGCTCTTTGAGAAGTTCGGCTTCACAGCCGAGGCCGTTGCTGACGCCGCCCGCGAGTCCCTCACCGCTGCTCAGGCAGGCTAATTCCCTCCATACTGCTGTCCACTACGAAAGGACCCTGCACACACCATGACACATATTGATGAGCTGGCCCGTCTCGGTACCTCGACGTGGCTCGATGATCTCTCCCGTGAGCGCCTGGATTCCGGCAACCTCCGCGAACTCCTCGACACCAAGTCCATCGTGGGTGTCACCACGAACCCAGCGATCTTTGCTGCCGCAATGTCCTCCGGCACCTCCTACGATGCCGACATCGCAGCGCTGAAAGAAAAGTCCGCTACCGCGGACGACGCGGTGTACTTGCTCGCCATAGACGATGTCCGCAATGCCTGCGATCTCTTCACCGAGATCTATGAATCAACCGATGGCCGGGATGGGCGGGTGTCCATCGAGGTTGATCCACGAATCTCTGCGGATGCGGAGGCAACCTTGGCACAGGCCCGCGAGCTGTGGGCCAAGGTTAACCGCCCCAACCTCATGATCAAGATCCCGGCAACCGACGGTTCCTTGCCCGCCATCTCCGATGCTCTGGCAGAAGGTATTTCCGTCAACGTCACCCTGATCTTCTCTGTGGAGCGCTACGCACAGGTGATTGCCGCCTACAAGGAGGGAATTCAGCGCGCCGCCGAAGCAGGTAAGGATGTCTCCACTATTCACTCCGTGGCCTCCTTCTTTGTCTCCCGCTTGGACACCGAAGTCGACAAGCGCCTCGAGTTGAACGGCTCTGATGAAGCCCTCGCGCTGCGTGGAAAGGCCGGCGTGGCCAACGCCCAACGCGCCTATGCGCTTTTCCTGAAGGAGTTCAAGGACAACGGTAGCGACTTGCCTTCCGGCGCCCACCCGCAGCGGCCGCTGTGGGCGTCGACGGGAGTCAAAAACCCTGACTACCCTGCCACCTTGTACGTTTCCGAGCTCGCTGGGCCGGAGACCGTCAACACGATGCCCGAGAAAACCATTGATGCGGTTCTTGCGCAGGGGAACCTGCACGGCGATACGCTGACTGAAGCTTCTGACGACGCAGAGAAGGTATGGGCACAGCTGGAGGCTGTCGGCATCGACTTCGCCGATGTTTTCACCGTGCTCGAGCAGGAGGGCGTCGACAAGTTCGTCGATGCGTGGGAGGAACTGCTTGCCTCGATGACAGACCGCCTCTCCTAAAAGAGCATGAGGTTTTAAGTGCTCACCATCGGCGCGCGCCACCAACGGCCATCCAACTGTGGCCGGCGGGGCGCGTGTCGCTATGCTGAGCTGTTGGACTAATCTCACACAGACCGAAAGGACACTTAGTGAGCACTACCAGCGCGTGGGTCAACCCGTTGCGCGACGCGAAGGACAAGCGCCTACCACGTATCGCCGGGCCATCCGGCATGGTGATTTTCGGCGTCACGGGTGACTTGGCGCGCAAAAAGCTCCTCCCTGCCATCTACGACCTGGCCAACCGAGGGCTGCTGCCCGCCGGCTTCACGCTGGTTGGCTACGGCCGCCGCGACTGGGACAAGCAAGCCTTTTGCGACTACGTCCGCGAGGCTGCCGAAGCGGGTGCCCGAACCACCTTCAGTGAGCATGTGTGGGAGCACCTCGCCAAAGGAATCGAGTTTGTCCAAGGCAACTTCGACGACGCTGGCTTTGATAAGCTCTCCGCCCGGTTGTCTGAGCTCAACGCTTCCCGCGGCACCGGCGGAAACTGGGCCTATTATCTTTCGGTTCCGCCAGAGTTCTTCTCCGATATTTGCCACCAGCTAGAGCGCGTCGGTATGGCGGACAGCACGGAAAGCTCCTGGCGCCGCGTCATCATTGAAAAACCTTTCGGCCACGATCAGGCTTCCGCGCGCCAGCTCAATGAGATCGTCAATGCCGTCTTCCCGGAGTCTTCGGTGTTCCGCATCGATCATTACCTGGGCAAGGAAACGGTGCAAAACATCATGGCGCTGCGCTTTGCCAACCAGATCTTCGAGCCGATGTGGAACGCGCACTACATCGATCACGTGCAGATCACGATGGCCGAAGACATCGGATTGGGCGGACGTGCCGGCTATTACGACGGCATCGGCGCTGCGCGCGACGTCATCCAGAATCACCTCCTGCAGCTATTAGCCCTCGTCGCCATGGAGGAACCCTCCTCCTTCGACCCAGAGGCGCTCCAGGCGGAAAAGATCAAGGTGCTGCGCGCCACCAACGCGGTACACCCGCTCAACAAGACCACCGCCCGCGGCCAGTACTCCGCCGGCTGGCAAGGCTCAGAGTATGTCAAGGGCCTGCGGGAGGAGGAAGGATTCGATCCGGAGTCCACGACGGAGACCTATGCCGCGTGTACCCTCGAGGTCAATTCCCGTCGCTGGGCGGGCGTTCCTTTCTACCTACGTACCGGCAAGCGGCTGGGCCGCCGCGTAACCGAGATTGCACTGGTGTTTAAGACCGCCCCGCACCAGCCTTTTGATCAGGGCCAAGCCGATGCGCTGGGACAGAATGCCGTGGTGATCCGCGTCCAACCTGATGAAGGCGTCACCATGCGCTTTGGTTCCAAGGTTCCGGGCTCCACCATGGAGGTGCGTGACGTCAACATGGACTTCGCCTATGCCGAGGCCTTTACGGAAGAATCGCCGGAAGCCTATGAGCGCCTGATTCTCGACGCCCTCTTGGACGAGTCCTCCCTCTTCCCCACCAACGAGGAAGTGGAGCTGTCGTGGTCCATCCTCGACCCCATCATTGAGTACTGGTCCAGTATCGGACAGCCGGAGCAATACCGCGCTGGCACGTGGGGGCCGGAGTCCGCTAATAGAATGCTGCGCCGCCGGGGTCATTCCTGGCGCCGTCCGTAGGTCCTTAGGAGGAATGGCCTTATGATTATCCCCTTGCCCGATACGACGACGCGCAAGATCTCTAAGAAGCTTGTAGAGATGCAGGAGCACTACACGCTCACGACCGGCCGGGTCCTCACGCTCATCGTCATGACCGAAGAGGGCGATGACCTGGACAACCTGCTCGCATCGGTGCGCGATGCCTCCCACGAGCACCCTTCCCGTGTCATCGTCATCGCTACTGGAAATCTCGACGAGGACACTCGGCTCGACGCCGAGTTGCGCGTCGGTGGCGAAGCGGGTGCCTCGGAGATCGTCGTCATGCACCTGCATGGCGCCCTCGCGGATCAGGCAGAAGCGGTAGTGACTCCACTGCTTCTTCCCGATACACCAATCGTGGCGTGGTGGCCTACGGCATGCCCGCCGTCCCCGTCCTCTGTTCCGATCGGTGCGCTGGCCCAGCGCCGTATTACCAACGTTGCCTTCGGCAGTGGAGTCGATCAGTACGACCTCCACGTGCTCTCCTCTGGCTATAAGCCCGGAGATTCCGACATGTCGTGGGGTGCCATCACCCTCTGGCGCGGTATCGTCGCTTCGGCCCTCGACAGGTTCCCGCACGAACCGATCACCTCTGTGAAGATCTCCGGTGCCGAGCACCACGCCGCCGTCGACTTTGCTGCCGGCTGGCTTCTCGACGCCCTCTCCGTCCCCGTTACCCGTACTGTGTCGGACTGCGCGGCGGGTACCTTCCCGATTACCTCGGTGGTTTTCCAACGTCCCACTGCCGATGTTAGCGTCACTGTCGTTGACCCTGCGACAGTGAAGGTCAGTGTTCCGGGCTCCCCGGAATCACTCGTTAGCCTCGCGGTGCGTTCCGAAGCAGAAGTGCTTTCGGAAGAACTCCGCCATCTCGATGCGGATAAGACATACGCTCACGCTCTCCGCGCCTTAGCCCGCGTGGACTACAGTGTGTAGGCATAATCATTTCATCGTTTCCTAGTCTCATCATTCAGAAGGATCTTTCTGCACCATGGTCACGCTTCGCCGCGTTAGCGACATCGACGAGCTCATATCCTCCGCCGCACTCGCCTTTATTGAGACGGTTGCGGCGATTCAAGCCCCAGGCGGCGGCCTCCACAAGGATGGTGTCGCCCGCGTCGTGCTCACCGGTGGCGGAGCAGGAATCGGCATGCTGCGCGAGCTGGCACGGCTTCACGACGCCGCTCAACAGCAAGGCAGCGACTACCCAGCATTGGCTGTGGACTGGACGCGCATCCATGTTTTCTTCGGCGATGAGCGCAACGTGCCGGTAAGCGATCCGGACTCTAACGAGGGCCAAGCCCGTGAGGCTCTCTTGGCACACGTGGATATCCCGGAGCGCCACATTCACGGCTATGACCTGGGAGCCGTATCCATGGAGCACGCAGCACAAGCCTATGAGGGCGAGATCCGTGACTTTGCGCCGGAAGGCTTCGATATTCACCTGCTGGGCATGGGTCACGAAGGCCACATTAACTCCCTGTTCCCGCATTCAGAATCAGTCTATGAAGACACCGACTATGCTTTCGCGGTCCACGACTCCCCCAAGCCGCCTTCTGAGCGCGTGACGTTGACTTACCCGGCCATCAACCGCTCCCAGCGCATTTGGTTCCTGGTTTCCGGTGAGGAGAAGGCCGAGGCTGTCTCCCACCTCGTGGCTGGCGCTGCGGCTGAGGACTGGCCGGCCGCAGGTGCTCAGGGCACTGAGGAAACGCTGCTGTTCTTAAGCGAGGATGCCGCGCAGCGTCTCTAACAACAGCTCCCCGGCGGCTTCTCTAGGGCTCCGACGAAAACTACAACGCCGCGTCCTTCACCTTTGTTGGAGAAGGGACGCGGCGTTTGGCGTATGTGTGCGGCAGGACCTTTTAGCTATAAGCCTGCAGCAGGTTCAGAGCCACGATGCAGGCAAGCCAGATAACCACCATGACCACGGTGTAGCGGTCAAGGTTCTTCTCTACCACGGTGGAACCAGAGAGGTTGGACTGTACGCCGCCGCCGAAAAGGCTCGACAGGCCACCACCTTTACCTTTGTGCAGCAGCACGAAGATAGTCATCAAGATTGCGGCAATCACGAGGAGGATTTCCAGTGCCAAGATCATGAAGTAGTTCCTTGTTTACGCGTATGTACAGTGAGTATGACGCGCGTTAGTGAATCACCGTGGTGAGCCACCGTCACGCGTGGGAAAAGGGCGCGAAGTCAGCGCGCGCAATAATCCTCGATGATACACCACGTGGCGGGCCAGAAACTATTCCGACCCGCCACGGCAGGATGCGGGGAGATTAGGCGCCCTGGGCGGCGTTAGCCGCCAGCTTTGCGAACTCCTCGCCCTTGAGGGAGGCGCCGCCGACGAGACCACCGTCAACGTCGGGCTTGCCCACGATCTCCGCGATAGAGTCCACCTTGACGGAGCCGCCGTAGAGGATGCGGATGCCTTCGGCAACCTCGTCGCCGCCGAGCTCGCGGACGAGCTGACGAATAGCTGCGCACACTTCCTGCGCATCCTCGGCAGAAGCAACCTTGCCGGTGCCGATAGCCCAGACAGGTTCATAAGCGATGACGGTCTTTGCCAGATCCTCAGCGGACAGGCCCTCCAGGGAGTTGCGGGTCTGGGTCACCACGTGATCGACGTGAGTGCCCTTCTCCCGGACATCCAGGGGCTCGCCGACGCACACGATAGGGCTGATGCCGTTGGCCAACGCTGCCGCGGCCTTTTCTGCGACGAGCTTGTCGGTTTCGCCGTGGTACTCGCGGCGCTCGGAGTGGCCCACTACTGCCCAGGAGCAGCCCAGGGCGGAGAGCATCTTGCCGGATACCTCACCGGTGTAGGCGCCGGACTCGTGCTTGGAGATGTCCTGCGCGCCGTAGGTGAACTGCAGGTCGTCGCCGTCGACAAGCGTCTGGACCGTGCGGATGTCGGTGAACGGGACCATGAAAGCCACGTCGACCTTTTCGTAGTATTCCTTCGGCAAGGAGAAAGCGAACTTCTGCAGGGAGCCGATAGCTTCCTTGTGGTCGAGGTTCATCTTCCAGTTACCAGCGATAAGTGGGGTACGTGCCATGATTAGCCTTTCTCGAAGTCAGACTGTGTTGAGAGGGTGGTTGATTAGGATTCCAGGACCTTGACGCCCGGCAGCTCCTTGCCTTCCAGGAACTCCAGGGAAGCACCACCACCGGTGGAGATGTGGGAGAAGCCGTCCTCGTCGAGGCCGAGCAGTCGGACGGAAGCTGCGGAGTCACCGCCACCCACGACGGTGAAGGAACCATTCTTGGCCGTGGCATCGATGATGGACTGCGCCACACCTGCGGTGCCCTTGGAGAAGGCTTCCATCTCGAACACACCCATCGGGCCGTTCCAGAAGACGGTCTTGGAGGAAGCGATGACCTCATCGAACTTCTTCACCGATTCCGGTCCGATATCGAGGGACATCCATCCCTCCGGGATACCGTCGAGGCCCACAACCTTATTTTCTGCATCGGCATTGAACTCGGTGGCAGCGACGAGGTCGACCGGCAGGACGATCTTATCGCCGAAGCGCTCCAGCAGCTCCTTGCAGTTGTCGATCTGGTCTTCCTGCAGCAGGGAGTTCTGGACGTTGTAGCCCTGTGCTGCCAGGAGGGTGTAGCACATGCCGCCGCCGATGATGACGTTGTCGGCCTTACCGGCGAGCGCCTCAATCACACCAAGCTTGTCGGATACCTTGGCGCCGCCAAGAACAACCACATACGGGTGCTCTGGCTTCTCTGCTACCGCCGCCAGGGTTTCCACTTCCTTCTGCACGAGCTTGCCGGCGTAAGCAGGCAGGCGCTTGGCCACGTCGTACACGGAAGCCTGCGCGCGGTGAACGACACCGAAACCATCGGAGACGAAGGCGCCGTTGTCTGCAGCCAGGGCGACGAGTTCGTCAGCGAAGGCGCCACGCTCTGCCTCGTCCTTCGAGGTCTCGCGTGGATCGAAGCGGACATTCTCCAGCAACAGGACATCGCCCTCGTTGAGACCGTTAGCGCGCTCGTGGGCGTCCTCGCCGCTGACATCCCCGGCGAGGGCGACATACTGATCCAGTGCCTCAGACAGAGCTTCTGCTACTGGGGCCAGCGAGTACTTCGGGTTGACCTCGCCCTTCGGGCGGCCCAAGTGCGCCGACAGGATGACCTTCGCACCGCCTTCAATCAAGGCCTTGATGGTGGGCAAGGAAGCGGTGATGCGGCCGGAGTCGGTGATGTTTCCTTCATCATCAAGTGGGACGTTGAAGTCAGAACGGACGAGGACGTGGCGGCCGGAGACGCCTTCTGCGAGCAGGTCGTCCAGAGTCTTGAAAGCCATGATGTTCTCCTTAAAAGTAGGTACTCAAGCTAAAGGTTAATGCTATTCAATGGGAAAGTGTGCTGGTTCCTTATAAACGACTATCGGCCCAGCGCACGCCACGAAATTATGGAGGGTGAGGCGTGGCGCATGGGCCGGTGTCTAGCCTGTGGAGCTGTCACAGGCGATCACAGCTTGGTTCACTGTGGTCATTCTAAAGAGTCAGCTTTAGAGCTTGGAGGCAACCAGGGAGGTGGTGCGCACGAGCTGGCTGGTGTAACCCCACTCGTTGTCGTACCAGCCAAGGACCTTGACGAAGTTGCCGTTGGAAACCTTGGTCATGCCCGCATCGAAGATGCAGCCGTGGGAGTCGGTGATGATGTCGGTGGAGACAATCGGATCCTCGGTGTAGCCCAGGGTCTCGCCGAACTCGCCGGTGGCGGCTTCCTTGATAGCAGCGTTGATTTCCTCAGCGGTGACGTCGCGGGATGCCTGGAAGGTCAGGTCCGTGGCGGAACCGGTGATGGTCGGAACGCGCATTGCGTAGCCGTCGAGCTTGCCCTCCAGCTCCGGGAGAACCAGGGAGACGGCCTTTGCTGCACCAGTGGAGGTCGGAACCATGTTGACGGCTGCGGCGCGGGCGCGGCGCAGGTCGCGGTGCGGAGCATCCTGGATGCGCTGGTCACCGGTGTAGGCGTGGATGGTGGTCATCAGTCCCTTCTCGATACCGAACTTCTCGTGCAGGACCTTGGCCATCGGGGCCAGGCAGTTGGTGGTGCAGGATGCGGCGGAGATGACGTTGTGCTTCTCAGCGTCGTACTCATCGGAGTTAACGCCGTAGACGAAGGTTGCGTCGACGTTCTTACCAGGAGCAGAGATGATGACCTTCTTGGCGCCGGCCTCGATGTGAGCCTTGGCGGCCTCACCATCGGTGAAGAAACCGGTGGATTCGATGACGATGTCGACGTTGTGCTCGCCCCAGTTCAGGTTCTTCGGATCGCGCTCTGCGGAGACTGCAATCTTGTGACCGTTGACGGTGATGGACTCGTCGTCGTGCTCGATCTCACCGTCGAAGCGGCCCAGCACCGAGTCGTACTTGAGCAGGTTGGCCAGGGTTGCGTTGTCGGTCAGGTCGTTGACTGCGACGACCTCGAGGTCATTGTTGCCCTGTGCGACTGCACGGAAGAAGTTGCGGCCGATGCGGCCAAATCCGTTGATACCTACGCGAATGGTCACTGTAATGTCTCCTCAAATAATCGAGTGAAGTTCTATCGTGGGGGCTTCCGAGACTTTGTCTTTATAGGCAGTGCGGTGGACCGTTCTTGCGGCACCGTTGCCCTGCCACTTCCGTGACGTGCTCGGTGGTTTTCCCAACACGGCCGATAGTACCCACGGTTTGTGCATCCCGCAGTGCTCCTGCCCGTCCCCAACGCGAGTGGTCGCACGAGGCCAAAAAGAGGCGTATAGTGGTTGGGCCGTCGCAGAGAATTTGAGACAACCCTCGAGCTATACACCTGCAGATATGCCCGTTTGTGTGGGATTATGTTGGGGACTTTCACTGCGGGGTGGGATATCTCACTAAAGCAAAAAAGAGCGGATTAATCCAAAAAGAAATGCGGCAACAGCCGCACGGAAATCGGGCGTGATACCCGGTCTAATGCCCGAACGGGCACGAGTAACTAGGACTCTTCGAAAAGATCCTCAGTGACGGCCTTCGTCGTATCTGGGACCCCAAGCTCCTTGGCACGCTTGTCCGCCATAGACAAAAGGCGCCGAATACGCCCGGCCACCGCATCCTTAGTCATTGGCGGATCAGCCAGGCGGCCGAGCTCTTCCAAAGAGGCCTCACGATGCTGCACGCGCAAGCGGCCGGCATCCGCGAGATGCTCCGGAACGTCATCGCCCAAGATGACCATCGCGCGTTCGACGCGTGCTGCAGCCGTCACGGCCGCGCGGGCAGAGCGGCGCAAGTTGGCATCATCGAAATTATCGAGACGGCGAGACGTATCGTGGGCTTCTCTCTGGATCCGCTTCTTTTCCCATGTCAGGCGCGTCTCTTGGGCGCCCATACGGGTCAGCAGCGCGCCAATGGCGTCGCCGTCGCGCACGACGACGCGGTCCGCGCCGCGCGTTTCCTTTGTCTTCGCCGCCACGCCCAAACGGCGCGCGCAGCCGACAAGAGCGAGTGCAGCCTCCTGGCATGGGCAGGTCACCTCAAGCGCTGAGGAGCGGCCCGGTTCGGTCAAG
>QWCB01004369.1_pt1 | contig 10001 bp, 8 predicted proteins | sample 1972511 | NCBI WGS metagenome assembly QWCB01 (sample SAMN09866719, study PRJNA288562) | Human gut metagenome isolate term5_stool, whole genome shotgun sequencing... | isolation source: gut | host: Homo sapiens | place: USA: California
CATCTATTAATTTTTTCCATAATTTATCATAGGAAAATCCCATAACTCACCTCAAATTAATCTTCTACTTTGTGCAGTATTTCTATAATATTATACCATATTTATAAGTGATTTAATCTAAGTACATTAAAACAGTCGACTTTTTAATACATTATAATATCCGGTACTGGGACTGGGACGGGACTAAAAATTTGAAAACGTCCTATAATTAGATGGATTTAGTGATACTCTAAAAAATATAACCTAATATTTTGAATGTGTCGGGATAAATCGTACGTTTGGAAAAGAAGAATGGGAATAATCGCAAAAAAACAAAAAACCTTTTAAAATCAACGATTACAGAAGATGAAAAACTGTAACTGGGATTAAAATGGGAACGTTTGTTAAAAATAATAAATTGAATAATAGTACCAAGTGGTTTACATTTGGACAAAAACTCAGACCGTAGTTTTAAGCTGCGGTCTTTTTGTGTGAGTTTTAATTATTTGTAATTTTAGTTTAGATAGCAAATTTAAAAAATCTTAGACATGTAATTAGTTTTTAAAATATGATATAATAAATTTAAATGAACACGCTTAAATTTATAGTATTATGGGAAATTTTAAATAATCCAAATTTTAACCGTGTGCAATTCGACACGTTTAGAAATGAAGCTGGTTTAAATAGATTTACTATGACACCGAGTAAATGGATAGAATCTACAGATGCTATAGGTATAGTTCCAAAAGCAGGCAGATATGGAGGAACGTATGCTCATTATGATATAGCTATGGAATTTGCGTCTTGGCTTTCTTCAGAATTTAAGCTATATATTATTCAAGATTGCAAAAGATTAAAAGAAGATGAAAACTCAAGATTATCATTAACTTGGAATCTTCATAGAGAAATATCAAACTTCATACAGATGCAATAAACGAACACCTTCTTAAAGATTTGACCAATGACCAATTATCATTCAAGTATGCTAGTGAAGCGGATATGCTAAATGTAGCATTATTTAATAAAACTGCTATAGAGTGGCGTGAAAAAATCAGGATTTAAAAGGTAATATGAGAGACTATGCAAGTTTAAATGAGAGTTATTGGTTCTTGCAAATCTGGAAAGCTATAATGCGGTCCTTATCGGTAAAGGTATGGATTAAAAAGAAAGAATGATAGAGCTAAGAAATCTTGCTAGAACACCATTAATGTCACTTAAAAAACTTGGTGAAAGTGATATTAAAAAATTAGAGTGAGAGAAATAATAATTTTAAGTAACAAATAGATAAATTTTATTTGTTGAGGAAGAATATAAATTTTAATAGAATAATTCCTGAAATATCAGTTTTTGATATTTATTGGACTAAAAAATTTTATAGTGAATTAGGATTTAAAAGAATGACAGTAGTTGGGTGTTGATAGAGGAGGTTTTTAGAAGTATATGTTAAAGAAAGCAATATTACGAAAATCCTGTTTTAGAGCTATAGACAACATTTTGTATGAAGGAACGACAGATGTAGAATTGTTTAATCGAGCTTTTGAAATTGATTATCTAAAAGATGAGGAAGTAAGAGAAGAATTATGTAGTATGGTTTGCTCTTATATTCAAAAGAATAAATTTTCAGAACTAAAAGTTCATAAATTAGGGCATGTATTGGTGCCAAAGAAGAGTTTGTCAGATTATAGGAAATGTGCTTTAATTGATATTTATGATGAAATTGTATATTTGACATTGGTAATTAGTATTGCCGATGAGATAGAAAAAATGAGAATAAACAAGAGTAAAAATAGAGTCTTTTCTTATAGATTTGGAAGTTTTAAAGGTAAACTTTTTGATGACAAATTTCATTACACTGCCTTTAGACAAAGAACCTTGGAAAAAAGCAAATATACAAAGAATAAAGTTGTAGTGGAGTGTGACATATCAAATTTTTATGATAGATTAAATATTCATAGAATTGAATCTATTCTAAGATCTAATCCAAAGATTGATGAGGATATAATATCTTTAATTAATGAATTATTATTGTATTGGGCAAATAGAGATTCTTATGGGTTACCTGTTGGTTCTAATGCTTCAAGGATACTTGCAGAGGTTGCTTTAATCGAAGTAGATAACTATCTTTTTTCAAAAGGAATTGACTTCTGCCGATTTGTGGATGATTATAGGATTTTTGCTAAAAACGCATTTGAAGCTCACAGTAATCTTGCTTTATTAACTTTAAAATTAAGCAAAGAAGGTATGTTTTTAAACACTCAAAAAACTAAAGTTAAAGATATTTCAAACTATAACAAACAAAATCTTAGTAGTGATGTTAATAATGCTCAAAATGATGTTACTCTTGACGAAGTTGATGATAAGCAGCCAAATCTTCCTAAAATAATAAGAGGTTATTCAGGTCTGATTCCTAGCAAATTTAGAAAGTTATCTAACGCAGAAATTGAAAAATTAAAAGAGAATGACTTGGATGAGCTTATTAATGATGCTAATAATAGCATGCTTATTGAAGAAAAAGCGATTACAACAATTATGCGTACTATAATTGCAAAAGAAGAATACAGAAGATTGACGGAACTTCCTAATATAATAAAAAAGTTTCCTCAATTTATACCTTATTTTATTGATGCTGTAATAAAATGCGAAGGTATTAGTAAGGAAGATTTAGTTAAAATTCAAAATGATTTTGAAGAATGGATGACAGATGTGGACGTACCAGAATATATTCAAGTGTATTTAGTGCGAATATATTCTACTAATTTACTTGAAAATAAAGAAATTTTGTTAAATTCTTTTAGAAATTTGAAGAGAAATTCAGGAGATTATATTGGAAGAGCATTATTGGAGTCTTTAGATGGAAAGCTATCGAGAGGAGAATTGCTTGAAATTAGAGATTACTATTATCGCGCAGATAAATGGGAAGAAAGGCAAATTTTAAAGATGATTAGTAGTGGCCTTTCAAAAGGTGAAAAAAGAGCATTTTTCAAAGATATTAAAATTCATGAAGATGATTATTTCATTAATAAAATAGTAAAAGAAAACGGTAATAGATAGATGTTTTAGAAGGGTTATTTTTACTAATAGTTAAAAAAGTAAAGTGGAGATGTTTTATGTTAGAGCAAATAAAAGGAATAAAATTAAAAGGTGCTAATTTTGTAAATTAAACAGAGTTAAATTTGTTTAATAGTTCTAATGATAAAGTGGCAAAATTGGCATTGGTTTATGGAAGAAATATTAGACCGTTCATTGTAACTTTAAAATGTCTTAATGAACTTGGATTTTTAAGTTATGATGAATTTACTTATTTTGTTCCGATGACTTTAGATGAAGTGAGTGCGGAGCAAATAATGTCAGATATTAAATCATATAGACGGGGAACTAAAAGCGCTGAAGAGATTATATATCAAAGGCTTATGGAAATGGATAACTATAAACTTGCAAGAGACGAATTTATGAATTCGAAAGTTGACGAGGATTTAATTTGTTTAATTGGTATGAATCGCAAAAGTAGACTTTATGATAAGCCATATTACAAGCTATATGATAGTTTAAAGAAGATATTTATCGATGGTGGGAATGATTATGAATCCTTATTAGAAGCAACTAAGGGCATAAAAAATAAGCCGGGAACATTATGGAGAAACTTGTTATTTAGAACAACCAGTATTAGTGTCATAAGAAATAATGGTAAGGAGTCGATTAATAAAAATTGCCCATTTTAATGTTTCGAAAATGAACATCAATTAAAAGAAACTTTTTTTAAGTATATGCATATTTTTAAAGCAATGGCTACACTTTCTGATTATTTCGATTTGAACAGAAGGTATTTCAATATAACAGACACATTGATTTTTGAAGATGGAACAATAAAACTCGATATAATTCCTAAATATTATTTCAAGGAAATTATTAATGTTTTATATATTGAAGTCTTTAAAGAAGATGTAAATCTAAGAGAAAGTGTGGCTATAGAGGATATATCTCCGGCATTCAACTTGGACATGAACATAGTCTATAGGGCTTTAAGAAGAGATTTGGGAATTACAATCAGCAGTCCGGAACAAGCTGCAATCTACGTAAATGACGAAAGATATAGAAGATTTAATACATTGATTGATAATAAGTTTACTGATTCAGTACTTTTAGAGTTGCTAACTTGTTTTGAGGAACGAAACGATAAAAGAATTGAAGAGCTTGTGACTGATGAAGCAACAATACCAACGATATTTGAATATATTTTAGGTATTATATGGTTTAAAGTTAGTGAAAGACAAGGCAATATTCTAGATTTCATGAAATTATCATTGGAAGCTAATTTATTACCAAAAACGCATGCGGCCGGCGGTTATGCAGATATAATATATGAATACGAAGCATGTACTTCATATCCAAAGCATTCATTATTACTTGAAGCAAATCTTGCGGATGGAAGTAATCAAAGGAGAATGGAAATGGAACCTGTTTCAAGACATTTGGGAGACTATAGGATTAGATTTAATAATCCATTCGACTATAGTTTGTTTGTAAGCACGTACTTAGATAAAAATGTAATCTCAGATTTCAGATATAGAAAGATAATTCCGTATACAAAAGATAATGAGACCATTAAAGGAATGAAGATTATCTCAATGGATACAGCGGCTCTTAAAAAGGTAATAATAAAGAAAACTAACTACAAGAATTTATATAAAATATTTGTTAAATATCATGAAATGCCATTGGAAACAGCAGATTGGCATGATGGCATGATAAAAGAAATTACTGCAGGGTATGATAGTTAAATATAACTTAGGTGAAATTAGTATTTAATAAATAAAAAATTTATTATGCAAAATAAAGAAAATTTTATGTGATAAAAAGAGGCATTAAAGGCTGTTTGAATAAACCAAGAATGTTATTGAGTTTTTAATATAAAATCCGAGATTAACATAAAATAAACCTTATGATGAAATGTTAGAAATAAAGATATAAATTTAAAAATGCATAGATAATTACAAAAAATAAGGATAGAAATAATCGGTTTGAATTGGTATACTAAATGTATTGTGGATAAGTTTTGGTTTAATAGATATAGAAATATAATCAAATAAAAATAGACAAAGAATCCATAAAAGAATAAATATTATTCCAATTTGTGCAGATTCTTTTAAGGTTATATTAACAATAGTATTATATGAAAATAATAGAATAATGTTTTGAACAAATATCATAAAAAGTTATTAGAGATGTTAGATAATCATTATAAAATGGGCAAGAATGGGATATTAACATAGAAGCGAATTATAGATATGGAGGGAAAAATGGCGAAAAAGAATATTATATTAGAAGAAATACTAAAACAGTATAAAGAAACGACGAATGATAATTCAATTAATGATGATAAAAACTTTGAGTATTTTGTAGCAGAACAGCTATTAAAGGATGAAAATTTAGATGAAGATGAGATTGGCTCAGGATTAATTGGCGGATCCAATGATAATGGAATAGATGGACTTTATATTTTCTTAGATGGAGAACTGATTAATCAAGTTGAGCAAGTTGAAGGTAAGTTTAGGGAGATGAAAGTATATTTTCATCAATATAAAAATCAATATAAAATTGAAGAAAATGTTGTCTTAAAATTTCAAAATGCATTTAATGATATAATGGACTTTGAAAATGAAGAATTAAATGGCTGGAATGATGATCTTAAAGATAAAATTATTTTATTAAGGAAAACTATACTTAAAACAGCAATATTTGCAATAAATATTAAGTTTATTATTAATCATATTTCTAAAGCTAATTCTGAAGATATAGAAGGGAACTCCTCATATTGGACAAAAGTTGAGAATTTAAAAAAATCTATTAAAAATTCCGGAATAAGTAGATTAGATGTAGAATATGCCTTTATTGGTGGAGAAGAATTAAAAAATTTAAGTTACATTAAACCTGAATATTCTATAGATTTAGTTTTAAAAGACTCGCCATTAACGCTTGAATTTGGAGAAAACAATATAGGATATATTGCTTTAGTTAGCTTAAAGAATTATTATAATTTTATAGTGGAGAACGGAAAACTTCAAAAACATATTTTTGATAGTAATGTAAGAGATTATCAAAATAAAACAACAGTCAATAAAGAAATTGAAAATACTATAAAAGAAGATGGCAATATAGACTTTTGGTGGCTTAATAATGGTATAACAATAATTGCTGGTAAAGATAGCACACAAATAGGAAAAAAATTATCGTTGAAAAACGTGCAGGTCGTTAACGGATTGCAAACATCGTACTCAATTTACAATTCTTTGAAGGATGTTTATCTTGATGATTTTGAAGATGCTAGAAGTTTGTTTGTTAAAATAATTATATGTGATCAAAAGGATGTAATTGACAGGATTATAAGAGCCACAAATTCTCAAAATGCAATTCCATCGGGAGTATTAAGAGCAACTGATACTATCCAAAGAGATATTGAACAATATTTTCTGAGCAAAGGATATTTTTATGATAGAAGAAAAAATTATTACAGAAATTTAGGGAAACCTAGAGATAAAATAATATCAATAAATTTGTTATCTCAGTGCATAGTATCATTGGTTTTGCCAGAAAAAAATCCATCAAGAGCTAGATCAAATCCAACTATATTAATAAAAAAAGATGAAGACTACAATAGCATTTTCGGGGGGGATTATGATTTTCAAGTATATTTAAACGCCGTACTAATCTTCAAAAAAGTTGATAAAGAATTAAAAAAGCTAACAGCTAAAGAAGAGTTTACAAGAAATAATAAGGTTGAAAAAATAATAAAACTTTTTAAATTCCATATTTCGAGAGTGCTAATTAGTGAGATTACCGTCAAAGGAACTCCTTTAGCAAATGATTTATGTGATGAAAAAATTATAGAAAAAATAGACACAGATGTTGTAAAAAAGGCTATATTAACGTTAAAAACAATTATAGATGAATATGAGAAAATAAATTCGCAGTCAATTGATAATATATCAAAACAAACAGAATTTAGTAAATATATAAATGATAAACTGAATGAGAAATTTAAAGCTAAATAGAAAAGTTATTTAAGTACCATCAATCTAATCGAAAAAATGTTCAAGCTAAAATTTTACCTCGCAAATAAAATGCGATATCGTAAATAATAAAAGGAAATATAGAAAAATTTTTTTTAAAGCTCACAATATAAAGTTAGCTTTTTTATGAAATTATTAATTTGATATGTTATAATAATTTTAAATAAAAGTACAGACAAATTTCAAAATAAAAGGAGGAATTTTATGAATACAACTATTGATAATAAAAATGGGAGTTCAATACAAGATTTTTTAAGACAAGGTAAAGAGAGTAGGTTTGTTATTCCTGAATATCAGAGGCCTTATGCCTGGGGCGAAGATGAAGTCCAAACTCTGTTTGATGACTTTGTTGAATACACTAGGCAAAATTTAGATTCGCCATATTTTCTAGGCACGATTGTTTCTTTTACAAATGATAATAATGAGCAGGAAATCATAGATGGCCAACAAAGGATAACAACCCTTTGTTTATTGCTAAGGGCTTTATACAGCAAAATTGAGAAAATGGATCCATCAAAGGAGCAAAATAATTTTATAAATCAAATTGAACCGGTCCTATGGGAGACAGACAAGCTTAGCGGCGAGCCTGATAAGAGTAAAACCTTATTGGAGTCAAGAGCATTTGAATCTGAGTACAATAATTTGTTAAAGAAGATTATTGAAACTGGCGTTGCTGAAAGGGATGCCAAGGATAATTATTCAAAGAATTATCTTTTATTTCAGGATTTAATTGATCAATATGCAAAAGATGAACCCTTAACTTTTTATAATTTTGTATATAATATTTTAAATAAGGCTATAGTTCTTCCAATTAGGGCAGATAGCCAAGATACTGCTCTTACAATATTTTCAACACTTAATGATAGGGGACTGCCTCTATCTGATTCTGATATTTTTAAGGCAAAAATATATAATAATATAAAAAATCCTGAGCCTAGGGATGAATTCATTCAAAAATGGCAGGATATTAGCTCAAATGCAGATTATGCTGATGAGGGTATCCAAAAGTTATTTTATTATTATATGTTTTATTTAAGAGCTAAAGATAATGATAAAAAGACAACTACTCCAGGATTGAGAAAATATTATTCATCAAACGCATTTAGCAGACTTTATGAACAAGATTTGTTGGATAATTTGAGTACAATTCTAAATTTTTGGTCTGTGGTTAAAAATAGAGAGGAGCTCGAAGGCGAAGCCTGGTCAAAAAATATTGATATTTTAAAGGTTTTGGATATACTTACATCATATCCAAATGAGTTTTGGAAGTATCCAGTTATTAATTATTATTTATCTTACAAAGATAAAGACGACTTTGAAATTAATTTTCTTAAATTTTTAAAGAAACTCTTTGTAAATTTATGTGGTCGATATATAGTAACGCCAACAATCAATGTTGTAAAACAAAGCATATTAAATTTAAATGCCGACATTATTATTAATGAAAATCCTCAATTTGAATTCAGACCAGTGGATAAAAATGTAATTCGCAATGAACTTAAAAACCCCCACAAGAATGTTGTCCGAATGCTTTTGAAGTTAATTGCTTATGATAATGACAAACAAAATGAATTGTTGCCTGACAAGTGGGAAATAGAACACATTCTTCCGAATAAATGGCAGAGCTCGTATTTTCCAAGTTCTTCAGAAGAAGAGGTCAACGAAACTATTGAACATTTGGGCAACAAAATTCCTTTTGAAAAGAAACTGAATATCATTGCAAGCAATGGATACTTTGAAAAGAAGAAAGAGTTGTATAAACAATCTAAAATTTATATAGTTAAAGAGCTATCAGAATCTAACGTTATAGATTGGCAATTAGAGCAAATTCGTGAAAGGGACATCAGATTAGCTGATAGAATTATTGAAATTTTCGATGCATGGTCTGCAGATCAAGCTGGCGGAAAAGACCAAACTTTAACAGATGAATAAAGAAAATTAATTGAATCACTAAGATCCAAGGGCGTAGAAATTAAATTATAATTTTTGAAATGCATATTGATTTTTAACCTTAACATAAAAAGCTCACGTGTATTCGTGGGCTTTTCTTTATGCAATCATATGGTGATTTGTTTGGCGGTATTTTTTCCGAGGGAATTATTGTTTATTTTTAATATTATTTTAAATAGACCCTTTTTAGAATCGTTTATGTTTACTTTGGCACTCTCGGTTGGGCTTACTCCTCAAATGCTTCCTGCTATTATAAGTGTAAATCTATCTCAAGGTGCTAAGAGGATGTCGGAACAAGGCGTAATCGTAAAGAAGTTAAATTCTATTGAAAACTTCGGCTCGATGACAATTATGTGCTCCGACAAGACGGGAACTATTACTAAGGGGCAAGTGAAACTCGATTCTGCAATCAATTTTAAGGGTGAGGAGTCTGAAAGTTTAAAAACTTTGGCTGCGATTAATTCATATTTTCAAGAGGGCTATAAAAATCCGATTGACAGAGTTATTTTGGAATCATGTACAAAAGATTTTTCCTAATATAAAAAATTATTTGAAATTCCTTATTCGTTTGAAAATAAACTTTTAAGTGTGCTTGTAAAGACTGACAGTGAGTTTTATAATAAAAATATGATGGTTACAAAAGGCGCATTGAAAAATATAATCGAAGTGTGCGACAGGTATGAGAAGTCGGACAACAGTACAGGAAATCTTGAAGAAGTTAAAAAACTGAAATTCTATGCAACAATTATGGTGATTTTAATGCTGGCGGCATTGATTTTGCTGATGCCGATGCTTAAATTTATTGGCTTGTATGGCTTTATTCCATATTTTGTATTAGTGGCTTGTGCTATGTTTTTTGCAATCAAAGCTGATAAAATCAAGAAATATAATGATATTCAAACATACAAGGAGATTGTAGCATTCACCGAAGGAAAAAGATTAGACGAGATTCAGAAAATTGAAGAAAAGGCAAAACGACCGTATCAAAAAGTTATAGACGGATTT
>QWCB01004372.1_pt1 | contig 9996 bp, 12 predicted proteins | sample 1972511 | NCBI WGS metagenome assembly QWCB01 (sample SAMN09866719, study PRJNA288562) | Human gut metagenome isolate term5_stool, whole genome shotgun sequencing... | isolation source: gut | host: Homo sapiens | place: USA: California
CTTCCGAGCGTAATAGTTGCGGAGACATGACTCGAACATGTGACCTCCAGGTTATGAGCCTGGCGAGCTACCAACTGCTCCACTCCGCGATGTTATTTCTTATTTGCGGTTGCAAAGGTAAGACTTTTTTCTTAAAAACCAAAATATTTTTATACTTAATTTGAAAACACATGCTCAAAAAGACAAAAACAGTTGACCATTTCTGTCTGTAATAAGCAATTATTCATTCATATAAATCTTCCATAAAATATTTACTGTACTCGTTTTTTTTGATAAATATGCTTGCATCGGTCAAATAAAAAATATAATTTTGCACATGGTACGACTAATGTGCAACGATAAAAAGAAGGAGGAAATACGAATGTCTATTTCAAAAACGCGACAAATATTGGTAGATGTAGCACGCAAATTATTTGCTAAAAATGGTGTAGCCAATACAACGATGAACGACATTGCGATAACCTCTGGAAAAGGAAGACGGACGCTCTATACCTATTTTAGTAGTAAAGAAGAAGTATTCTATGCGGTCATTGAATCGGAACTTGAACGATTGAGCGACAAGTTAGATGAGGTTGCCACTAAGAAGATTGCACCGCAAGACAAGATTATCGAACTGATTTACACGCATCTTAGCATGATTCGTGAGACAGTGGTGCGAAATGGTAACTTGCGAGCCGAGTTCTTTCGTAACATTTGGATGGTAGAAAAGGTAAGAAAGAAGTTCGACGCTGACGAAATAGACTTATTTCGTAGAGTGTACTCGCAGGGAAGAGCTGATGGCGATTTCGATATTGATAATGTGAATTTAATTGCTGAAATCACACATTATTGTATAAAAGGGCTTGAAGTTCCATTCATTTATGGACGCCTGGGGCATGGTCTTACCGAAGAGAGCAGCAAACCTTTGGTCGCGAAGATGGTTTATGGAGCTTTGGGAAAGAACAATTCTAAATAAACAACATCAATATTTTTTTGATATCATTCTATTAATTTTAATTATACACTTAAAAAATATGGGACTTTTAACAGGAAAGACAGCCATCGTTACAGGGGCTGCACGTGGCATAGGAAAAGCCATCGCTATGCGTTTTGCACAAGAAGGTGCGAATATCGCCTTTACCGATTTAGTTATTGACGACGAACATGGAGGTAAGGAGACAGAACGTGAATTATCTGCTTTGGGTGTCCAGGCAAAGGGCTATGCTGGCAATGCTGCAGATTTTAGCAATACAGCCGAATTGGTAGCACAAATAAAAGAGGATTTTGGCTCTGTTGATATATTGGTGAACAATGCTGGCATCACCAAAGATGGTCTGATGTTGCGCATGACCGAAGCACAATGGGATGCTGTTATCAACGTCAATCTAAAGAGTGCATTCAACTTTATACACGCATGTGTACCTATTATGATGCGTCAACGTCAAGGGTCTATCATCAACATGGCATCGGTAGTAGGCGTACATGGCAATGCTGGACAAGCTAACTATGCTGCCTCTAAAGCTGGGATGATAGCTTTGGCTAAATCGGTAGGGCAGGAAATGGGTCCCAAAGGCATCCGTGCAAATGCCATTGCGCCGGGCTTTATCGATACAGCGATGACCCAGTCATTGCCCGAGAATATTCGCAAGGAGTGGATTTCAAAAATTCCATTACGTCGTGGTGGAACGGTTGAAGACATTGCCAGTTGCGCCTTGTTCTTAGCATCCGACCTTTCAAGCTACATCAGTGGGCAGGTTATTCAGGTTGACGGGGGGATGAATATGTAACAGTTAGTTTTTGAGTTTTTAAGTTCTTGAGTTAAATGATTAGCTTTTTGAATAGGGTGATAAGCTTATTGAAAACCTAAGATATGCCTCAAACAGCTTGTCAAAATGAAAGCTAATTGATAAACTTAAAAACTTAAAAACTCAGAAACTCATAAACTTAAAATCCATGCTCCCTCTTTACGAAGACAATCACATCATTATTGTCTCTAAACGTAGTGGTGAAATCGTCCAAGGTGACAAAACGGGCGACCTGCCGTTATCAGAGACCGTAAAACAGTACATCAAAGAGAAATACCAAAAGCCAGGAAATGTTTTTCTGGGAGTGGTACATCGCTTGGACCGTCCTGTTTGGGGGCTTGTTGTCTTTGCCAAAACCTCTAAAGCACTCACACGACTGAATAAAATGTTTAGAGATGGTGAAGTGCATAAAACCTATTGGGCGATTACCAAAGAGGCACCACCAGCGGAAGAAGGTGTGCTAACCGATTGGTTGGTGCGCAACGAACGGCAGAACAAGAGCTATGCGCATTCGCAAGAGACACCAAATGCTAAAAAGGCAGTATTGAAATACAAAGTGATTGCGCATTCAGACCATTATCATTTGTTAGAAGTTCAATTGATGACGGGGCGGCATCACCAAATAAGATGCCAGTTGGCAAATATGGGATGTCCTATCAAAGGCGACCTTAAATATGGTGCCAAACGGAGCAATCCCGATGGAAGCATTTGTTTGCTGGCTCGTAGTGTTGCTTTTGTGCATCCCGTTTCAAAAGAGAATATTGTGGTTGAAGCACCTCTCCCACCCCAAGATCGTCTATGGGAGGCATTGGCGTCAGCCGTTATTTGATGAATTATATATGAAAAAAATTGTGATAGCCATTGATGGGTTCTCATCGTGTGGCAAGAGTACGATGGCGAAAGATTTGGCTCGCCAGTTAGGTTATATTTACGTAGACACTGGTGCAATGTATCGTGCCGTGACTCTCTACGCCTTACGCCATCATTTGTTTTTAGACAATGGTGCCGTGAATGAGCCTGAGCTACAACAGCACATGCCTAATATTCACATCTCATTCAAGTTGAATCCTGCGACTTCAAAGCCCGACACTTACCTTAACGACGAAAGTGTAGAGCAAGAGATACGTTCTATGCGTGTGAGCGAACACGTCAGTAAAATTGCTGCTATCCCATTTGTCCGAACAGCCTTGGTTGCGCAACAGCAACAAATGGGGAAAGATAAATGTATTGTCATGGATGGTCGCGACATAGGAACCGTTGTCTTTCCCGATGCCGAACTGAAGATATTTGTTACAGCTTCTGCCGAAGTTCGTGCCCAACGCCGATTTGACGAGTTGCAACAAAAAGGAATGCCAGCGCAATACGATGACATTTTGAAGAATGTGCAAGAACGTGATTATATCGACTCGCATCGTCAAGTGTCTCCTCTTTGTAAGGCAGAAGATGCAATAGAGTTAGATAACAGTCATCTCACGATTGCCGAACAGCAACAATGGCTCGTTCAAAAAGTGAATGAAGTGCTCCAACAATCTTCTGAAATGGGATAACTGTTTTAACGAATTTTTCCAAAAACAAGCGTTATATATTCGTTTTCTTTCAAGGATTTTATTTCAAACAACCTATGACAAACAAAATTTTCTCTTTTAATTCCTCTTTTCGTCTTTTGCTTGCAGCGGTATGTCTCATGGTTGCTCTTCAGGTAAGTTCGCAACGTCGACACACCGATTATCAAGTGATAGAAAATGTTGTACTTTACCGTGGTGCTCCTATGCTGATCGCTGACCCCTATTCGTTTGTAGACTTAGGCTACGGCTATGCCAAGGATACTAACCATGTTTATTATCTTGGCGAGGTATTGAAATATGTAGACCCTTATTCGTTTAGGTTGAAACGAATGTCTCCTCACGACGGTTACCGTCCCTATGAGTCGCCCTTTTACCACTCACGGGGATATAAAATCATGTCGAATGTAGTACTATTCAATGGTCATAAAGTATATGACGCCTCCGTAAATAGTTTTCGTGATTTGGGTGGCGGTTATGCCAAAGACACTTTCAACGTATATTTTATGGGTGAGAAGATGTCTGGAGGCAGCACCCATTCTTTTCAGTATTTAGGAGATGGCTATGCCAAGGATTCTTTTGATGTTTATTTCTTAGGCCGTAAGGTGAATGGTGCCAGTGCCAATTCCTTTAGAATCGTAGGTGAGGGTTATGCCGAAGACACCTTTAATACGTTCTATCAAGGGCAGAAAATCAATTGAGAAGACAAGCACTCTTTTTCCCTCGACAGCTTCAGAGAGCAGGCATTACATACGACAAAAGAAAGAAAAATCCTCAAGTATAAAGCTATCGAACAAATTTCCTACACTTCATCTTAACATCCTCTCAGTGGCGTATAGGTAGCAAGTGATTGTCCATGTTTCCACCCTTGTGGGGATCGTATTTGATTCCAGGCAGAGCTTTAGTGCCTTGCTTGTTGGTAATGACAAACGTAAACATCCACTTATCAAGTCTAATGCCGTCTGCATCGGTGTTGGGCAACACCATCACCACCTTATTCCATCCCTTGTGCAGTTGCAAAATAAGCGGTGGTCTGGCGGTCAGGTTTTCGTTGCCCATGGGTGTTTCGTTAGCTACACGTTTCCCAGCATGAGTCCAAAGTGGTGGTTGTAGTTCTTTGTCGTTCCAGTATATCACCGACCCCTTTCTGTCCCACTTGCCATCTTCGGGTGCTACGTCTTGCTCTGATCTACTATAGTTTTGCAACTCTACCAACGCGCCTGCTGTTTGTCTTTTTGGTGAGTACACATACGTCCATACATAGGCTGTGTCGTTGGAGTTTTTATCATCGTATATGGCTGGTACCGTTTTTCGCCAAGTGTGGTTCAAATAGATACCTGCTCCTGTTATCACCTGCTCATCAATGGGTTGGTTGTCCGATAGCGAGCTTGCTATTGCCCAGCGCACATTGGTTTGTCGCACATAGGGAATGGGCTCGTTCCTCAGACAATGGTGCTTATGAAAGAGAAACCGTGTCTCCCAATCGCTAAAGTCTTCCAACTCATCTCCTGTATTAGGCAGTATCGTTCCGCCTTGTTCTATGTATTGCTTGCCTCCGCCCTGCCATGCCCTTGATGCCGATGCGATGACACTGGCGTAGAAATTGTTATACTTCAAGATATTGCGCTCGCCTTCTATCTTGTGATCATTCCATGTGGCACAAATCTCGCCAGCCACTTCTGGCGACCCTTTTTGCTGGTAGTAAATATTACTTTTGTAAATACCAACGATGTCAGCAAATACGTCGAAGTGGTTGATGTAGTTGTACCGACAGTCAATATTCGGGATGTTTGCAACCAGCCTTCCTGCGGTACTCCATAGTTGAACCATGTCGGCTTGTGCAAATCCTGCCTGATTGGGTATCCATACCACGGCTTTCTTACCAAGCTTCCTCACCCAGTTGGTCATCGTCTGCAAAAAGTCTGGGTAGGTTATAGGTTGCTCATCGCCACCTATATGAATATATGGAGCATGTGGGAAGCACTCTACTAGTTCTTTCAAAATGATTTTCAGTTCAGCCACCCCTTGGTCTGTTTGCATACTATGTCCCATGGCTCGTACAAAGGCGTCACTGTGTCCAGGCATATCAACCTCTGGAATGACTTTCACACCGTAACGCAACGCATAACCTTCTAAGTCGCGACACTGCTGTTGCGTGTAGTATTGTCCAGGAAAACGAGTCATAGCACTGCAGGCAGTGAGTTGTGGAAAAGCCTTTACCTCAAATCTCCAAGCTTGGTTCTCCGTGAGATGCCAATGGAAAGTATTCACCTTGAAATGCGCGAGCAGCCTTATTTGTTTCTTCAGTTCATCGATAGAGATGAACGACCTCCCCACGTCGTGCATGAATCCTCGTAGTTTGAAAGCAGGATAGTCGATAATATCAACCGCCTCGAGGCATGGCGTGGAGCCATAGCCCTCTGCCAATATCTCGAGAGTCTGCGTCGCACGGATGACACCGACAGGCGACACCGCCTTTATTTCTATGGTGTTGGGGTGAATGGTCAGCCTGTATGCTTCGTTTTCATATCCCTCAAGGTGGTAGTCTTCGGTGCCTTCTATGCGGTCTGTCAAGTTCACCACCACTTTCGCACGAGCGTTTGGCGTGATGGTGCATCCATGTTCAGTGAAGAATTCTTTTAGGATGAGGGTATTTGAGCTATCGGCTATCTGTATGGCACGTGATAGCCTGAACCCTTTGGCATTGAGTTTTTTCGCAAACTTGGCACGAGGCAAAAGGTCTTTGAGCTTGGCATCCATTGTATTGGATGCAATCACGAATGTAAGCAATAATAGAATGAAACGTTTCATCAGTACCTTTCTTTAATTCTAATGTAATCACTTGAAAATGAGAGAGCTAATCAACTTAACATTTCTTGTGAAATTTATTTGAGTAGCTGGTCATTATACTTTACATTAGACTAAACATCAAGTAAATGACAGTAGAACTACTCAACCAATATACGGAAATTTGCAGAGTTGCTATCAAAAGCTCATCTGCAAAATTAGGCAAAACTTTCGAGAATCTACTCTTGGAAATAATCTTATTGTACGTGGCGATACAAAGAAAGATAAATTTTACTCAAATGGAGCGGTACAGTACGCATTGCCAGCCAAAGCACAAGAATCAACTGGACTTCTTCTACAACGCCTTATTCGCATCACAGAATGTGGCAAAGGTGATGATGAAGGAAAATAGGCTACCGATTTTCATTGCTTCTTCAAGGAAATCATGGCAAGCACATACATCGCAAAATTATTTTTCGACAAATGTCTGAGCGTACCGAACCGAAAGTTAATTGGTCATACTATCAAAGAACTCTTTGGCTGGCAGCGGAAAGCTGTGTAGCCATTATCTCGAATTTAACTGTTGTTGTAATGAAACCATAAAAATTTGCTCCATAACCCGAAAATATTCCTCCCATAGGAATGAGTTTCTCAGATTTAATTTGTATTTTTGCCATGTCATATTTTCAATGATTATCTATCATAGCAAAGATTAAATTATACATTGCAAAGGCACAGAATAACAATAGTGGTGCAGCAAAGGGGACGGCGGAGAATCCTTACACCGAGGCAGAATTCGAGGAAATGCTCAATAATGGACAAAAGTTGAACAACTCTGTCGTTAAAGGATATTTCATGGAACGTCCCTATGACGCAAAATTGGCAGAAAAGTCAGGAAGCGAACGCGCCATTCAGCCTGGAGAATATAACATAATACCCAAAACACCCGGGAAACGATACCAATGGTATTTGGAAGGAGTGCCAGGACGCGATGGAATTGTCATTCATTCAGGGAATTATGCAGAGGATAGTTTAGGTTGTCTGTTGACAGGAACGTCATTAGTAAAAATCGGCGACTCAGATTACATGGTGCAAAACAGTAAGAATAAATTGGCTGCTTTGTTTGAACTTTTCAAGATGTACGGAGCAGGCAATATCAGTATAAATTTTATTCAATGAGGAATTACGGACTTATAGCATTGCTCTTAATAATGCTGTGTCCGGCACTGCGGGCGCAGCACGGAGGAGTGTCGGCAAGAAGGTTGCGGGCAGCCTATGAGGCGTCGGTCGGAGAGGGCGGAAGAGCGCGGCAGAAGTTTTTCTTCGATGCCTTCCCCACAAACGGAGAGGATTACGAGCTCATCTTCGGCTATTATCCGGAACTGCGGGACTCGTCGCTTTACGATTGCGCTGCCGACATGGTGGAGGCCTTCTGGTGTCACGATGCGATTCCCGACTCGCTCTTCTACAGCAAAGTAGCAGTCGTGACGTGCGGGCTGAGGTACGATGCGGACGCGCCGCGCTACTGGCAGGCACGCTTGGAAAGTGTGCTCACGCGGCATGGCAGAGATGCGGAGGCTCTCATCGACCGGGTAGCAAGCCTTCCGTTAGGTGACCAAATGCGCTTCTGGAGTTTCGTGTGGTCAACAACGCTCGCTGACGAGGGACAGAGCAAGCGAGACTTTCACCGTGGTTACATCCTTAGACGGCACCCTCAGATGATGCCCGTATACGACTCGGCACGCAAGCTCTTTTTCAATGGTGTAAACCTTTCTTCGGAGCCTTCGCCACGAAACTTTCCCGAATGCGAATGATTATGTACACGACAGCATCATACTTCAAGCGGGCGGCCATCTGCCTGCTTGCCCTCGCCAGCCTTGTCAAGGCATCGGCGCAAAGTCAAGACCTGCGTCCCGAGGAGATTGCAGCCGCCTACGCCGCCCTCCTTTCCTGTCCCGACAGCCTCGCGGAGGCCTGTTTCTTCAACGCCTTTCCCGACCGTGGGGAGGACTTCACGCTCCTCTACGAACCTCACAACCTGACGGCCGGTACTACTTTCGACCTCTCCGGCAGTTCCTGTTGCCACACCTCGGCCTTTTGGAATCTCAAGCAGATACCTGCCGAAGTACTGGCCGAGAAGGCGGTACGCATCACCTGTGGTCTCCGCTTCAGCCAAGGTGCATCATGGTACTGGCAATGGCATCTGCGCCATGCGCTTGCCCAGCCCGAGTTGAGAGGTGTGATTATAGATGAAGTAGCACGCCTGCGCAGCGGCCATCAGTTGGAGTTCTGGGGCATGGTGTGGTCATCGGCAGAAGCCGACAGCCGCGACCTGCTCTTCGAATCCCTTCAGCCCGGCCTCCTCACCCGCCATCCCCAGACAGCCTCCATCTCCGCCTGCGCCTTCCATCTCTTCCACAACGAAGTCAGAAGCAGGGAATGAGCAAATGATGAAATGCCTGCAAGCACTCAGGGGTATACAAACCAGGCATTAAGGGCAAGAGTCCCAACTTTTATGGTTATTCCATTTTGCCTATAATAGAAATCAAATATGATAAACTATCCAAATATTACATGACAAGTAATAACAGATATTTAATGTTAAAGCGTATCGGAAATCGTATCTCTTTCGGTTGTTATTATTATCTTTACGATGGAAATAGAAGAATTTAAGTAAGAGTATTTGTAACAAACTTTCAATATTATCTATCATGGCAAAGATTAAATTATACATTGCAAAGGCACAGAGTAACAATTCGGGAAGCAATGGTGCAGGCGGAAGCGGTAGTAGTTCTAAAGGTTATAGTGTTTCCAAGGAGGTTTCTTGTTTGAAGAGTCATTCACAGCCTTACTATATATTCATTCTGCTACTCTTTCTCTTATATGTCCCGAAAGCCTGGGCACAACATTTAACGACAGCCGAACAAATAAGACTCTTTTATGACCGCTATATGGTGTATTTTGAGGAGTGGAACAACAATAAGTTGTTTGATTTGCAGAGTAAGTTCTTGACGCCCGAAATGCTGGAGAAAAAAGGGCGTTTGGCGAATGCCACGGATTCCGACCCTATATTGCGTGCGCAGGATGTGTCGGAGTATGGTCGACAGTCCTTGACATGCCGGCACCTGAAGGGCGATTGGTACGAAGTGGCATATCGCTGGGATGCGCAGGATACCACAGCCATTCACATACCAGTGAGAGTAGAAGAGGACGAGAAAGGGCAGGTGCGCATCAACTATGTCACACCCGAGTGGGGAGGGAGACGCTATGGCAACCATCTATTTGATATTCCTGCCCCAAAGGTGGCGGACCGAAAGGATGCTCGCACTTTCGTGGAAACCTTTTTCAAAGCCTATACCTATCCCTATGTGAAGATGTCCCACACCTTGGAGCAGGATTTGGAACAACTGCGCAAACGATACTGCACATCATCGTTCCTAACAGGGAAATATGCAGCCATCAAACAGGAGTATATGAAAGATTATGAGGACATAGATCCGTTGGTTGACTGCGCCGACTTTGATGCATTCTGGTATCCCTCCATCAAGATTGACTCTATTGATAGTCACACCTTCCGCTTCGGTTATGATACATGTGTCAAGGGTTGGCACCAAAATATAAAGGTGGTGGTGACACGGGAAAGCGGTCGTTTCCTCATTTCGGACATAGAAGCGGAATAAGGGTTGAGGTAAGGTTGTATTTTACAGGAATGCTTATGCTAATTCAATAAAGGGCGGTTCTATAAATTAGCTTTGACAGATTGAGAGACTATTTTTGAGGTCAATTTGTTTGTGAGTGAAGGAGTATAGCGAGCTATACGACTGAACGAACAAGCAAATTGAACCAAAAAGAGTCTACAAGAT
>QWCB01004382.1_pt1 | contig 9982 bp, 9 predicted proteins | sample 1972511 | NCBI WGS metagenome assembly QWCB01 (sample SAMN09866719, study PRJNA288562) | Human gut metagenome isolate term5_stool, whole genome shotgun sequencing... | isolation source: gut | host: Homo sapiens | place: USA: California
TTTAAGTCGAACAAACAACCGTCCTATGCGTCCCCTCAAATGGTTTTCGCCTATCGAATTTCTTAATAATAGTGTCCAATATGATTGACAAACCTACATTTTGTGCATTTTAAGTAAAAGAAACGATCAAGTGAGGAGGAAGGTAAGTGAGGAGTGAGGAGTGAGCAAAGCTGCCCCCAAGCACCGAGCGAAGCGATAGATAAAGCGCACGCTCAAGCTCGGCGCTGGAGGGCTTGTGGGGTCTAGGGGCAAAGCCCCTAGCGGAGTATGAGGCAGAGCCTCATTCGGCGATAGCCGACTAGGTGCAGATTGTAGTATTAAAAGCATATAGAAATAAGCTATCAGACAAAAGAAATATCGGAGTAACACAATCTGCACCGCTATTCTATCCCAAAGCAAAACGTATATCCGCAAAGAGCGGAGCGATTTTGCGGCGGCAGAAACTTGCCCGAATACCTGTAGGGGAGCAGCGCAATTTCTGCTTTGCAGAAACACGACGTCCCGTTTCGAGGAGTTGCGGGGGTTGAATTTGTACAAACCATGTAGGCGAATAAAGGCGGGCGAACGCTGTTCGCCCCTACCGCCATTTGTGGGGTTATCGCAGGATTGAGCAGGCAAACAGGTGTGGGCTGTCGAGGGCGCCAGCCCCTATATGGTTAAAAATGACAAATTGCGGATAACGCAAATAAAAAATGCGAAACGAAAACCGTTCCGCATTGGTATCATATCAAATTATTTTTCCACCGCATATCACCATGTCAGGTGATACCATTACATCAAGGGGGTCGCCGCTGAATAGGGTGAGGTCTGCGTCAAGCCCTGTCTTTACAGAGCCTACCCGGTCGGATATGCCTGCTATCTCTGCCGCTGTGCAGGTGATAGCCTCAAGACCTTTTTCATAGTCAAGACCGTTTTTTACTGCAATAGCCGCTGACAATGGCAGATATTCTATCGGCACTTCTGCGTGGTCGGTGCAGATAGCTACCTTTATGCCGTGAGAAGAAAGTATGCCTGCGTTTGCCGGGGTAAGATTTGCCATTTCAGGCTTGCACCTGTCGCATATTACAGGACCTATCACACAGCTTGCTTCTTCCTCTGCAAGCTCGTCAGCTATGATATGACCGTCAGTGCAGTGTATAAGCACATAGTCAAGCTCAAATTCTTTCGCTATCCTTATGGCGGTGAAAATATCGTCCGCCCTGTGACAGTGAAAATGCGCCTTGACTTCGCCTCTGAGAACAGGGAGCAGAGCCTCCGACTTCATGTCAAACTCCGGCATATCCTCCTCGCTTCCCATTGCACGCTCGACCGCTTCACCGTATTTCTGCGCCTTTATAAGTGCTTCTCTTATTATGCCTGCCACTGCCATTCGGGTGTAGGGGGCGTCCTCTTTGTCAGAATAGGTGAGTTTAGGGTTTTCGCCCATTGAGAATTTCATTCCAACTGTGCCTACAAGCATTTTATCTATTCGCTTGCCATAGGTTTTTACTGCCGCAATACTGCCTGCAACAGGGTTTGCTGAGCCTGGGGATACAAGACAGCATGTTACGCCTGCTTTTCTTGCAAGCTCAAAGGAATAGTCGATCGGGTTTATGCCGTCAACAATGCGGATATGTGCTGTGCATGGTTCAGATTCCTCGTTGAAATCCTCGCCCTCCATGCCTACGCCGCTTGTGGATAGTCCAAGATGTGTGTGAATGTCGATAAAACCAGGGTAAACTGTTCTGCCGTTGCCGTCTATGTCCTCGGCTGTGACAGCTTCGGGAGAGCCGCTTTCTACAGCGGAAATAATGCCGTCTGTTATCTCAACCCAGCCGTTTTCAATAACACGTCTGTCGCTGTCCATGGTCTTTATTTTAACGTTGTAAATTTTCATATGCAGTTTTCACCATTCTTATTTGCCTGTTGAGCCAAAGCCGCCTGCGCCACGCTCTGTATCGGAAAGCTCTGTTACTTCCTCTACTTCGGGAGTGAAAACAGGGGTTATCACAAGCTGTGCGATCCTGTCGCCGCTGTTTATGGTGTAGTCCTTGTCTGAACTGTTGTGGAGAGCGCAGATTATCTCACCTCTGTAGTCCCAATCAACAACGCCAACGCAGTTTGCAGGGGCAATGCCGAACTTTGATGCCAGTGAGCTTCTTGCATAGATAAGAAGAACGCAGTTTTTCTCACCCTGAACCTCGGCTGATATGCCTGTGTGTATTTTCTCGGTCTGACCTGCTTTTATGGTCACGGGTGCATCTGTGCAGGCACAAAGGTCATAGCCTGCGCTAAATTCTGTTTGTCTTGCAGGGATAACTGCATTTTCCTTAAGCTTTTTTATAAGTAATCTCATTTTATAAAACTCCTCTGTAGTATAGGCCGTTGGTGGCATTTTCGGGCTTTACGCTCCTTTCGCCACTGTAGGCTTTTATTATTTCGTTTATCCTGTGGGCATTCTCCTCATAGAAGTGAAGCTCCATATAGTCGGCATTGTCAAAGTCCGTCAGCTTGTCTGCAAGATATAAAATATCGGAATTTAGTATCTCTGCGCAATCTCTGCCCTTTGGACATCTCACCGGAAACTCTCTGCCTGTGCGGTCAAAAAGCTTGCCCTTGCAGTTTTTACAGCCCATATCGTTTCTTATAGGACAGTTTGCTGTGAGCATAAGGGGAAGTCTGCCGTATGCCACAAAGCCTATCTCAATGGGCTTCTTTAACTTTTCTATCTGCGACGCTTTAAGCTCAAAGGACACTGTGCAGTCTTTTGCACCAAGTTTTTTTACCTCGTCCAATGCAGCTGAGTTGCAGAGATTGAATGAATAGCCTGCATGAAGCTCAAAGCCAAGGTCATTCGCAATAAGGCAGTGGCCGATATTCATGGCGAGCATTTTTGTTATGCCTGCTTCTTTTGCGGCTGAAAGCTTTTCACATAGGGCTTTCTCGTCAAATGTGAAGCGTGGCATTATTATCATAAGCTTGCTTTTGTCTGACACGATCTTTGCCGCTTCTGACGCTATCTCTATTGGCACGCCCACAAGCTCTGCTTTGTCAAGGTCAACACCCTCAAGCTGAGAAAGTTTTGAGAGCATTATGCGTATTTTTTTGTGTTCATAGGCTTTTGGCAGGGTAGGAAGATCGGTAAGTGCTTTGTCGGTAAAATCGGCGGTATGGGTGAAAAAGTCTATACGCTTCTGGTCAAGCTTTTCTACCGCCTGCCGTCTTAGGTCATTAAGTGCGGAAGCTGGATAGGCAAGGTCTTTGCCTATGGCGGCTTCAAGTCCTCCGAACTCATATATGGTGTCCCCAAGCTTGGAGAGCTGTTTTTTTACATAGTCGCTGTCGCATGCCTTTTTCAAGGCTTTTTGTGGTATATCGCCGTAAACGGTCACGGTGTTTCCCTCGCTGTCACGGAGAGAAAGCTCCGCCGGAGAACTTTCCTGAAGCTTTATGGTGAAAAATGCTTTTGTGCGCTTTTCACATCTGCGGTAAAGCTCATGAAGCTCGGGAAGAATTTTGGCGGTGGCGGAAACGTCCTCTTTCTGCCTTGTGCCGAACATTTCTCTGCCTAATCTGCCATTGTAATAGCCGTCTGTAAAGCCCCCGCGGGAAAAGACCGCTTCAAGGGCTTTCAGGTCATAAGGCTTGTTTTCGAGAGAATTTTTACAGCAGTTCACTGCCGCCGCAACATATTCGGGGCGCTTCATTCTGCCCTCTATTTTAAGAGAGGAAACTCCGTCCTTTTCGAGCCTTTGGAGCTTATCAACATAGGACATATCTTTCAGAGAGAGGGCGTAACGCTCCTGCCCCTTTGTTATCTTATCCCCTTGTGCGGGAAGTCTGCACGCTTGTGCGCAAAGGCCGCGGTTTGCGCTTCGTGAGCCTATAAGAGCACTCATATAGCACTGACCTGACACGGACATACAAAGTGCGCCGTGCACAAAGACTTCTGTTTCGATGCCAAGGGCGGTGAGGTCTTTTATGGTATGCTCGGGAAGCTCTCTTGACAGGACGGCTCTTGAAAAACCGAGCTTTTTAGCCATTTTCACACCGCTTTCGCTGTGTATGGTCATTTGGGTGGAGGCGTGATATTCAAGGTCGGGGCAACATTCACGGAATATTTTCACAAGGGTCAGGTCTTGGGTGATAAGTCCGTCAACGCCAATTTCTGCGGCAAATTTGACGGCTTTTTTGCACTCTTCGAGCTGTTCGTCAAAGACAACAGTGTTTATCGCCTGATAGACCTTTACACCTCGCAGGTGACAGAGCCTTACGGCTTCTTTTAGCTGTTCATCTGTGAAATTGGCGGCATTTTGTCTGGCGGAGAATTTCTCTCCCCCGAGATAAACTGCGTCACAGCCGCTTCTAAGGGCGGCTTCGAGAGTTTCAAAAGAACCGCAGGGGGCAAGTATCTCAGCTTTGTGAGCCATTAATGGCTTCCTCCCTCGGGTCTGTAATTTACTGTGCCGACAAAATTGCCGTTGTTAGGCTGATTAGGGTGGACAGGTCTTTCAATAGCGTTCTTTATCTCCTGCGAAAGAAGCTCGTTTGCGTTTATAACTTCGTCCTCAGGCTCTCTTTTTACAACTGTGCGTGCTTCGAGCTGTTCTTCAAGGTCATGGACTTTTGCCTGAAGCTCTCTTATTTCTTTCTGAGCTTCGTCAGCCTGACTTCTTGCTCTGCCTGCGTCGTCAACATAGTCCTTTATCTGGGTGCGGATATTTTCGATATTCTGATTTGCCTTGCTAAGCTCGTCAAGACAATCAAGTGCTGTCAGCACTGCGGCGTCCTGAACGGAAAGGCTCGGGATAGCTTTCATCATGCCTTTTATCTTTGAATTTATCACCAACGCAAGTTTATTGGTATACTCCTGCGACTCTTCGGAAAGCAGATTGTATGTACGGTTATAAATATTTACTTTAAGCTTGTTTTTCATAGCTTTTGACCTCCCTTTATTTTCTTTGCTGTGAACTTGTATACTTAATTGTATTATACACTACTTTTTGAGAAAAATAAAGAGGGTAAAAAGAAGTTTTTTGTAAATACGCCCTTTGCGGTGGTTTTTGCTTGACATTTTTACAAATATGATATATAATTAATCATAGATTTTCTATAGGATTTATGAAAGGATCTGACGCTGATGAAAATATCTACAAAGGGAAGATATGCACTGAGGCTCATGCTTGACCTTGCTTTACATGAGCAGAGCGGATATGTGCCTATCAAAGCGATCGCTGAAAGACAAGACATCAGCGACAAGTATCTTGAACAGATAATATCCATTCTTGCAAGAGCGGGCTTTGTAAAGAGCGTTCGTGGTGCAGGTGGCGGATACAAGCTGGCAAAAACGCCTGCGGAATACACTGTGGGAATGATACTTCGGCTTACAGAGGGAAGTCTTGCTCCTGTGGCTTGTCTGGAGGGGGAAGAAAATACCTGTCCACGTCAGGATAGCTGTGCAACGCTGACGGTATGGAAAAAGCTTTACAGTGCTATAAATGGTGTTGTTGACGGCATTACCTTGCAGGACCTTGTAAATCAGGAAAATGCAAGGATAGATGATTACGTTATTTGATATTTTGTAGGGGCGGGCTTTGCTCGCCCGTTTTTTATGCGTTTTTTTGTGCGATTTTAAGCTGTCTGTTTGCAGAATGGAGTGGTCTTGACTATGACCGCTCTTTTTTTACGCCTTTTTATCTTCTACCTATAGCACAAAAGAAAGCCTATATGACAGCTTGGTTTTGTGCATAATTGATTTTGTCATGTTATTGTAAAATTATTGTGGGATATGGTATTGCTTTGATGCACAAATGTAATGTTCGGATAGGACTTTTGGATTGTGCAAAAGATACAATCTGCGGTGGAAAAAGTGTGAAACTGAGGCATTTGCAAATCATAGTCTGGAGGTATAAAATAAGGATAGAAATTAAATTGGAGTGATAATAATGAGTACAACAGTTCAGGTAAAAAATTCAACAAAGCATATTCAGCTTATTTGTGTGACAGGTCTTTTTGCGGCAATGATATATGTTCTTACGGCATGGCTTCACATTCCTACGGGTGCAGGCTACACACACGCAGGTGACGGACTTATTTATCTTGCGGCTTCAATGCTTCCTACACCTTATGCAATGGCGGCAGGTGCTATCGGAGCAGGTCTTGCAGACGGACTTTCGGGATTTGTGGTATGGCTTCCGGGAACTATCGTTATAAAGGCAATAACTGCCCTTTGCTTTTCAAGAAAGACAGAGAAGATAATCTGCGTGAGAAATCTTCTCGGCATTATCCCTGCACTTGTTATATGCGTGGTATGCTACAGTCTTTATGAGGGAATTTTTATGGCAGGCGGTTTCTCAAAGAGTGCAATAATTTCGGCTTTCGGTCAGACTCCTGCTTACTGCATACAGGTGCTTGCAAGCTCGATACTTTATATAGTGCTTGGTCTTGGTTTTGACAAGGCTGGGCTTAAAAAGAAGTTTTCACATTTGTTTGGATAATTTATTGGCATAAAAGCGTGATAAGCAAAGTGGACGACATCAGGTCGTCCCTACGCATTTTGGCAAAAGAAAAAGGGGCGGAAGTCAAATTCCGTCCCTTTAACGTTATTTTTATGGAGAATGAAGTTACAAGCTATATCTTTGAATAGCCGAAGCTGTTTACCAAAGCGTCGACCTTCTGTCCTGATTTGCACATTGGGCATTCTGATGATGTATATGTCATGTAATCAGGCAGATCCTTTTCTGTGAAAAGGGCGTGGATAGCAGTGCCGTTGTTCTCTTTGATAGCGGAGAATATGGAAGCTATTCCTACAAGGTTGCCGTTATAGTATTTCAGACAGTCCATTGCTCTGTTTATGCTCTTTCCGGTTGAAACGGAAGCGATAAGCAGAAGCACCTGCTTGCCCCATATTTTCTTCTGAGTGTTATCTCTGAATATCATCTGGTTTACAGCGTTCAGCTCAGGTGTTACTACATTTACGTCTGCACCGCTGTTTATGCCGCTTTCGCCAAGGCTTTCAGCGAGAAAGGCACCGATGATCTCTGTGCCTTCAAGGCATATGATAGTGTCGATATGTGTTGAAACATAGGTGGCTGCCAATGCCTTTGCGGCTTCCTTTGCCATTTTATAACCAGTTTTAAGAGATGTTATATCTACATAATAATTGATATGCGAGTGGTTAGTTGCATAGTGACCCGGTATAACGCCTATCTGTATCTTGCTGTTGCCTGCTGCCTGTATAATTTGCATACGTTCTTCCAAAATAAAGACCTCCTTACAAGTAAAGTGTGAACAGTATGTTGCTATTCGTTATTATATCACATATAAACAAGATTTTCAATGCTTTTTTTGATGAATTTTGCTATATATTTTTGTGACAATACACAATTAATAAACTGATAAATCAAAATTTACAGCGATTTATTTGTAATTCGTGAGGTGTTGTGTATATTGTTGTGTAAACTAATGTATGATTTGTACAAAATTCTGCTTGTAATTTTATTGGAAAATGTGTATAATTGAATGAGGAAAACTTTAAGCAGCTCTGTGATAAAGCTTTGCTGTTGATAAAAGGCGTATCGGAGGAGGTCTTTTTATATGAGGACGAGAAAGCTTTTGTCGGGGCTTGGGGCGACTGTGATGTCGCTTATGATGATAATACCGTGGGCGGTGTATGCGGACAGCCCTCAGGTGGAGGACAGCTCCATTGTGACGGAAAGCTCTGCGGCGGAGGCTATGGCGGAGCAGGGGGTCATCAAGGCGCAGAAAAACTCCACCCAGAACACTGAGACCGATTGGGTGCTTTTCGGCTGTATCGGCGGCGGTGCGGTGGTAGTGCTTATAATGATAGGGCTTATGGCTAAGAAAAAATAATACATATCAGGGCGGCGTGGGCTGCCCTTTTTTTGTTGGGATAACTGCAATAAGCGACGGAAAAAGGCTTGAAAAAACGTGACGTGGCATTTCTGTGAAACAGAAATTGAGCCGATCTCCTACAAGCAATGTAAATATACTGTTTGTATGTAGTGGCAAATAGTGTGCGGAAATTTTTTTTGTTTGCAACTTTATTTGATATTGCACGTCTTTATAGATGAGGGAAATTCTTATGAGTTTCTTAAAACAACGGCTTTATTTATTGACTTATACTCTTTTTATGGTATAATGTATACATAAAAAAGATAAGAACAAAAGACAACAGGACAGCAAGATAACAAAGAATAATACGCTCATGCTATACCCTTATGGGGAAGGTGGGGCTGTTTTATCCGTCTGGCTGCTGTCAGGCGGATCTTTTTATGCTGTTTTGGAAAAATCACAAACGGAGGTATTGCAATGACCACGAAAAAAAGGATATGCACTGTTATAATAGTGCTTGTTATCGTTTGCGCAGTGTGTGTGGGAGGTTTTCTCGTATGGAAAAAGACCGGCAAGGGAGGCTCAAAAAGCTCACAGAAGGTATATGTGCAGAAGGTATCGTCACTTAACACTGCGTCGGACTTCAAGCTTTCTAATCGCTCGTTCTTGGGCGTTGTTGAGGCACAGGAGTCTGTGGACGTAAAGTATGACAGCTCAAAGACGGTGGACGAGATACTTGTTAAGAACGGTGACTCTGTTAAAAAGGGTGACAAGCTTCTTACATATGACGTTGAGGCTATAAATCTTCAGCTTGAGCAGGCTAAGCTCGAGGTGGAGAGGCTCCAGAACGAGATAGCTTCCAATAAGAGCCAGATAGCTGAGCTTGAAAAGGAAAAGAAAAACGCCGATCAGGACGCTGCTGTGTCATACACGACCCAGATCCTTTCTTTGCAGAGCGACAATGCCAAGAACGAATATGACATAAAGACTAAAAACGTTGAGATCAAAAAGCTGGAGGCTTCCACAAAGAACGCATACGTCACCGCTTCTATCGACGGAACTGTAAAGAACGTCAAGACGGTGGACAAGCTTCAGGAGGACGGCGGCGACGTTATAATGCAGATAACAGAAGAGGGCGACTACAGAATAAAGGGCAGATTCAATGAGCAGAACAGCAAAGATATCATGCAGGGAGCTTCTGTTATCGTAAAGTCAAGGCTTGATGATTCCACTTGGAAGGGCGAGATAACTTCTGTTGACACAAGTCCGCAGAAAAATTCTGGTGATGATATATACAGCTTCGGTTCAAGCGATGAGATGAGCCAGTCTTCAAACTACGCTTTCTATGTTAAGCCTGAGAGCTTTGACGGACTTATGCTCGGTCAGCACGTTCTTATTGAGATAGACAACGGTCAGGACACCTCTATAAACAAAACAGGAATTTGGCTCTATTCCGACTTTATCTGCAAGGACGGCAAGAAGAACTACGTTTGGGCTAAGAACGAGGACGGAAAGATAGAAAAGAGATATGTTGAGATAGGTCAGAAGGACGAGGATAACGGTGACTGCGAGATAAAGTCAGGTCTTGAAAAGGGCGATTATATCGCATACCCTGACAAGTCTATCGAGGAGGGCATGACGGCTACCACAAATGAGGCTGACGTGTCTGTTCCGCCTAATGACCTTGACCCGAACGACAACACGGACAGTGACGCTGATACCGAGGGCGGTGACGAGGACATCGCTTTTGACGGAAGTGATGAGGACGGCATGGCTATAGACGAGGATATGCTCGCAAGCATGACGGACGAGGAGATAGAAGAATACTTCAACAAGCTTTACGGTGAAGAGGAAAATGCAGAAAATGCAGACGGTGAGAATGCCGACGCTGCTGATGCTGACGCAGCTTTCGCTGATTCTCGCGCCGATGTTCAAAATCGGCTACAACATGGATTTCTCCATGCGCGCGTCCATCCCTGCGCTCTGCGTGTTATGCGTGTTTGTCATTCGTTTTCTGACGGAAGAACACAGCGGCGCGCGCCGAAAGGTTTCAGCCGCGCTGCTGGCCATACTGCTGATGATCGGTGCGGTCACGCCGCTTGAAGAGTTCCGCCGGGGGATCTACAAAGTTCGCGAAGCGGGCACAATT
>QWCB01004384.1_pt1 | contig 9977 bp, 8 predicted proteins | sample 1972511 | NCBI WGS metagenome assembly QWCB01 (sample SAMN09866719, study PRJNA288562) | Human gut metagenome isolate term5_stool, whole genome shotgun sequencing... | isolation source: gut | host: Homo sapiens | place: USA: California
GAACTGCTCGTCATGCGGGGCGCTCTCCTTCCTGCACAAAAGCCTGCGTAAATGTCACAAGTCGGTAACAACGATAACACGAATCCGGAGATAGTAAATGGCCTGGGCAAAATTCCCCGTTTAGGCGTGGCATAGGGCAGTGGGCGAAATGCAGCATATGGAGGAGGACAGGAGGAGAGGCAGTCGGAAGACGGCACGGAGCGATGTGACCGTAATAAAACCGCGCTCTTGACCGAAGCCTTGCATGAGGGCATCTAAAGAATGGTAGAAATTGGATTAGATACCGGCTGCGCGGAGCGCCCGCCCGCGAAGCTGCACCGGCCCACCGTGGATACACGAACGCGGATAAAAACACAGACCCCTAATTCACTTAAGGATGAAGGAGAAAGCAATGAGCTCATGGGATGAGGACATCTTCGCCGACGAGGTCAACGTCGACTTCCTGGATGAACTGGCAGACCTTGAGGATGAAGAAATCGTTGCCGCGGTAGATGATGCCTGCGCGCTTGCGGTCTCGGGCGAAGAACAGACCGAGGAGGAGCAGCGTAACGCCTTGGCGGCGGCCACGATAGCCGCGATCTGGGCAGGCGCCCCGTTCAGCGCCGGAGAAGTCGTCGAAGACTATCCCTTCATCCGGGATCTCGCCGGATCCGGCAGCGAAAACCTCAACGAACATGCCCTGGAGTTGCTCGAAGAGGTCGAGGAAGACTACGACCTCGAGCCCTTCATCGAGGCCTTGTCCTAACGGCAGCACTAGGTACACGCTAGATATAACAGCATGCTGATCAGTATTGAAGGAATCGATGGCGCGGGTAAAAACACCATTACCCAGCGCCTGCGGGAAGAACTAGCCTGCGATGTCGAAGTCTTGAGCTTTCCCCGCTACGAAGAGTCCATCCATGCGCAGCTCGCGCAGGAGGCCCTGTATGGGCGTATGGGGGATCTGACCGATTCGGTCTATGGAATGGCTACGCTCTTTGCGCTGGATCGGCACGGAGCCAAAGAGCAGCTCCTTGCCGCCGCTGAGTCCACGGATAGCCTGCTCATCTTGGATCGCTATGTGGCGTCCAACGCTGCGTATTCCGCCGCGCGGGTCGGCGGTGAGCTCATCGTCGATTGGATCTATGAGCTCGAGTTTGAACGCTTCGGCCTGCCGGTGCCGCAGCTGCAGATCTTTTTGGATACCGACGTCGCCCTTGCCGGTCAGCGTGCCGTGGCCCGTGCAGCAGAGGATGAAGGGCGCAACCGCGACCGCTATGAGCGCGATGCCGCGTTGCAGTCTCGCACGGCGGCCGCCTACCGTCGCTTAGCAGAGCAGCAGTGGGCAGGGCGGTGGATCGCCACCGCGGATGCCGATATGATTATCCAAGCTGTCAAGGAGCTTGTAGGAGAACAATAAAGTGGCACCGAAAATCTTGGTCGTGGATGATGACCCGGCAATCGCCGAAATGCTCACCATCGTGCTCGAGGCAGAAGGGCTGGAGCCTATTGCCGTTAACGATGGAAATGAGGCGATCCCGGCCTTCCGCGAGCATGACCCGGATCTGATCCTGTTGGATCTCATGCTTCCGGGCATGAATGGCGTGGATATTTGCCGCGCCATTCGTACTGAGTCCTCGGTGCCCATCGTCATGCTGACGGCGAAGACAGACACCGTTGATGTGGTTCTCGGCCTCGAATCGGGTGCGGATGATTACATCACCAAGCCCTTCAAGCCGAAGGAGCTCATCGCCCGTATCCGCGCGCGCCTGCGTCGAATCGATGGGGGCACGGGAGAAATTATTGAGGTGGGGGACCTGCTTATCGACGTCCCCGAGCACACCGTTACCCGCAAGGGCGGCGAGGAAATCTCGCTGACTCCGCTGGAGTTCGACCTTCTTCTGGAGATGGCGCGCAAGCCCGGCCAGGTGCATACTCGCGAGGCGCTGCTTGAATCTGTCTGGGGTTACCGCCACGCATCCGATACGCGCCTTGTCAACGTGCACGTCCAGCGCCTGCGCGCGAAGATTGAGCACGACCCCGAGGATCCCCGTATCGTCCTCACCGTGCGCGGCGTGGGGTACAAGACTGGAAAAACCGCCGAGTAAAGGACTGCCGCTATTTTTGGTTGGTTAAGGCGAGTCCGGGATGGCGTCGTCGAGCGCTGGCGCACCTCCCTGCAGACACGTGTCCTGGGCATGATGTTGGTGGCCTCCACGGTGGTCATGATCATCCTGGCCTACGCGCTGGTGTCGGTGCTGACGCAGCAGCTGGTGAGCCAGAAGGAGGACACGGCGCTTCAGGAGCTTGATCGCGCCCGCGTGGCCGTGGAACAGCAGATCGATGCCACCGGTACGGCAAACTCAACGCAGGTGCGCATCAATTCTGCACGCGCCGCCTTGGGCCAATTATCGGCGCAACAACCCGACGCCCAGGCCGTGTATGAACCGGTCATCGTCGTGGAGAATTCCGACGGCACGGCCACAACGTCCCCGGAGGGCTACCGCATCCCCGATGGCATGCGCGAGCTCGTCGGTCAGGGCCAAGTCGTGCAGCAGTACGCCACGGTGGATCAGCAATCGGGGGCTACCTACAACGCGCTGATGGTGGGCACGCCCATTGAAAGCGACATTCCGAATACCCAGGTCTACCTCGTGTTGTCCATGGAATCTGAGGAATCCACGATGGCTCTCATGCGTGGTTTGCTCTCGGCTGCCGGAGTGGTGGTGGTTGTCCTCCTCGTCGGCATCGCCTGGCTGGCAACCCAGCAGGTGATCGTCCCGATTCGCTCCGCCTCGCGCATTGCGCAGCGCTTTGCTGCCGGCCACCTGCGTGAGCGCATGGTGGTCAACTCAGACGATGAAATGGGCCGCCTCGCCTCCTCCTTTAACGACATGGCAGATAAGCTGTCTAAGCAGATCACCCAACTGGAGGAGTATGGCGATCTCCAGCGGCAGTTCACTTCCGACGTGTCCCACGAGCTGCGCACGCCATTGACAACGGTGCGCATGGCGGCGGATGTCATCGCGGAAGATGCGGATGAATTCAACCCTTACACCAAGCGCTCGGCGGAGCTGCTCATCAAGGAGCTGGATCGCTTCGAGGACTTGCTCGCGGACCTGTTGGAGATCTCTCGCCACGATGCCGGCGTGGCTGACCTCTCCACGGCTTCCATCGACATTCGCTCCTGCGTGGACTCCGCGCTGAGCCAAGTGGAGCACCTCGCCTCGGAGCTCGGAGTGGAGGTCGTCCTTCATTTGCCGGAGGAACCCGTCGCCGTGGAATGCGATTCGCGTCGCGTCGAGCGCATCCTGCGCAACCTGCTCGCGAATGCCATCGACCATTCTGAGGGAAACCCCGTCACCGTGGATATCGGGGCGACGGAGGACGCCGTCGGTATCGCAGTCACCGACTCCGGTGTTGGCCTCAAGGAGGGCCAGGAGGAGTTGGTGTTCAACCGATTCTGGCGTGCGGACTCTTCCCGTAAACGCCATTCTGGCGGAACCGGTCTGGGCCTTGCCATCGCCCGCGAGGATGCGGTGCTGCACGGCGGTACGTTGGACGCTATTGGCTACTTTGGCGTGGGCTCGCGCTTCCGCCTTATCCTGCCCCGCACACCAGACCAGAAGGTAGAGTCCGAGCCCATCGCTTTGGAGGTCCCAGGTGCACCGGGGCAGGTCGAGGCAGAAGAACAATCCGCGCTCGAGTTGACCTCGGAGCCGGACATGCCCGTGTTGAAAGGTGATTCGGACACAGGAATCGTGTGGCCTTCAGAGCGCGAATCCCGTGGCGTGGACACGCCTTTCAATCACAACACCGTTCCTGATTTCGAGGAGGAGGCCCAGCGATGATGCCGGCCCGCCGCCCACTCGCAGTGTTCAGCTGCGTTGCGCTCATAGCCCTCGTCGGGTGCTCGACCTTGCCGAACAACACGGATCCGCAAGTGATCGGGACTTTCGAACCGCATGACCGGGCAGACGATGCTGTCGTCGAACCGCGTACAGATAGCGAGCCTGATCTCCTCGTGCGTGACTTCTATTCGGCGGTGGCGATTCCCACCGGTAACTACGCCGCCGCCCGCACCTTCCTTTCGACGAATATAGCTAATTCCTGGGACCCCACGGATACCGTTCTGGTGGTGGATTCCATCGATCTCGTGACGTCCAATATGGAAGACGGCGACCTGGAATACTCGGTCCGCGGCAATATTATTGGCCGTTTGGCCAATGGCGGGGCTTATGTCCCCGATAATTCGCGCATCGAAGCAACCGTCCGACTGCGCCAGTTCAATGGGCAATGGCGCATCACGGATTTGCCCACTGGTGCTGTGATTGAGCGCACCGAACTGCGCAACCGCTACCGGCCGCAGTCGCTGTACTTTTTCGATACAACCCAACGCCTGCTGGTGGCGGACCGTCGTTGGCTCTATTCGGGGAAGGAGTCAATCGCCTCGGAGCTAGTGACCCTGCTGCTGCAGGGGCCGTCCTCCGATATCGCGCCGGCGACGTCCACCTTAAGCCCCAAGGACGCTACCTTCTTGGGAATCAACGATGGCGTCTACGAGTTCAGCGGGATGGCAGGAATGACCCAGGAAGAGCGCCTCAAGTTCGCCGCCCAGTTGGTCTGGACCCTCAACAATGCTGAGATCACGAACTCAGTGCGCGCCACGATCGATGGCAGTCCGCTTGTCGACGGCATGGAGGAAATGACCATCGATGACTTTGCTGAGTTCAACCCAGAGGTGGCTGCCCAGTCCGTGCCTAAGCTCTACGCGGTCAATGACGGCTCACTCCTCGAGGTTAAAGGTGAAGGCAGCACCGAGGTGCAGGGAATGGCCGGGCAGATTCACGATATCCAGTCCGCGGACGTCTCCGATGAGGGCATGGTCGCCGCGGTACGCAAGCGCTCTGAGAAGGAGTCACAGCTGGCGATGGGCGAGCTCGGCCACGAGCTCAAGGATTCGGTCAAGGGTGAAACTTTAGCCCGCCCCACCTTCGAGGTGGGAGGACAGGTGGCGTGGACCGTCGTCGACGGCAAGCACGTGGTCCGCGTGACACGCTCGCCGGCCACCGGCGAGCTGAGCACCGCGGAGGTGGACACCTCCGCATTAGAGAACGTGGAAGGCGAAATCTCCGTCATCCGGCTGTCCCTGACGGGAGCGCGTATCGCCATGATTATCGATGGCAGCATTTATACCGGTGTGGTTGCCCGCGCGACGTCGGGTGAGCGGCGCATCGTCAACGTTCACCAGGTGGGCCCAGAGCTGGCCGGCTCTGCTTTGTCGGTGGAGTGGCAGACAGACGGCTCCCTGCTCGTGGGTACCTCGGCGTCGAGCTCTCCGGTGTGGCGCATCGAGCAAGACGGATCTTCGGCCACCACACTGCCCACCGGAAATATCACCGCACCCGTGGTCGCGGTGGCCTCTTCGCCGTCGACGCTTTATGTCACCGATGCGCATGCGCTGCTGCAGCTTCCCGCGGGTGGATCCGAGCGTTCTTATTGGCGTGAGGTCGAAGGCCTGCAGGGAGTGCGTTCCTCTCCGATCATCGCGCGCTAGAGGACAGCTCAGGAGTCAGGCTAGAGTAGGGCGCATGCCGAAACATCGGGGGATAGGGGAGGCCACCGCCGCGCTCGTGGAGCTGTTCCTACCGCGCCCGTGCGCCGGGTGCGGGGGCGAGACCTCTGCGGGTGGGGTGCTGTGCGCAGCCTGCCAGCACCACCTGCGGCAGATACCGCGCCGCGTGGAACGTCCCCAGCCATTAGGTTTTCCGGCGTGGGCGCTCGGACCGTATTCCGATACCCGCCGCGGGGTCATCATCGCGATGAAGGAACGCGGACACCAGGCGGTGCGCGCGCATTTGGGCGCGGTGCTTGCCGCTGGCATCGACTACCTGCGTGCTCGCGGCGACATTCCGGAGACCGCGCTGTTGGTTCCCGCCCCGACACGAGCATCGTCGGCCCGCAAGCGTGGTGGTGATCCGGTGGCCGCGCTGTGCCGGGCGGCGTCTGCTCGGCTTCCTGGTTGGGACGTGGTTAATGCCTTGATGACGGTCGAAGGCAGTGCGGATCAGTCGCAGCTCAACGCCGCGGAGCGCACAGACAATATGCGCAGTGCCGTGCGCTTGCTGCCGTCCGCCCGGATGTTGGCGGGGCGCAGCGTGCTGCTTGTCGACGACGTCATCACGACCGGCGCGACACTCCGCGCCAGCGCAGCTCGCGTGTGGGCCGTCGGGGGTGACGTGGCGGGGGCGATTGCCCTGGCAGACGCGTAGGGTGGAGCGACATCAAGCCTCTGTAGAGGGGGCCAGTGAACCCGTTGGTTATGACCAGTGGTAGCATGAGGGGTGTCACAGGGAAGCGGACACTAAGCCTCGAATCACAGGCTTGAATAAGGTCCGCAGAATGTGCAGTCATTCAGTCCCCACGAGTAAAGGGAGGCATTACATGTCCCAGCAGACCAACGCTCAGGTCACCATCACCGGTCGTAACGTGGAGGTTCCGGAGCACTTCCAGGAACGTGTCACTGAAAAGCTAGCCAAGATCGAGCGCCTTGATCCGACCCTGACCTTCTTCCACGTGGAGCTGCAGCACGAGCCGAACCCGCGCCGCGAGTCTGAGGCAGAGCGTCTGCAGATTACCGCTACCGGCAAGGGGCACATCGCCCGCGCTGAGGCTAAGGAAGATTCGTTCTACGCGGCACTCGAGACCGCGCTGGGCAAGATGGAGCGCTCCCTGCGTAAGGTAAAGGTGCGCCGCGAGAACGTGAAGTCCGGCCACCGCGCCCAGAAGGGTACCGGTCAGATTGCTGCCGAGCTGGTCGCCGAGGCTGAAGCGGCTAAGCCTGGTAAGGAAGAACGCTACATCGACCCGTACGCAGAGACGGTCGAGGACGTTCGCCCGGGCCAGGTTGTGCGCTTCAAGGAGCACCCGGCCACCCCGATGTCCGTGGATGATGCACTCAGCGAGATGGAGCTGGTCGGCCACGACTTCTACCTCTTCATCAACGAAGAGAACAACAAGCCGTCTGTGGTTTACCGCCGCCACGCCTTTGACTACGGCCTTATCTCCCTGACGGACGCTTAAGGGCTAAGCGTCCTAAGGACTAAGTATTAAGCCCTTCGGGAAAATTATCCCGGCTACAACACGTTTCCCCGCGCTGAACATGCAGCGCGGGGAAACGTGTTTTCCGTTTATCGCGACGGAGCTATACCCCGAAATGGCTGGACAGGTGTACTTCGGCCTCAGCTAGCTTTTGCAGTGGCAGCATGAGCAGGGCCACTGGGGCGAACAGAATCAGATCCAGTCCGAAGTTTTCGGTGGGATGCGACCCTGGGCGGTGGGAAGTGGCGATGGCATCCATGGTTCCGGTCATGATCGCGTCATAGGTCCACATGGCGCTACCACCGCGCGGTGCTTCAGAATCATCAGCCACGGCGGCGGGGGCGGTTATGGTTCTCAAAGCTAAAGCTGCGGAGGTAGCGGTAGCTACGGCAATCTTGGAGAACTGCATAGTCTTTCCTGTTCTGTCTCGTTCTGCGTCCGGGTGAGTAGGGGACTGCGGGTTGGGGACGTGGGCGCCCTTGTCGCGCCCTTATATAAACCTTCGTTGTGAGACGCGCAACTGTTAGCAGTTGGCTGCGGCGCACAGCTCTTTGGACGACTAGCTCTTCGGTTCTGAGAAAACACAGGATGGGCGCGCGTGCGGGCGCGGGTTAAGTATCGGATTTTGCGTTTTGGGTTGGGTGGCGAATCGATACGGAAAAGCTAGTGAGTACAATGGCGACGAGTTAACTTTATTGTCGCGACCAGAAGGACTATCTAGACGTGTTTGGACTTTCCAAGCTGCTCCGTGCCGGTGAGGGACGCACCGTCAAGCGCCTGGCTAAAATTGCTGATGATGTTATTGCCCTAGAAGATAAATTCGCGGCGCTGTCGGATGATGAGCTTAAGGCTAAGACAGACGAGTTTAAGAAGCGTCTGGCGGATGGCGAAAAGATGAATGACATGCTTCTCGAAGCATTCGCCACCGTACGTGAAGCCGCCTGGCGCGTGCTCGACCAGAAGCACTACAAGGTACAGATCATGGGTGGTGCCGCCCTGCACTTTGGCAACGTTGCCGAGATGCGCACGGGTGAAGGTAAGACCCTGACCTCGCTGCTTCCGGCCTACCTCAACGGCCTGGAAGGCAAGGGCGTCCACATCGTGACTGTCAACGACTACCTGGCTAAGCGTGACGCCGAAATGATGGGCCGTGTTCACCGCTGGCTGGGACTGTCCGTAGGCGTCATCCTCTCCGAGATGCGCCCTGCGGAGCGCAAGGAAGCCTATGCCTGCGACGTCACGTACGGCACGAACAACGAGCTGGGCTTTGACTACCTGCGCGACAACATGGTCCGCTCGCTTGATGAAACCGTCCAGCGCGGCCACAACTACTGCATCGTGGATGAGGTTGACTCCATTCTTATCGATGAGGCGCGTACCCCGCTCATCATTTCCGGCCCTGTCGATGGTTCCTCTCAGTTCTACGGAGTCTTTTCCAAGCTGGCCCCGAAGATGCGCGAGGGCATCCACTACGAGGTGGACCACAAGAAGCGCACCATTGGTGTGCTTGAGGACGGCGTGGAATTCGTCGAAGACCAGTTGGGCATTGAAAACCTCTACGCACCTGAGCACTCCCAGCTGGTGTCCTACCTCAATAACGCGCTGAAGGCGAAGGAGCTCTTCACCCGCGATAAGGACTACATCGTGCGCAACGGCGAGGTCCTCATCGTGGATGGATTCACCGGCCGCGTGCTGGCTGGTCGCCGTTACAACGAGGGTATGCACCAGGCCATTGAGGCGAAGGAAGAGGTGGAGATCAAGAACGAGAACCAGACGCTGGCGACCGTTACCCTCCAGAACTACTTCCGCCTTTACGATAAGATTTCCGGCATGACCGGTACCGCAGAAACTGAGGCGGCCGAGCTGCACTCCATTTACGGTCTCGACGTGGTGCCGATTCCGACCAACAAGCCGAACCAGCGTACCGACCACTCCGACCGCATCTACAAGACCCAGGAAGCGAAGTTCGCTGCGGTGGTCGATGACATCGAGGAGCACGTGGCTGCCGGTCAGCCGGTGCTCGTTGGTACCACCTCCGTGGAACGCTCCGAGTACCTCTCGCAGCTGCTGAGCAAGCGCGGCGTCAAGCACTCGGTGCTCAACGCCAAGCACCACGAGGAAGAGGGCCAGATCGTCGCCCGTGCTGGCCGCCCTGGCACCGTCACCGTGGCCACCAACATGGCCGGCCGTGGTACCGATATCGTTCTCGGTGGCAACCCCGAAGTCATCCTGGATGAGAAGCTGCGGGACCGCGGCCTCGATCCCTTTGAGGACGAAGAGAAGTACCAGGAAGCCTGGGACGCTGAGATCGAGCAGGAGAGGGAACGCTCCAAGAAGATGGGCGATGAGGTCCGTGAGGCCGGCGGCCTGTACGTGCTGGGCACCGAGCGCCACGAGTCGCGCCGTATTGATAACCAGCTGCGTGGCCGTTCCGGACGTCAGGGTGACCCGGGCGAGACCCGCTTCTACCTGTCCATGCGCGATGAGCTCATGGTGCGCTTCGTGGGCCAGTCCATGGAGAACATGATGAACCGCCTCAACGTGCCGGATGACGTGCCGATTGAGGCCAAGATGGTGTCGAACTCTATCAAGGGTGCGCAGGCACAGGTGGAGAACCAGAACTTCGAGATGCGTAAGAACGTGCTCAAGTACGACGAAGTTCTTAACGAGCAGCGCAAGGTGGTGTACGCCACCCGCCACGACATCCTTGAGGCCAACGACATCAAGGACAACATCCGGACGATGATCAATGACACCGTGTCTGCCTACGTGGCGGGGGCTACTGCCACCGGTTACGTGGAGGACTGGAATCTCGATGAGCTGTGGAATGCGTTGGATTCCCTGTACGGGCCGACCATGACACATGAGGAGCTCGTTGACGGCACCGAATACGGCGC
>QWCB01006797.1_pt1 | contig 9974 bp, 7 predicted proteins | sample 1972511 | NCBI WGS metagenome assembly QWCB01 (sample SAMN09866719, study PRJNA288562) | Human gut metagenome isolate term5_stool, whole genome shotgun sequencing... | isolation source: gut | host: Homo sapiens | place: USA: California
GAGGAGATTCCGAAAGGAGTCTCCTTTTGCTTTCACAAAAAAATCACTTGCTTTTTATATACGCCTTTAGTATAGTAAGAATGAATCTGCCATCATCAAACTGTTTGGTGCGATCCACGGAGCGGTTTGATGATAAGCGGATAAACACAAACAGGTAAAGGAACGACGAAATGGCAGAATGTGTAAATGTTGCTGTAGATGCGATGGGAGGAGATAATGCTCCCACCGAGATCGTAAAGGGCGCTGTAGAGGCTGTCAATGCGGACAAACGTGTCAAAGTATTTCTGGTAGGTAAGGAGCCGGTGATCCGGGAAGAATTAAAGGCATATACCTACGATGCAGAACAGCTGGAAGTCGTACATGCCGAAGAAGTCATCGAGACTGCAGAACCTCCGGTTATGGCGATCCGCCGTAAGAAGGATTCTTCCATTGTCAAAGCCATGTATATGGTGAAGAACGGTGAATGCGATGCTTTCGTATCCGCAGGAAGTACCGGTGCAGTACTGGTAGGCGGACAGGTGATCGTAGGCCGTATCCGTGGCGTGGAGAGACCTCCTTTGGCTCCCCTGATCCCTACGGAGAACGGTGTCAGCCTTTTGCTGGACTGTGGTGCCAATGTGGACGCAAGACCTTCCATGTTAGTACAGTTTGCCAAGATGGGCAGTGTCTATATGGAAAGCGTTATGGGCGTTAAGAATCCCAAAGTCGGTATTGTGAATATCGGTGCTGAGGAAGAGAAGGGTAATGCGCTGGTCAAGGAGACTTTCCCTCTGTTGAAGAATTGTCCCGAGATCAACTTTATTGGAAGCGTAGAAGCCAGAGATATTCCGGCAGGTGTGGCAGATGTCATCGTCTGTGAAGCGTTTGTCGGCAATGTGGTACTGAAAATGTACGAGGGCGTCAGCTCCGCACTGCTGCATCAGGTAAAGCAGGGAATGATGTCCACACTGCGCAGTAAGATCGGCGCACTGTTAGTAAAGCCCGCGCTGAAGAAGACCTTGAAGAGCTTCGATACCTCCCAGTACGGAGGAGCTCCGCTGCTTGGCTTAAACGGTCTGGTAGTGAAGACCCACGGAAGCAGCAAGGCTGTGGAAGTGAAGAACTCCATCCTGCAATGCATCGCATTTAAGGAAGAGAAGATCAACGAAAAGATCAAAGAGCAGATCGGTCTGGAAGATAAGGCTGCAGAAAATAATTAAAATTACAAAATATTTGGAAAGAAGGAACTGTTATGGAATTCGAAAAGTTAAAGAAAATTATTGCTGAGGTATTAAATGTAGATCCCGATGAGATCACCATGGAGACCACCTTCCAGGATGACCTGGGTGCTGATTCCCTGGATGTATACCAGATCATCATGGGTATCGAGGAAGAGTTCGATATCGAGATCCCTGCAGAGTCTGCAGAGCAGGTTACTACTGTAGAAGAAGCAGTAGAGATGATCAAGAACGCAGTGAACTAGTAAAGCTACGAGCCATGCAAAAATAGAGGGAATGACTCCGGTGAGAGCTTGCTCGCACAAGAGGTCATTCCCCTCTGTTTTTATACGATGTGTTCCGTAAAACGGGACACACTTGACAGCCATTTATGAATAGGCATGGTGAGGGTAATTATGTAGTCCAGTAGGCACGGCTATGGTTAAGAATAAGCGCGCCGTAAGCAGACGTCGGTACCATAGCGTCCCAAGGGACGCATTGCGTGGGTATTTTCCACGCCTATGTACCGTTACGCTCTGCGACATGAGTGCATCGTACTAAAGTACGAGCGTGCCGCGTTTCTTACCATAGCCGGGACTACGGAATATAGTGAGGACAAGAAAATGTTGGATGGTTATACAATGGACGTGCTGGAGCAGCGCATCGGCTATTGCTTTCACAACAAAGCATTGCTGAAGCAGGCTCTGACCCACAGCTCCTATACCAATGAACAAAAGATCAACAAGACAGAGAACTATGAGCGCATCGAATTCCTGGGAGATGCCGTACTGGAGCTGGTATCCAGCGACTTCCTGTTTCGGGAACACCCGGATGTTCCCGAGGGCGAGCTGACCAAGATGCGTGCCTCCATGGTGTGCGAGCCTTCCCTGGCATTCTGTGCCAGAGACCTGGAACTGGGACAGTTTATGCTTTTGGGAAAGGGCGAAGAGAATACCGGCGGCAGACGCAGAGACAGCATCACCTCTGACGGTATGGAAGCCATGATTGGTGCCATTTATCTGGACGGTGGCATGCAGCCTGCCAAGGCTTTTATTGACCGCTTCATTCTGTCGGATTTAGAGGACAAGCGTCTCTTCTACGACAGCAAGAGTAATCTCCAGGAACTGATTCAGGGGAAACTCAAAAAAGAGTTCGAGTACCGGCTGTTAGAGGAGAGCGGACCGGAACACGACAAGACTTTCGTGGTAGAGATCGACATGGAGGGAGAATGCCTTGGCCGTGGGCAGGGAAGAACAAAAAAAGCGGCAGAACAGCAGGCAGCTTATGAGGCGCTTCTGCTATTGAGGGATAGAGGATATGTATTTAAAAAGTATTGAGATCCACGGGTTCAAATCATTTGCCAATAAGATCGTATTTCAGTTCCACAACGGAATCACCGGTATCGTAGGACCTAACGGCAGCGGTAAGAGTAACGTTGCGGACGCGGTAAGATGGGTGCTGGGAGAACAACGCATCAAACAGCTGCGTGGTGCCAGCATGCAGGATGTTATTTTCTCGGGAACAGAGACCAGAAAACCGTTGAGCTACGCCTATGTTGCCATTACTCTGGACAACAGCGATCACCAGCTGGCGATCGACTATGACGAAGTTACAGTGGCGAGACGGATCTACCGTTCCGGAGAAAGTGAATATCTGATCAATGGTACTCCCTGCAGATTAAAGGATGTCAATGAGCTGTTCTATGATACCGGTATCGGTAAGGAGGGCTATTCCATTATCGGACAGGGCCAGATCGACAAGATCTTAAGCGGTAAACCCGAGGAACGGCGTGAACTGTTCGACGAGGCTGCTGGAATCGTGAAATTCAAGCGCAGAAAAGCAGCAGCCCAGACAAAGCTGGAGAACGAAAAACAGAATCTGGTGCGTGTGAATGATATTCTGTCCGAACTGGAAAACATGGAAGAAAAATATAATCTGGCCAGCAATGAACTGAACGAGACCAGTGAAAAGTACGAAGGTATCAAGGAAGAATACGAGCGGATCCAGCAGGAGATCGAAAGCCTGGATGCAGCCATTGAAGTCGCCAGAGAGCAACTGACGGATACCGGCCTGATGCGGGGCAAACTGGAAGGTGAGATCAATGTCTTAAAAGAGCAGATCAATTCCGCTCACGGCAGTGAGAACCATCTGAACAATCGTAAGGCAGCCCTGGAAGAAGAAATCGCCGGCAAAGAAAAAGAAAAACAGGATATTTTAACCGATAAAAAGGATACGGATACTCAGGTACAGGAGATCGCAGAGGCGGCAGCCATGGCAAAGGCCGACCTGGAAGCTATCCAGAACAAGATCACCGAACTCAATAATAATATTGAGGCCGGGAAAAATACCATCATCGGCGAGCTGAACCAGCGGGCTACCATCAAGTCCAAGATGGGACGTTTCGATACTATGATGGAGCAGATCAATATCCGCAAGGCAGAGTTGAATTCCAGACTGCTTCGTGCCAAATCCGATGAGGCTGCCAGAGAAGAGACAATCAAGAAGCTGGAAGAGACCTTCGAGACTGTGACCGAAGAACTGCGGCAGATGACAGAACAGGAAGCAGCATCCGAACTGGAGCTGGGCAATATCCGTGAGAATCTCACAGGCTTAGATGCGAAGCTGCGGGAGACACAGAACCGTTTCCATCAGGAGCAGTCCAAACTGGAAGCCCTGACCAATATCACCGAGCGGTATGACGGCTACGGTGGCAGCGTCAAGAAGGTCATGGAGCAGAAGGAAAAAGAAAAAGGTATCATCGGTGTTGTAGCGGATATTATTCAGGTAGAAGCCAAATATGAGACCGCTATCGAGACCGCTCTGGGTGGTAATATTCAGAATATCGTAACGGATAACGAAGAGACCGCCAAGCATATGATCGGATTCTTAAAGCAGAACCGCCTCGGAAGAGCCACATTCCTTCCCCTGACCAGTATTACCAAACCTCAGGAATTCAAAAATCCCGAGGCCCTGAAGGAAAAAGGTGTCATCGGTATGGCGGATGAACTGGTAAATACGGAAAAAGAATACCGCAATGTGGCCAAGGCCATGCTGGGACGTATCGTGGTCGTAGACAACGTGGACAATGCCGTGAAGATCGCAAGAAAATTCGATTACGGCATCCGTATGGTCACATTGGAAGGCGAACTCTTAGTTCCCGGCGGTGCCATCAGCGGTGGTGCATTTAAGAATAACAGTAATCTTCTGGGAAGACGTCGTGAGATGGATGAACTGGAGAAAAAGGTGAAAAAACTCTCCGATGACATCAAGACCTATAACCAGAAGATTGAAGGCGCCAAGAGCAAACGAAATAAGCTGCGTATGGATCTGGAAGCATTGAAGACCGAGATGCAGCGCAAGTCCATTGAGCAGAATACCGCAAGATTAAATATTTCCCAGGCCAGAGAACGTATGGAAGAAGAGGCAGAGAGTGCACAGTCCCTGAAGCTGGAGGAACAGGAGATCGAGACCAAGATCTTCGAGATCCGTTCCAGCAAGGAAACAATCGTACAGGAACTGGCTGCAAGTGAAGAACTGGAGAAAACCACTCAGGAACAGATTCTTGTCTTCCAGAAGGAACTGGAAGGCTGCAGACTGGAAGAGAGTGAAGCTTCCGCCCATGCCGGAGAATGGGAAGTAAAAGTCGAGAAGATGCGTCAGGCTCTGGATTACAAACAGGCCAATGTAGACCGTATAGGCGGCGAACTGGAGCGTGCACAGGCAGAACTGAATGAGATCTTACAGGCACTGACTGAAAACGCACAGGAAGTGGAACGCAAGAAAAACAACATTCTGGAGATTGAGAAGACCATCGCGGCTTCCCATGAGAATCAGGATGCTTCCAAGAAAAAGCTGGACGAGGATATTGCAAAGAAAGAAGAACTGTCTGCAAAGCAGAAAGGCTTCTTCCAGAGCAGAGAAGAAATGTCAGAGCGCATGAATGCTCTGGACAAAGAAGTCTATCGTCTGAGTGAACAGAAGAAAAAGCTGGAAGACAATATCGAAGGCCAGATCAATTACATGTGGGATGAGTATGAGATTACCCTGAGTGATGCGGCAGGCCTTCGCAATGAAGAGATGAATGATCTGCCCGCCATGAAGCGTGAGATCAGCGGTCTGAAAGATGAGATCCGGAAGTTAGGTAATGTCAATGTCAACGCCATTGAGGATTACAGGAATCTGATGGAGCGTTATACCTTCATGAAGACCCAGCATGATGATCTGGTAGAGGCGGAGAAGACCCTGGAAGGCATTATCGAGGAACTGGATACCGCCATGCGCAAACAGTTCACAGAGAAATTTGCGGAGATCAGCAGAGAGTTCGATAAAGTATTCAAAGAACTCTTTGGTGGTGGTAAGGGAACCCTGGAACTGATGGAGGATGAGGATATTCTGGAAGCAGGCATCCGCATCATCGCACAGCCCCCCGGAAAGAAGCTTCAGAACATGATGCAGCTCTCCGGTGGAGAAAAGGCATTGTCCGCTATTTCCCTGTTGTTTGCCATCCAGAACTTAAAGCCCTCTCCGTTCTGTCTGTTGGACGAGATCGAGGCAGCGTTGGATGACTCCAACGTAGGCCGTTTCGCTAAGTATTTACATAAGCTGACCAAGAACACTCAGTTCATTGTCATTACCCACAGACGCGGTACGATGGAACAGGTGGACAGACTGTATGGTATCACCATGCAGGAGAAGGGTGTATCTACTTTAGTCAGTGTTAACCTCATTGATAAAGATCTGGATGATTAGAGTATGAAAAGAACTTCTAATCACTCAGAGCAAAGGCTCTTTCGTGAAGAAGTTCTAAGTTTCATACAAGAAAAACGCAAGCGTTTTTCTGGATAGAATGCTGATTGGAGGAAATCGGATGAGTGAGGAAAAGAAAGGCTTTTTTGCCCGGTTAAAAGAAGGACTGACCAAGACCCGTGACAACATTGTCCGGGGAATTGATTCGGTCTTCAGCGGCTTCTCCGCTATTGATGATGATTTCTATGAAGAACTGGAAGAAATCCTCATTATGGGAGATATCGGTGTGAATGCCACCACCGCTATCGTGGAGAGACTGAAACAGCAGGTGAAGGAAAAACATATCAAGGAACCTTCCGAATGCAAACAGCTTCTGATTGAAAGTATCAAGGAGCAGATGCAGGTGGATGAGACTGCCTATAATTTTGAGAAGGAACAGTCCGTGATCATGGTCATCGGTGTCAACGGTGTGGGGAAGACCACTTCCGTCGGCAAGCTGGCCGGTAAATTAAAGGATGAGGGCAGGAAAGTCCTTATTGCCGCAGCGGATACTTTCCGTGCCGCAGCAGGAGACCAGCTGGCAGAGTGGGCATCCCGGGCGGATGTTCCCATGATCGGCGGAAAAGAAGGTGCGGATCCCGCCAGCGTGGTGTTTGATGCCGTGAATGCGGCGAAGGCACGAGGCGTGGATGTGCTTCTTGTAGATACCGCCGGCAGACTGCACAATAAAAAGAACCTGATGGAAGAACTTCGTAAGATGAACCGTATCATCGACAAGGAATTCCCCAATGCCCACAGAGAGAATCTGATCGTGCTGGACGGCACCACGGGACAGAATGCTCTGGTGCAGGCAAGAGAATTCGGTGAGGTGGCGGATCTTACGGGTATCATCCTGACCAAGATGGACGGAACGGCCAAGGGCGGTATCGCTGTGGCCATCCAGTCCGAACTGAAGGTTCCGGTAAAATATATCGGTGTGGGAGAGACCATCGAGGATCTCCAGAAATTCAATTCCGATGAATTTGTAAATGCGTTGTTTGATGTGAATATGGATGACATCGGAGAACTGCATCTGCCGGAGGAAGAAGCTGGAGAGACAGACGCGGAAGAATAATAAACAGGCAGACCAAAGAAAGTGTGACAGAAAGGCATGGGAAGAAAAATGCAGGAAGAAATGTTGACTTTAGAGAAATTTGAAGAAGCAAGTGAGATCGTTAAAAAAGTTACTTTAGAGACCAAACTGGTATACAGTGATTATTTCAGTGCCCAGACCGGCAACCGCGTATACTTAAAGCCCGAGAACTTACAATTTACCGGTGCTTACAAGTTAAGAGGCGCTTATTACAAAATGAGCACTCTGACCGATGAAGAGCGCGCCAAGGGACTGATCACCGCCTCTGCAGGCAACCATGCCCAGGGCGTGGCTTATGCGGCAAAATGCTATGGAAGCAAGGCAACCATCGTAATGCCCACCACGACACCTCTGATCAAGGTAAACCGTACCAGAGGCTATGGAGCAGAGGTAGTACTGCATGGCGATGTCTATGATGAGGCCTGCGCAAAGGCATATGAGCTGGCAGAAGAGCACGGATATACTTTCATCCATCCTTTTGATGATCTGACCGTAGCTACCGGTCAGGGTACCATTGCCATGGAGATCTTCAAAGAGCTTCCACTGGTAGATTATATTCTGGTTCCTATCGGTGGCGGCGGACTGGCAACCGGTGTTTCCACACTGGCAAAACTGCTGAATCCGAAGATCAAGGTCATCGGCGTAGAGCCCGCAGGAGCTAACTGCATGCAGGTATCCTTAAAGAACGGCAAGGTTACCACATTGCCCAAGGTCAACACCATCGCAGACGGTACCGCGGTAAAGACTCCTGGCAGCAAGATCTTCCCGTACTTACAGAAGAATCTGGACGATGTGATCACCGTAGAGGATGAGGATCTGGTAGTAGCTTTTCTGGATATGGTAGAGAATCACAAGATGATCGTGGAGAATTCCGGTTTGCTGACGGTAGCAGCCTTAAAGCAGTTAAATGTGAAGGATAAGCGTATTGTATCTATCCTGAGTGGCGGTAACATGGATGTCATCACCATGTCTTCCGTAGTACAGCAGGGTCTGATCTTAAGAGACCGTATCTTCACCGTATCCGTACTGCTTCCCGACAAGCCCGGTGAGCTGTGCAGAGTATCCGGTATTATTGCCGGAGTCAACGGTAATGTCATCAAGCTGGAGCACAACCAGTTTGTATCCATCAACCGCAGTGCTGCTGTGGAGCTGCGTATCACACTGGAAGCATTCGGCACCGAGCATAAGAATGAGATCATTGCCGCTCTGGAAAAAGAAGGCTATCAGCCCAAAGTGGTAAGAGCCAATATCTAAGTTTTAAGATTTGAAAAGAAGTGAATGTATCACCGATAAAAGCCGCATATTATAGATATGCGGCTTTTGTATGGAATGGAGAAAAAAGTTATGGCAAAGAAGACAGAAAAAGAACTGGAAATACAGAGACTGGACAAAAAGACACCCTTACAGATGCTCTGGGATTATGTGATGATCACGGTGGCATCCTTTGTCTATGCGGTATCCGTCAGCTTATTTTTGGATCCGAACTCCCTGGCACCCGGTGGAATCACCGGTATCGCTATTATCTTAAATCGTCTGTTCGGCATTGAGACCGGTACCTGGATGCTGCTCATCAATATACCGATCCTTTTGATCGGTATCTGGAAATTCGGACTGCGGTTTATTCTGTCTACAATCTATTGTACGGCAATGACCTCTCTGTTTACGAACCTGCTGACACCGGTAGGAGCAGTGACCACAGATCCTTTGCTTGCCTCTCTGACCGGAAGTGCCTTGATGGCAGTATCCATGGGCTGGGTGTTCAAGGCCGGATCCACTACGGGAGGAACAGATATTATTATCAAGCTGCTGCGACTAAAGTTCCCGTACCTCAAGACAGGAGCATTGTTTTTCCTGACAGATGTGGTTATCGTCATAGCATCGGCGTTTGTATTCCGGAACATTGACAAGGCATTGTATGCCGGTATCGTGGTCATTATCACATCAGTGGTGCTGGATGTGGTATTGTACGGTCGTGATGAGGCGAAGCTGATCTATATTATCAGCGACCATGCGGAAAAAATCGCAGGGAGACTTTTGGAGGAGCTGGACATTGGTGTAACTTATGTACAGGGCAGCGGTGCCTACAGCGGCAAGGAGAAGAGCGTCATCATGTGTGCCATGAAGAAAAACATTTCTCCCAAGGCGGAAGAGATCGTAAAGGAAGAGGATCCCCTGGCATTTATGATCGTCACCAGTGCCACGGAGATCTTCGGGGAGGGCTATAAGAGCTATTTTAGTGAGAAACTGTAAAAGGTCAATTATTAAATTTCAGGAAAAAATTTTGAAAGGGCTTACATTTTTTAAAAGAATCTTCTATAATAGCGTCGTGTCCGAACGGACAGACGCTATTTTGGGGATACGATGAATGGGTACGGATTATGATTTCAAACCGGGCAGAAGCAGCCTGCGGATTACTGTGGCATAGAATAGTGTAAAACCATAGAGAGAACCGAATGGAAACTGTGGTAATGATATAGGAGCTATGTGATATGAGTGATACAACATTGTCAAAAGAGGAGAAACAATATAAACGGCTCACCGGGGAACCGGTAGCACGGTTGGTCCTGGAACTGGGACTGCCGACTACCATCAGTATGCTGATCACGAATCTGTATAATATGGTGGATACCTGGTTCGTCAGCCAGTTAGGCACCAGTGCCACCGGAGCGGTAGGCGTGGTGTTCGGTCTGATGGCAATTATTCAGGCGTTCGGATTCATGTTCGGTCATGGCGCCGGAAGCAATATCAGCCGGTTGTTAGGAGCTCATAAAAAGGAGCGAGCGAAAGCTTTTTCCGCTACTGGATTTTATCTGGCGGTGGGAGCCGGAGTGTTGATCGCAATTATCGGTATTTTGGATCTGAACGGATTGTGCAGATTGCTTGGAAGTACGGAGACCATC
>QWCB01006521.1_pt1 | contig 9971 bp, 8 predicted proteins | sample 1972511 | NCBI WGS metagenome assembly QWCB01 (sample SAMN09866719, study PRJNA288562) | Human gut metagenome isolate term5_stool, whole genome shotgun sequencing... | isolation source: gut | host: Homo sapiens | place: USA: California
ATGAATAGGATATATCTGTTATTTCATCCGGAAACGGAACTAGGGAATGAGGTCTTTCTAAAAATGAGATCGGAGGATTTTCTGGAGAAACTGGAAGATATCAGAAATGATTATGGCTCTGCCTTGCGGAAAATATTAAAATTTAATGAAAAGACAACCGGCTATATAGAAAAAAGGAAAAGCGAGATGAATTTGCCGGTAGATTACATAGCGGTACATATAAGGCGGGGAGATAAGATAGTTTCCCGTGAGATGAAGGAACTTGGTTTGTCTCTTTATATTGATGCTGTTAAAGGGAAGAAGCATATCAGCCGTAATGTGTTTATAGCTACGGATGATGGTTCTGTGACGGATAAGTTGAAATCCGTACTGGTTGCCGAAGGATTTAATGTTTACTGGAACACAGCTGTGACACAAACAGGATTTGACGAGTCTTTGTTTAATACAAAGGATAAAAAAAGTAGATATATAGATACGTTGAATATGCTGTTGGATATGGATATTCTGATCCATTCTTCATTTTTTATCGGTACTTATACTTCGAATGTCAGCCGGATTGTGCCTCTGTATGTCGGATTCGAAAAATCGCTCAGTCTGGATGACGAATGGAAACTTTAGATTGTAAAAAGCGGAAAATTATGTCACAAAGAAAATTTTCGATTATAACCATTAATTATAATAATAAAGAAGGGTTGAGGAAAACCATAGAAAGTGTGGTCGGCCAGTCTTTTAGGGATTTTGAGTATATTATTATTGACGGAGGGTCTACGGATGGAAGTATTGAAGTGATAAAAGAGTATGCCGGTAAAGTGGACTATTGGGTATCGGAGCCGGACAAGGGTATTTATCATGCCATGAATAAAGGAGTTTTACAGGCGCATGGAGAGTATTTGAACTTTATGAATTCCGGTGATGAATTTTATAACAATGGTGTGTTGCAGGAGGTGGCACCTTCATTGGACAGCGATATTGTTGTTGGAAAAATAGTGCATGGCACAGAGGTGTGGGGATTTCATAAGGAGGATATAACGCTGATGGATTTGATTCGGGGAACTGTATTGCATCAGGCTTCAGTGAAACGGATGCCGGAACAAGAGATATGGAAAGAAAGCGGGTGTATAAGGAGTTGTTTCCGGATAGAATGATGAAGGATTATATAAGACTGGAAAAGGTGGAATCTCCTTTATTGGAACTGATTCCCGAACTGAATAAAACTGCGGGCCTTCATCAGATGGCATACAAATTGGTCTGTGCCTTGTTGTGGGTGCATGGAAAGATAAAACGGGTGCGTGTTAAGTAAGCAGTAAATTGGTCTTTTCACTTGAGCCATGCCCGCAGGATAAGTCTGATGCCATATAGCGCATACTTTATTTTTAGAGAAAGTGGAAGATGTATATAATTGTTTTTTCTGATTCTTAGCATTCTGTCCCATAATTCATTGAAGGGGATTTCCCGTGAGTGTTGGGTATAGAACAAGAACGAACTTTTTATGTAATCGGCCGACAAAGCACGTAGAATATAGGTGGGGAATGTGGCCGAAAGTGAAGTCATCAGGTCGAATGCATCCATGAAAGTGCACAGTTTGGGGGTGTAGTTTTTTTGCGACAGGTTCATGGCGCTTGATTTTCTTGTGACATAGTGATAATAGGGGGAAGTGGTGTATGCGGCTGATTGGCAGTGGCTCAGGTATTGAAAAATAAAGAGCCTGTCTTCATTATAATAAATATGTTCATTGAATTTTAGGTGATGTTTGTCAATGATTTCTTTATGATATAATTTATCCCATAAGTTTCCTTTGTATTTGTAATGCCTGTCGTTAAACAGGGAGTGAATGGCTTCCCACTGGGTTAATTTGCCGGATTTCACTTCGTTGATGTGGTAAATCGGACGACCATCTTCATTTTCAATGATATATCCGCAAGTAGCCAGACCGGCTTCGTTTGTCCGGATAAGTTGATAAAGAGTGGCTATCATATCCGTTTCTATCCAGTCGTCGCTATCCATGAAAGCTATATATTCTCCTTTTGCGGTTTCCAGTCCTTGGTTTCGTGCATGGCTGACTCCTTGGTTCAGAGTGTGTATTACCTGTATTCGTTGGTCCTTGCAGGCGTATTCGTCACATATTTTCCCGCTTCCGTCCGTACTTCCGTCATTAACCAGCAGTACTTCAATGTCTGTCAGTGTCTGGTTTAAGACGCTGTTGATACACAAAGGCAGGAATTTTTCTGTATTGTATATAGGGATGATGACAGAAACCAACGGCATAACTTATAATTCTGTGAGTTTATAAATAAGATCATTCTTTAGTCGGCGAAGCGTATAAAGCAGGTTGCTCGGATTCTGAAACGTTTCTTCCAAGGGCATGATGACGGGAACATACTTTATCTTTAACCGGTGCCTTATGCAATAGACATTGATCAATCTTTCTGATAAATAGCCGAACAGACGTGCCTGATCCGGATAGGCGGACAGTTTTACCCGTTTTTCTAATTCAAACAATACGCTGAATAGCCACTGGGAGTATTCGTCAAAATGTTTCCGTCCGGTGATGAACATATTATATCCGGAATAGGCATTGCAGTGATACATGAATGTATGAAAAGCTTCAGCATATTCGGGTGTGAGGTGTTGAATGACTTCTTTCAGCAAATTGAGGTCATTGACTAGATGGAATATGGCGTATTGTGTAGCGACGTTATAGGGATAATGACGCTTGGGAGAGAGGATGATGTCATAATCATTTAATAAGGTTTCTAAATCAGGAAATCGGTAAGTTTCTTTTAGAAATGAATCTATGTTGATGAAACTCCTGTCTGGTGAAAAAGCCGGAAACGGGCGATGAAAATCAAAGAAGCGCCTGTAATGATTGAGCCCTATAATGTCACACTTTAGATTTTTCCAAGCCCAATAATGGGCGGTTAGTTCACAAAAGTGAGGATTCCTGTCGGATATATTATCTCCTGTGTTATCTAGTACAGGGAAGAATCGGGCACTGGTTAGGGAGGCCCCCACCTGTATGGGACAGAAGTACTCATGCTGTGGTAGCCGGCTGTCCTTATGGGCACATACTAATATTTTTATATTTTTTCCCATGTTTGTGATTGAGGGTTATAGCGTTTGATAATGCGTGCGGGATTTCCTACCGTGACACAATAGTCGGGTATGTTTTGGGTAACCACACACCCGGCACCGATAAAACAATGTTTGCCGATGGTGATTCCGGGCAGTACAATCACGTTGGCTCCTATGATGGTATGTTCTCCGATGTGGATAGGAGAAGTGGTGATACCTTGTTCGATGATGCCTTGAGTGATATCCTGGTAATTGTGATCTAATCCTATCAGGACTACGTTTTGTGAAATATTGACCCCGTTGTCTATCCGGATGGGACCGATGACCGTATTGCCGAGTCCTATCCGGCAATAATCGCCGATTACGATGTCGCCTACGGCATTGTTCAAGCAGGAGAAATCTTCCACTACCGAATATTTTCCCATCTGGAACAGGTGGAACGGTGGAAGGTCTTTCCGTACACTGGAATAAATGACTGAGCCCCGGCCTTTTTTTATGTAGAAAGGCTGCCATACGCGTATCCACCAATAGGGGCGTGTCTTTACCGGATGCATGATGAAACCGTGTATCCGTTTTTTCCATTGCGGGTGTTGCTGTAAGTACTCTTTTATATTCATAATTCTATCCATGCTGTGTATGGTTGAACTTCTGTGCCATTCCTTTCAAGTGAAACAAGTTGAGAAGCATAATGATTACAAAATAAGGTGTCTGCCTGAGGATTCTGCTCATGTATTTATATCTCATATTGGACGGAATGGCCAGGTATAACGCACCGTTCAGCAAGATAAGCAAAATCCACCACTTTATGGAAGAAGCCGGAGAGAAAATGCAGAGAACACATGAAAAGAATCCGATGAGCGCCAACAGAATGCTGCGGGGGGCGATAAAGGCTTGGAGGGTTTTCAGCAGATAATCTCCGTTTCCGTTCAGTAAGGCTGTGGGGAGGTTACGTCCCATTTTTAATGCAAGGAAAAGCTGGGTGGCTATCCAGCGGCGGCGCTGGTTACGCAAGGCATCCGGTTGCCGGACTTTTTCGTCCAATGTTTCTAGGGTGTCTATATATTCAATGTGAATGCCTTGACGGAGCAGGAGTTCTTCCAGTTCTTTGTCTTCGCCCGTACTATGGGTATGGATGATGTTCCGGACAAACCATCGGAAATCGAAAGCCATTCCGGAGCCGGTAAGGGCAGATGAAAATCCCAGCCGGATGTGTCCCTTGCGGAAGATGGAATTGTTCATCTCTTCGATGGCGGCATCCAATAGGGCTATGTCTGTATTCATATTTTTGGCTTTGCGGTGTGTCTGTATGGCTTTTATACCCTGTGAAACTGCCTTATTCAGTTCTTGAAGATAACAGGGTGAGATCAGATTATCGGCATCCAGTATGAGGACATAATCGTATGGCTGGTCTGTGATGGTCTCTGCTGCAATGCGCAGGGCTTTTGCCTTGGAACTTTCCTTTTCATGCAGTTCTATCAAGCCGATGCGTTCTTTGCGCAGTGAGGCATTGGTTTCGGGACGCATGTGGTCGGATATGACTATCAGGTCGTAAAGCTCTGCCGGATAAGTTTGGCGCAGAACGGAAGTGACGCAGGCGTGAATGACCGCATCCTCTTTATAGGCGGGAACAAGGATGATAAAACGTTGCCGGACAGTAGTCGCGGGATATTTCTTTTGTTTGAAGAAATGAGAGGCGGCAGAAAACAGGACTATATACCCCACACTGACGGAAAGGTAGATATATAGCGTATATTCCATGATATGTATAATTTCCGATAGCATGGGGCTTTTATTTTTTCTTTCTTAAAAGCATATTGAATATCATGCCTGCCGCCAGAAAGGGGATAGCTTTCATGGCTTTGTTGAATTTGCTGTCCACCAAGTAGTTTGGAGTGGCTATTGCCATAGTCAATAAGAAAGTGAGTAATAATCCCCACCATTTTAGGCAGGCGCTCCAGTGGAAGTATACGGACAGGAAACTGAACAGGAGGAGGATACCTAGCAGGATGGTGCGAGGGAAAATGAACCATTGCAGAATACGGTCGGCATAATCAAATTTTCCACTTAAAATGGCGCCGGGCAGATTACCGATATTGGTGAACAGGGAATAATATTGGGTTTTAATCCAAGTGCTATGTTGGGTATAGAATTTTTTCTTTCCACTATTCTTCAAGGCATATACATGGGTATTATTTAAATATTCCACATATATCCGTTCGCGGAGCAGCAAGGATTCGATGACTTTTTCATCGTCATCGTCTTTTAAATGACGGATGTTTTCTTTGAACCAAGTGAAGTCTATTGCGGTTCCGGAGCCGTTCAGCGAAGCTGAAAGTCCCAAATTGACATGCCCCGCACGAAGAATGGAATTGTTTATCTCGTCGGTGATGGCATTCAATATGCTGACATTGCTGGGTCTTTCCTGATAGATGCGATGGGTTTGGATGGCATTGGAGCCGCTGGCATACGTATTGTTGACAACTTCAAGAAAGTTGGTGTCCACTACATTGTCCGCATTCATGATTAAAACGATATCGTATTGTCCTTCTTGTAATTGTGACATTGCAGCTTTGACAGATTTCATTTTTGAACTTTTCTTGAATCTGGCTTGCAACAGGGTGATGGGATATTGTGCCAGTTGTCTGTTTGTTTCCGGCTTCAGGTGGTCTGAAATGACGATAATGTCATAGCAGTCTATAGGATATTCTTGTTGCAGAAATGATTTGACGGTATAGGGTATGTAGTCATCGTCCTGATAGGCCGGTATCAGAATGGCGAAACGGTGTTTTACTCTTGATTCGGAATATTTGTCGGTGCGGTTGCCTGTTGCCGCTATGGCGTACACCAGCAGGTAAAAAACAGTAAAGGCACATATCGCGAAAAGTAGTAGTTCTATGTATGCTAGAAATATCATGGCTGTTTGTCTTTGTTTCTAAGTTTGAAAAATGCTTTTGTTCCCTCCCAATGTGCTTTGGCTATGGCTTTCTTTCCTTTTCCCAAGGCGGTCAGTATGTTTTTGGGACATACAATCATTGTCTGGTATAAGATGGAAACCGGAAGTTTCCAGTCAAAGAGATTGCGGTAGGCATATAATAATCTGTTTCTGCTCAGGTAATAGTATTTCAACGGACTTTCTTTTCCGGTGGAGCTGCTGTCCTTGTGCCATATTTCGCAAGCGGGATCGTACCATAGTTCGTAGCCTTCCCTATTGATATAGGTGCACCAGTCCAGTTCCTCATAATATAGAAAATATTCTTCGGGCATCAGGCTAAGCTTGTCTATTATTGTTTTTTTCAGTAACATGGCGGCACCATGCAGATAAGGCGTTTTTTGGGCGGGGTAGTGGTCTTTATTTATTTTCCCTTTGCCTATGGCTCTGTTTCTTAAGGTAATGGGCGAAAGTTGGGTGTATCCTGCAAATTGTATGGCGTGCGGTTCTGCATAATCACGGATTAACGGGGAGACACCTGCTATCTTGTCGGAGGACAGAAGGCGTTTTATCAACAAGGGTATGGCATCTTTGACCATACAAACATCATTGTTCAGCAAGAACAGGTATTTTCCTTTTGCAAGGTTTATACCCAGATTGTTACCTCCGGCGAATCCTAAGTTCCGCTCACTGCGTACGGCTTGGATAAAAGGATATGTTTTTTGTAGCAAGGCGGCTTCATTGGCAGTGGAACCATTGTCAATGACTATCATTTCATAACTGACAGAGAATACAGTGGCTGCCCACGAGTCAATGAATTCGCAGGTGTCGTGAAAACCGTTATAGTTCACGGTGATGACGGATAGGTCAGGCTGTCGGTAGTCCATGTATTTCTGAGTATTGTTTATCTAAATAAGGTCCTAAAAAAACAAAGGTGAAACAAGAATAAATCAAGATTCCGTTAGGAAACTGGAAATAAACCATATTGGCGTAAGAAGCTACCAGTATGCCTGCACAACCGCATAACATACCTGTCAGCGGTCCCCGGATTTCCGGATTTCGGATTTTGAATAAAAGGATGTAGGAGCCCGATAGAAATAGAATGGCATGCATACCCAAAAACACACACAGTCCCACTATTCCCATCTGTTTCCATACATCTACCAGGCTGGAGTCTGAAGGACAGATGGAAACGAAATAATATTTGTTATGGGGAGGAACTACCCCGTCTATGGCTCCCATGCCTATGCCGAAGGGCATTTCATCCATGTAGGCATTCAGTGCTTTCTGGTTCTCGAAACGAGCCATCATCGATTGATCCTCTGTGTCAAAGACAGTACGCATACGACGGATCAACTTATTGTTCTCTCCGATCTTGGTATATTTCAGCATTCCTATCCCTCCGGCAAGCAGGATAAAGGAGATGATGCCTATTTTCCAACTTTTAGACAGGAACAGAAAGAGCCCCAGCCCTGCAATGGGTACAGCTATGGCCGATCGGGTTCCCGATATTAACAGACCATAAAATCCTGCCATACCCACTATTAAATAGAAGAGTCTGAGAAATAGGTTCTTTGTATAGAAAAAAGTAAGCGTGAAAACAGTGCAGGATAATCCCATACTGGCACCGAAAAGACCCGCGTCAGTGAAAAATGAGAAATAGCGGATGCCGGAATGGATAAAATGGGTACGTGCTCCGTAGGCCCACAACCAGCTTAGCTCGGTACTGTCAAAACCTTTGTTCTTTTGCCAATATCCTTTTGCGGCAGCCAGTAGGGTCATGATACCCCATAGTATTAAAAAATAATGGATAAAAGTGTAGCGATTGCAGTGTATGGATAGAATAATACAGGTCAGAATAGGGTATAAGGCCCAGGGTCTTAAAATACGAAGCCATGCTTCCATGTAAAATTCACCGGTTATACCATTACCTATGTTGATGATACAATATAGCAGCCAGACCAATGTGATGCAGGTATAGACGTTTAGTATTTTCCTGAAATGATGATTGCTTTGCAACTGTTTCAGAAGAATAAGGGCCAACATGATGCCGTAGAGCAAATCAAAGATATTGGTAATGGCAATAGGGATGGAATGATATCTGTTAATTCCCATTATCAGGTAATTCAGCATAAAGGTGATGGCCAGCAGAATGTCCTTTGTATTCAATGGCGGTCAGTCCGAGTTGGAACAGCCTGTATTCCATATTCTTAAAGTTCGTGTAAGGAGGTAATTGTCCTGTAAAGTCTTCCACTGTATTTCTGTCTGCTTGTGTCAGATAGAAAAGGAGGGGTACTTCTTTTTGTTTAACTTGTAACAAATGCTCATACAGTGCCTGATCCGTATTTTTCCAAGTACGGTTGGCACGGACAACCAGCAGATTGATGGATGCTTCATTTAACAAAGCCGGAGGCAGAGGATTGCTTTTCAGGACCGGGTGCTCGATTAGAAGTATTTCATCCTTTTCCAGATCGGGACATAGTTCTTTCAAATTGTTTGCCTGTACATATTGGCTGTCTTCGCTTAGAAAATCTTCATCGTATGTAATGCGGCGGACGTTTAGACCGATGCTGCTCCAGTATTCCTCTATCAGGCGGGCGACATGGGTCTTTCCGTCTTTCTCTTCTGTACTTAACAGATTGATGACCCGCTGTTCCTGTGTATTTAGATGAGGCAATAAAGCGGTGCTGAGTTGCTTGACGGCCATTTCGTTTATGGCTTTATTATAACGTCTGTATCTTAACTTGCTTTCTTTAGGATATGCGCCGATAACTGTTCCTCCGGTGATTCGTTCTGTACGTATTTTGTCTCTGAGGGTACGGTCCAGTATTTCGATAATCAGAAAATAGCCAATGATGAAAAGTAAAGTCCCCAGTATGGATGCAAGTATAATCATGCGTGCATTGGTGGGGGAGGAGGTCAGTGGAAACAGGGGCGGATTCATGATTTTTAATGAAGCCGAGGTCATTTCCAGGTTCTTTTGTCGCAAGATGGCTGCATTCAAGGCTCCCATGGTAGACATATAGTTGCTTTCCACAAAGCCGATATGCCTTTCTTTCCGGCCCAGGGTAGCGCCGATGGGGGAGAAATAAAGGAAATCTTTATTTAAATTCTCTCTCATTATATCTCGTGCTTCCATTTGGGCTTTAGTCTTTTCGGCAAGAACTACTTGGTCAAGCCATTGGCTGATGAGTGTCTCATAAGATACATTGTTTGTACTTGCGGCTTCGGCACTTAGTTTCAGGGCAAGATTGTTGATGTTTTGTTCGGCGTTACTTAACATGTTTTTTTGTTCTTCCAGCTTTTTCCGGTTCTTTTCGTCCGGAGTGATTTCCATGGTTGAGATCTGGGGGTTCAATTGGGACATTTGATGAAGTTTGTCCATAAACTCATTGTTGGTACGGATCAATTTGGCTACATCACCTAATTTATATTCATAGAAATCGATCAACGCCTTACTGGTGGAATAATTGACAAGCAAATCATTGTCCATCATCCGGTAAGTAGCGTCCATGCTTGCCACCTGTTTGGTTTGTTCTCCGTAGTTGATGATGCGGTTTTCTATATTGTACTCGATTAAAGAATCCTCGGCGGCAGTCAGCATTTTGCCCAATCTGGCCAGTTCTTCTTGAAAGAACTTGATCACATTGTTTGTTTCTCCATAGCGTAGTTCATGGTATTGTTTGACAAACTCTTCATTCAGAATCTCAAGTGTGTTATAAGCTATTCCCGGATCGTTGGCACTATAAGCAATCTCGATCATATCACTGTTTCCCAACCTGGCTACTTTTATATGTTGTGAGAGTAGAGGTACGCTGAAATAAGGGTGGGTATAATTGAGTAGTTGGTAGATGAAATTATTGACGGACGGGCGTTCAAAAGCTACCAGATTATGATAGGTCTTCTCTTCGTTTTGCTTGTCTATCAATGCCTGTAACTCTCGTGGAATACCGGAAACCAGCTGCTGGTA
>QWCB01004994.1_pt1 | contig 9969 bp, 8 predicted proteins | sample 1972511 | NCBI WGS metagenome assembly QWCB01 (sample SAMN09866719, study PRJNA288562) | Human gut metagenome isolate term5_stool, whole genome shotgun sequencing... | isolation source: gut | host: Homo sapiens | place: USA: California
CATACGTTTGAGTGTCAAAGGTTGATGCGTATAAACACCTAAATAAGCGAGTATTTCGGTAGTGGTCATGTAAGCACAATGAGGATTGTCCTCTGTTGGCTTTTCAAAACAGCGTAATAGTAGTTCCATTTCTGCGGTCTGTACTTGGAAGTCCTCACTCTCTTTATAGAGTTCCGTGATTTCTTCATCGTTAAACCAATATCGAAAGCCTGCGTTTAGCAAGGCTTTCGCTTCGTTATAGACGGCATCCATAGAAATTTCCTTTGCTCGTTCAATGTCGATGGCAAGTACCTCAAAGGGCAGGAAGCGTCTGCTTCCTGTCGGGTCGGTCAAAAAGTCATTGCCGTTTACCGATGCTACAAAACTCGCCAAGTGTGGGTGTTCCTCCACATACTTGTCGTAAGGCATACGGTATTTAACCATCGGACAGGTGATGAGGTTCTTCAGTTCGTTCTCGTCACGCTTATTGAGGGCTTTGAGCTGGTCGTCAATGTTTACGATAAGGTTCTGACCGATATAAGTAAGTGTGTCCTTCTCCTGCGGATATATTTTTCCTGTGTAGCTGTAACCATGCAGGGCTGGAGGGCATAGCAAATCAAGAAAGGTTGTCTTGAACTTTCCCTGTTCACCCGTCAGCACGAGGCAGGTATGGTTGCGGCATTCACGGTCGTCCATAGCGTTGGCAACCACTGCAATAAGCCATTTGGTAAGGTACGGCAGCCACTTCTCGGAGGTACGGACGGTAACGCACGATGCAAGGTTGGCTATTGTGCTTTGGTTTACCTCTATCTTGTGCAGCACTTCTGAAGCATCAACCTCTGGCAAAGCCTTGAAATACTCCTGTATGGGATTGATGCGTGGCGAAAAACTGCTTTCGATGATGGAATAAAGATTATCAGCGGAAGTGATGATACCTTCCTCGCTATCAAGTTCCCTGCGGAAGGTATTGATGTCATAACGGCTGACCTTGCTAAACACATTGGCACACTTGGGAGAAAACTCTGTTCTGCCAAGTACAGTGTTGAACCTGAAGTCATAATGGGTGGAGAGGTAGCTTTCTATCTCCTTGTTTTTGGAAGTTTGCCTACTATGCTTCGGCTTAGAGCGTGCTGGCATGATTTTACATCGTATTGCAATATATTTCACCGAAGAAAATCGGTCGGAACAAGCCTTTTTGGTGGGTTGGACGTGATTTGTATGGGTTAAGTGACGGTTGTTCGATAACAAAGCCACGGCTTCGGTTGTTGCAAAACACATTCAGATGCAGTGTTCTGCACTGTTGATGACGAACCACGGGAAAAGCAATGATCAATGGCTCTGAAAGAGGAGTGTAAGGATAACAAATAGAGCAGTAAGACGAAAGAGGAATAATGCGGATAATCGGGAAAAGAGATTAAGGGCTTATCTCATAATGCTCGGAAATCACGGAATACTATCAAAGTCGTATGCCCAATTATCAGCTATACTTTTTATGTGTATGAACGAAGAAAGAAGAAATGTGAGGTGTTTTTGCGTAGATAAGGACTGAAAACAAGCAGGCTTACTTCATCTAATTTCACTTGTCTTCCCTGCTGTTCTCCGATGCTTTGAGCGTAGGAAAACTATCCCTACTTTTGCATCGTGTCGTAGCGCAGAACACTGCAACACAGGATATAAGTAACAACAAACAAAACAATAGAAGTATGGGGTATTTAATAATTACAGACCAGAACTGGCAGAAACTAAGGGACGAGATATTAGGTCTTGCCGACTGCTGCCACAAGGCATTTGGAGAGAAGTGTAAGCACACAGATTGGCTGCACAATGGTGATGTGTGCAGGTTGCTTAACATCAGCAAGCGCACATTGCAGCATTATCGTGATACAGGCGTGCTGCCATTCGCACAAATCGGACACAAGTGTTATTATAAACGTGAGGATGTGGAAAGGCTGCTCCTTACAAAAACTGACAAACCTAAAAAATAAACAAGTTATGGAAACGGCAAAAGATTTGAATTTCGGCTCGGACGAGATGCAGGTAGTGCTTACCGCACTGCACGATGTAGGCAAGAGAATAAAGGAAGTGGCAGAAACGCATAAACCACTGTTTGGTGGTGAGCATTTCCTCACGGGTAAAGAAGTGTGTGAGCGGCTGTACATCAGCCCTCGAACCTTGCAGGATTATAGGGACAGGAAGATTATTCCCTATACGCAGTTCGCGGGGAAGATACTCTACAAGGCTTCAAGTTTGGAGAGAATATTGGAAAAGAATTATTTCAAAGGATACTGATTAACAGAGAATTCGTATTGAATACAGAAAATTTTAAACCATTTTTTAATAAATGTTTGGTAAATTAAAAAAAAATGATTATTAGCTTGGAAGATATTGCAAATTTCTATATATTTGCAAATGCAGTCTATGACTACCTTTCATGAAAGTCATGAATGTTTATGTTTTACAAAATTATTTAATGTTATGGCAAATTTCGATTTTTTAGAAGGAGCAATCCTTACAGATGAGGAAATGGTAGTTGTACATGGTGGCATTTCTGTTGCAATGACTGGTGGAAGTCATTGTGGTTCAGGTTGTGATGGTGGAGGTGGAAGCCATTGTGGAAAGGACTGTCGTCCTGCACATCTAGAAAGTTCTAGTACAATGGAACCATAAGTAACATTCTAGCATGGTGCATTATTGGGATAAAACTGATAATGCACCATTTTACCTAAAATCCTATTAGTTATGAAAAGAAGTCGTTATAACATAATCATACGAAGCGAAAAAGCCTCGTTGATATTCAATTCATTTACAAACTCATACATAGCTTTATCCAATAATGTTTGTAGTGATTTTGAGTCTTTACAAATTAATGAATTCAAAAATAAATATAAAACTTCATATCAAAATTTATGTGAACTTGGAGTAATCATTCCTGACAATAGAGATGAATTGGCAATTATCAGATATAAAAACAAGTTAGCAACCTTCGGTTCACGTGAATTAAGAATAGTTGTCTATCCAACTCAAGATTGTAATCTAAAATGTTGGTATTGCTATGAAAATCATATTCCGAATACCCACATGAACAAAGAAACTGCATCTAAAATCATAAATTATATAAATAAAGAAATTGAGAAAAATTCCTTTGATAGTTTCTTTATTACATTGTTTGGCGGTGAACCTTTTACAGACTTCAATTCAATAACCTATCCACTTCTGTCAAAAATAAAAACACTAATAGAGAAGGCGGGGAAATATTTTTCTTGTTTTTTGTAACTAACGCATCGCTTATAGATGAGGAAATTATTAATAAACTAAAGTATTTAAATCCACATTTACAGATAACTCTTGATGGCGATAAAGAACATCATGATAAAGTAAGAATTTGGAAGCAAGGGAATAAACCGACCTACGATCATATTCTTTGGGTAATACACAAATTAGCAGAAGAAATACAAGGAGAAAAATTTTTTATTACATTAAGGATAAACTATGATAATACAACATTACCCGGTATTTCGGAAATTTTAGACAGAATAAAGGATATAGATAGGAAAAAGATTTTCGTGCATTTTGAAAGAGTTTGGCAAACGGAAAAAGATTCAACAGAAGAATATAAAAAACTTTTGAGAAAGATTCTCAAGAATTTCATAGGAGAGGGATTCTGTGTGAATCAGGGCACTTTCAGAGGCTTTCCTTATTCTTGTCCATCAGATACAAAAAACTCTATTGTTATAAACTACGATGGGACAATTCATAAATGTAATGGACGCACACTCTCTAGTGAAACCCAATACGGAGTATTAAAGGCAGATGGAACTATAGAAATAGATGAGGATTTAATAGCTCAAAGGTTAGCTGTAGCTACGTTTGAAAATAAAGAATGCCTTAATTGTAAAATGCTACCCGTATGTATGGGACCATGTAGTCAGAAGTTATTGGAACATAATGGAAATTGGTCAAAAGACATTTGTTCCTTAAAAAGCATAGATACGTCTTTAAGCGATTATCTAATAACAGATTTTTGGGTTAAATCAATGATAGAAAAATACAATGGGTAAATGGATACTTTTTTTCATAGTTTTTATAAACGCACAGGTTATTTGTGCTCAGAACATTAATTTGTCAGGTAAAATTACAGATGCACAAGGGAAAGCCATAAGTAAGGCTACTCTTGTGGTTAAAGACAGTTTGGATACTACTATTACGAGTGCATATAGTGACTCTACTGGTAATTTTTCAATTGAAGGTGTGCCCTATAAGTTATTTACACTTAGTGCTTCATGCCTTGGTTATGCTGAATATAGCCATAGATTTGAAAGTGTCAATAATGATATTTTTATTAATATTATATTAGATTCTGCTATCACTGAATTATCAGAAGTTGTGGTTACATCTAAAAAACATCTTGTCCATCGGAGCATAGACCGCATAGTATTCAATGCAGAGAGGCTTAATGCAGTAGCATCGAATTTTATGGATGTATTAAAACATACTCCAGGAATAATTGTCCAAGATGATGCTGTCAACATGATCAGTAAGGGAAAAGTGATATTTCTTATGAACGGGCGTGAACTAAAAATGGATATGAAAGAGTTGGTTTCTTTTTTGAGTTCACTGCCTTCTGATAATCTGAAACAAATCGAAGTAATGACCACCCCACCTGCAAAATACTCTGCAGAAGGCAATGCAGGGATAATCAATTTTATAACAAAAAAAATGCAGAACAATTATTTTGGAGGTTATATAACAAATCGATTATCTATCAAAGAGCGATTGTATAATGGAGTTAACTATAGTATGCAATATAAAAAGAATCGAGTAGAAGCATATATAAATATTGGGAAAGGTTTCGGCACAATGCAAACCGATAGAAAGACGCAGATATATTATCCTTTAGAAACATGGTACACTACCAATCATAAATTAAAGTCCAACAATTACATGCTTATCACTGCTGGGGTTGACTATGGATTGACTAATAACTCTGTGTTAGGAGCAATTATTACCTACTCTAATATGCACCCAAATGCTGAAACAAAGACAGCCACATCAATTTCAGACGAAAGAAGCCTTTCTAAATATTTTGAAACGTTCACTGATTTTAATAGCAAATATCACCGTGCTAATGCAAATTTACATTATACTGCTAATAATCTTATAAACAAAAAGGGAACTATAAATGTAAATTTAGATTATTTAAACTACCGTATAAAGGATCGCATTAATCTTCAAACCACACATGATGAAAGTTTAAATTACACGAATAATCCTAATACAGCAATAAATATCTATCAAGGTAAAATCGATATAGAACAACCTATAGGAGAAACAACTTTTTCATATGGTGCCCTCTATTCACTATCTAAGACAGATAATGAAACTAATTATGATTATATCAGTAATGGGCATGATTTAAATGACCATTTCGTATATCGCGAACAGATATTTGCTGCTTATGCCGATATAAGATATAAGTTTTCAGAAAAATTAGAAATGAAGTTGGGTTTACGTGGGGAATATGGAATACTGGATGGGAATTCTATAAAACTAAATAGTCGCACTCGGAATAATCAATTTGATTTATTCCCAACTGCTTTTTTGAATTATAGTTGGAATGGTAACAATTCGCTTTCTATGAGTATTTCTAGTAGAATTAATCGCCCCAGTTATGTAGATATAAATCCGTTTACAACATATATAGACTCGCATACTATTCAGTCGGGCAACTCACAACTTTTACCAGAAAAGTCATACGCTATTGAATTAGGTTATACTTTAGGGAATTTCTCTTTATCAACCAGTGCTGTATGGAAAAATCGTGTAATTGCTTCTTACACACAAACCGATAAATCTACAAAAATTACAACTATAACGATAAATAATATTATGAAGAAGCAATTATATAGTATAGATGCTTCTTATTATTTTGATAAAGTTAAATGGTTTGATAGTTCTATAGAAGGTAGTATTTATATGATTAACTCTAATCCAATGAGTGGATACAATTTAGAAAATATAAAACAGACATCTGCGTTTTTTTATATAAATAATAATATCTATTTCAACTCCACAAAAACTTTGGTCGCAAATTTATGGGGGCAATTTCAGACAAAAGAAAAAGATGTAGTAGGAGAAAGCCCATCAAGATATAGAATTGATTTTGGATTAAAATATTTACTTTGCAATAAGAAGTTGTCAATAGGAATAGAATATCAAAATATGTTGGCATCACATGAAAAGTCCATTATTAAATCTAATGGCATAACTTATATATATGACTATAAACCATATAGGGTGTTAAATATATCAATATCTTATCAGTTTGGAAAAAAACTCAATGTGCATCCTAAAAAAATCGGAATAAATACAAATCGCTTATAACATTCGTATGAGTTGCTTTAGGGTATATAGACAAAAGGATTCTATGTTATGTGGTATTGCTTGTATTCAGATGGTATGCTGCTATTTTGGAAAAAGATACTCTACAGAATTTATTTCCCAATACTGTTATTCTACGACAGAAGGAGTTTCTTTATTGAGCATTTCTGAAACAGCAAAACAAATTGGGATAAAAACGGTTAGTGGGAGAGTAGGAACAAATCAATTAGTAAACGCAGAATTACCCTCTATCCTCCATTGGAATCAGAATCATTTTGTGGTGTTGTATAAAGTAAAAAAAGGGAAGACTTTCTACATTGCCGACCCAGGGAAAGGATTTGTGAAATACAACCTTGAGGAGTTTAAAAAGCATTGGATTAGTACACAATCGGACGGTGAGGAAAAGGGAATTGCGATGTTCTTAGAGCCTACGCCTGCTTTTTATGAACGCAAAGCAGACGAACAAATCAAAGAGGAACGCTCGTTCAAGTTCCTCTTTGGCTATATTAAGAAATACCGCAAGTATTTCGGGCAGATTGTCTTGGGCTTGCTGGTGGGAAGCCTGCTGCAACTCATCCTGCCCTTCCTCACGCAAGCCATTGTAGACGTAGGTATCAAGAATCAAAACATTGGCTTCATTTGGTTAATACTCTTGGGGCAACTTGTCCTTACCGTGAGCCGTACAGCCATTGATTTTATCCGTCGTTGGCTCTTGCTGCATATCTCTCTGCGCATCAACATCTCTTTGGTGAGCGACTTCTTCATTAAACTCTTAAAGCTCCCCATGTCGTTCTTCGATACAAAACTAATGGGCGATCTTATGCAGCGAATGGGTGACCACAGCCGTGTGAATACGTTTCTAACACAGCAAACGCTCAGCATCGTCTTCTCGCTCTTCACCTTCGTGGTGTTCAGTATAGTACTGTTATCCTATAACTGGCTTGTCTTTGCTATTTTTATGCTCGGCAGTCTGCTTTATGGCGGTTGGCTTGCACTCTTCCTCAGGCGTAGAAAGGTACTCGACTATGAACTCTTCGAGCAACAAGCCATCAACAACAACAAGACCTACGAGTTTATCACTTCTATGCAGGAGATAAAGCTCCAAGACTGCGAACAACGCCGCCGTTGGGAGTGGGAAGACGTGCAAGCAGACCTCTTTGGAGTGCAGATGAAATCGCTGAAACTCCAGCAGACACAGGAGGCAGGCAGCATCTTCATCAATGAACTGAAAAACATCGTCATCACGGTGGTGGCAGCCACTGCCGTGATTCACGGACAACTCACCTTGGGTATGATGCTTGCCGTGCAGTACATCATCGGGCAGCTTAATTCTCCTGTTGAGCAGTTGATGAGTTTCTTCTATTCTGTTCAAGATGTAAAGATTAGTCTTGAACGTATCAACGAAATCCATCGAATGGATGATGAGAACGGGAAGCAAGGATTGGAAACAGCTGTGAAAGAAGAAAATAAGGGAATAGAACTTGACACAGTAAACTTCAAGTATGATCCCCACGCCTTAAAAACCATCATAAATGATGTAAGTCTTTCCATTCCCAAAGGCAAGGTAACAGCCATAGTTGGTGCATCGGGAAGTGGAAAGACAACACTTATTAAATTGATGTTGGGTTATTATCCCGTATTGGGCGGACAAATCAATATCGGTGGAACAGATGTAAATACGCTAAATAAGAAATGGTGGCGCAGACAGTGTGGTGTGGTAATGCAGGACGGTATTATCTTCTCCGAGTCAATAGCCCGCAACATTGCCGTGGATGATGGGGAAATTGATAAGGAGCGATTGCAGAAAGCTGCCGAGATAGCTTGCATCAATGATTATGTAATGGGGCTACCGTTAAAGTATAATACCAAGATTGGGCGTGATGGCATCGGCTTGAGTCAAGGACAGAAACAGCGTATCCTAATAGCAAGAGCCGTGTATAAGAATCCTGACTATATCTTCCTTGACGAAGCCACCAACTCGCTCGATGCCAACAACGAACGTATGATTGTAGAACATCTGGATGAGTTCTACAAAGGCAAGACGGTAGTTATCGTAGCACACCGACTAAGCACGGTGAAGAATGCCGACCAGATTGTGGTGTTAGATAAAGGTAAGGTAGTAGAAACGGGTAACCACGAAACGCTTACAGCAAAGCGTGGCGCATACTACAACCTTGTAAAGAATCAATTGGAGTTAGGCAACTAACGTAAAGAATGTAAAACTATGGCAAACGATAAGATAGAACTCCGCAGCGAGAAGGTAAGACATATAATTGGCGAGATACCATCTGGAATAGTTCGATACGGTATCACCATAATCACCATCGTGGTATTGGGACTACTGGTTGGTGCGTACTTTATACCATATCCAGAAACAATAAATACAAAAATTCTTGCATCGGGTTCACATCAAGGCTGCATGGAAGTACCCTATAAGTATGTGAACACTATAAAGAGGGGGATGATTGTCAATATAGAGTTTGAAGGATATGATACTGAAACTTATGGAACAACGAGCGGCACAATCATGACAATATCTCGTACTCCAAAGCATACCACCAATGGCTCTATGTTCACAGCACAGGTAAGGATAGAAAATGACAAGTACAAAATTATAAATGGCATGACGGGAACCGCTTCCATACTTGTAAGCAACGAGAGTGTGTTGCAAAGGATTGTCCTGAGAATAACAAACAGTATATAAATCTCCTCCACACTATTGCATATACCGTATATTCACGATGTCCGAGAATTCAAAATCCTCTCTGACCGCATTCCACGGCTAAAAAACATATCCTTTCCGTTCATGGATTGGTAGTATGTAGTCATACCGTAGTTGCACACATAGTCATCTACCAACTACAACGTAATCCTTTCTCTTTCACAGTGTTACCTTGTATTGTAGTGATGTAGTAAGATAACAGTGAAAGAAAAAGGATTGGTACATATTCAGCTATTGACACCCCTGTCATATATGATGATAGGAATGACAGAGTTCCTTGGACACATCAACTCACTGCACACATGGTTTCTGAACAGGTGGGCTTCTACGCTGTCAAGCAAGAAAGAAAGGGCGATAATTGTAGGTAATGGGTAGAGCGGTGCGTAGCCCCTTACCTCCTTATCCGTGACTATTTTCCTTTCGTCTGCGCCCCTTTCTTCTGGATGCAGGACGGATTCTTCGGTTATCGTCCGAAGTCTGCCATTGACTTTTCTCCATGTAACTCCGAAGAACCTTGCAAGCTCGCCCTCGGTCATGGCTACTTCGCCTTTTCCCCTGCGGATAACCTGCATACCATTTCCCCACTCGAAGTAGCTGCGCCCCGTGTCCAGACGGATTGCAGCCTTGGTCTTTATTCCATCTTCTGTATTCATGCCGTTTCCTCCATGCTTTCGTTTCTGCCTGAGTTGGCAATAGCCATTGTCCCTATGGTAATAGTTTCCTTTACCGTTACCTTATCATCCTCTTTGTTCTTTTCCTGATGTTTGGCGATGAGTCTGTCCATATCCTCCGAAATCTTGCAGTCGGTTACCTGCGCATAAATCTGCGTACTTGCAATTGATGCGTGTCCCATCATCTTGGCGATGCTCTCAATGGGAATACCTGCACTT